>Ga0209654_1001180_pt1 | contig 21608 bp, 20 predicted proteins | sample SaaInl1SG_22_DNA_FD_184646 | JGI IMG/M metagenome (GOLD analysis project Ga0209654, IMG submission 184646) | Marine microbial communities from expanding oxygen minimum zones in the Saanich Inlet - ESP_161SG_22_DNA (SPAdes) (version 2) | ecosystem: Environmental > Aquatic > Marine > Intertidal... | reverse complement strand
CAGTCATCCGGGCATTTTGTTTGGCGCGGGGTGGAGCAGCCCGGTAGCTCGTCAGGCTCATAACCTGAAGGTCGCAGGTTCAAATCCTGCCCCCGCAACCAATCAATCAAAATCATTCGCCTATCCAGCCGTCTCGTAACCGAGGCGGCTTTTTTGCGTCCAAGAATATTGCCGCGTTTAAGTTGCCCAGAACCCAGTGCCATGGACCGTGGACTTGGGTTAATTCAAAGGCAATCTTATAAACGCACTGAATGTCCGGAGGTTTTTGATTTGAGCTTGCGAAAAGTTGACTCCGCGGCTCAGCATGGCCCAATATCAACAAACCATTTGTTCACGTAGCAAGCAGCGGTGATTTAAAAGCCTGAGGGGATTTGCCACAATATTATTTAAAACAACCGCGATTAGTTCGGTTTCACCTATTAACCCCATGACAATACCACCTTTGTTAGCAAGAATATTGCTAATGCAGTGAACTCCTTTTTCACCATCTGTCCCTAATCCAAAACGAAAAAGCCGGTCAGCCATGACAAAATTGGCCCCGCAGGCAAGTGCTATTATGACGTCCTCACCTCCAAGACCCCACCGTCAAAAATCGGCATCATTTTATCGCTAGCTGCAACGCGGTTTTGTGGCAATGAAGCAATGACGGTAGGTGGCTCATTTAGTTGATGCCCTGTTCTCGATCAATCTGTTGATATCAAAAAGCTGAGAAACCGTTTCATACCCGGCTTAATGCGAAGTTACAACCGCTCTATGAAGGTGGATGGCGCCGCCGTGGCGTTATCCATACTCATGATTGCAGCAAATACATCCTCGGCCTTTTCATCAGACCAAAGGCGGGTAGTCAGGCTGAGATATTTATCTTTGATTTGCGCTGGCGTGTAGGGATCCTGCCAATCGCCTCGATTGGTCTCTACACTAGCTTTCAGAAAATCGCCATTGGCCAGCGTGATGGTCACCGTCGCGGGCCTCAAATCGGGTAATTTGGCTGACATGGCGGGATCTTCGCGCACGGTAACTTGGCGGGCCAAAGACAAAATTGTTGGGTTGGCAACTGCATCACTCGTGAAGCTATGTACCTTTGAAGACCTGTTCACTAATGTTGTCGCTATCGCAAAGGGGATCGAGAACTTGCCAGCCAATACATTTTGCGGCGCCGGATCAACTAGTTCAGCGGCCAGACAATAACTACTTACCTCAATCGCCCTGATCATGGTGACGTCGGCCAAGGCGCTATGCGCATCCATCAATTGCCACAACGCATCAAGCGCCGCGTGATTATAACGGCAACAAGCATGTAGTTTGAAATAATTACGGGTGACCTCGAAGCGCGTGCCGATTAGTTCACAGGCTTTTTCTTCATCAAAGGACGAAGACACGACACCACCAAACACTGATTTTATGCCATCAGCCTCACCGCTAAATCCAGCCTGCAATAGCTGATAGCCAATATGGGCCATTTGGTTGGAAACACCGGTATAGACATTGCGCACAGTGCCACCCTCGAGCATTGTTTGGCGACTAGTCGCAAGGCTGAGGCTAGAGACAATATTGAGGTAGGTTTTAATTTGCGCCGCATCTAGCCGGTATAGGCTCGCCAGTGCCGCCGCGGCACCAAGGCCGCCCCATGTGCCGTGCGGGTGCATGTTGCTATTTAACGCAGTCGCAATCCCTATGCGCGCAGCAATGTCGTAGCCCACTATAAAGGCTGTTAAAAACGCCTCATCGGAAACCGGCTTAACCTGCGCGGCGCTGAGCAAAGCGGGAAATACATGCATTCCAGGATGCCCTCGGGCGAATTGATGGCCTTCATCCATTTCAAGTGCGGTTCCAGCGGTGCCGTTGATCAATGCTGCATTGATAGCGTCGATTCGATGCTGTGTTCCCAATATCTGTGCTGATGTTGGCGCGGCTTCTGGTGCGGGGACCGATCCGGGCATTGAGGTAAAAAGAAGTTCCATCTCGGGTTCGGCCATTCCCCCAACAATTGCTGCGACACAATCCGCGATGATTAGCTGCGCCCGTTTTCGAGCTCCTACAGGGATTACACTATATTCAGTCCGTTCAATGAACGCCGCTAACTTATCAAGATAGTTTGACACCATTTAAATTCACCGCATTGACAGAGGTTGGGTATATTAGAAATTATTCTTTGGACAAAGGTAAGTTTAATTGTAAGGCTATATAAGTAAAATTTTTAGGGAGACTAACATGACTAAAATCTCTGATCTATTCACTAGTTCGCGTCGTAGATTCATCGGTGGCGCCTCAGCTACAGCCGCGCTTGCCTCATCCGGACTGGCAATTCCAACGATTGCCAAGGCAGCAACACCTGTCAAAATTGGTCTGATCCATCCAGCAACTGGCTGGGCTGCTTATCCGGCTGCTCAGTTGCGTTATGGCGCATTAATGGCAATCGCCGACATCAATGCAGCTGGTGGCATCAAATCGATGGGCGGTGCTCCACTTGAGGCACTTCTTGGTGATTCACAGACTAAGCCAGAAATTGGCGCGGCCGAAGTTGAAAAGATGAACGAAGCAGGTGTTCACGCCCTTCAGGGTTGTTACCAGTCAGCCGTCGGTCTTGCCGCTTCTGCTGCAGCCGCCAAATACAACATTCCGTTCTCTATCGATGTGGGCGTGTCAGACAAATTGGTCCAGCGCGGCCTTTCAAATGTATTCCGCATGGCTGACGGTTATGGCCGGATTGCCAAGGATGCAGCGACAAACTTAGGTGAGATCAACAAAATGGCTGGTTCACCAGCGAAGTCTGTAATCATCGTCCACGAGGAGTCAGAATTTGGTACAGGCACAGCTAAGCTGATGACTGAAGCGTTGAAATCGCATAATCTAGAAGTGATCGACACTATCAAGCACGCCAACCCAACCCGTAACTTTGATAATATTGCGTTGCGGATCAAGTCAGCAAAGCCGGATATTGTTATGCCAATCAATTATCCTGGTGAATATGTGTTGTTAGCAAAGACATTGCGCCAACAGCGAGTTGATTTCATGGCCAGCTATTCAGTTCTTGGCGGTGGTTTCAACTTTAAATTTGTTGATGATTTGCCGCAAATCGCTGAAAACATGATCGATGTGAACCACTGGTATAACCCAGCTTCAGCATCAGGTCAGGCAATGCGTAAGAGAACTGAGGCCGATGGCAAATACTTCACCTTTGAAGTTTATTGTGCCTACATGTCGATCATGCTTCTGGCTGACGGCTTTGAGCGCGCAGGCACCACTGATAGTGATGCGGTGAATGCGGCATTGGCAACTTCTGAAATCGATGTTGATTTCATGCCTTATGATAAGACCAGAATGGTTGATGGTCAGAACATGGGCTCACGCGGTGTCGCTATTCAGGCGCAAAAGGGTGACGTGCAGATCATTGCACCGTCCAAATATGCCTCATCAAAGGCCGTCTTCCCGCGCGGGTAAGGCTATCTGATATCTATGCAGGCGGCTACGCGCTGCCTGCATAGTTTGTTTTTTGCTTCACTAACGTCATTACGAAATTTGTGTGTAAAGGGGGATGTTTAATGCTCGCAGCAGCGGTTTTGAACGGATTGATGTACGGGGCCATTTATGCCCTCGTCGCGCTTGGTCTTACCCTCATTTATGGCGTCTTGCACATCATTAATTTTGCCCATGGTGCGATGTTAATGCTGGCGCTCTACAGTGCTTTTTTCCTTTTTGAATTACTCAACATCGATCCCTATGTAGCTATTTTAATTGTTACGCCAGCCAGCTTTATTCTGGGCTATGTGCTGTATCGATGGGGTATCGGCAAACTATCCAAGGGGCGTGATCAGAACATCTTGCTGATCACCCTAGGCTTGTCGATTATTATAGAAAACTCGGCATTGTTCTTTTTTACTGGCGACCAACAAACGGTAAACTTGTCCTATAGCTACGACGCACTTGATCTTGGGTTTGTGTTTCTATCCTACCCAAAAATCATTTCATTCTTTGCGTCTCTGCTAATCTGTGCATTGCTCTGGGCGTTGATGAGCCTAACCGATCTTGGCAAGGCCATTCGCGCAGTTGCCAAAGAAAGACAGGGCGCCCGTCTTGTCGGCATTGATGTTGAGCATATTTTTGCGGTGACGTTTGGAATTGGTATTGCGTGTCTTGGCGCCGCTGGCTGTATGCTTCTGCCGATCTTTTATGTTGATCCTTACACCGGCAATATTTTCGTGGTGATTGCCTTCACCATCGTTGTTCTTGGCGGCATGGGTAGTATAATCGGAGCTCTTTTGGGTGGCTTTGTGATCGGCATAACGGAGTCTGTTGGTGGTTTATTTCTTGGTGAAAGTCTGGGCCAGATTGGCATTTCCCTCATCTTTATCATTATCCTGATTTTTAAGCCTACTGGTCTTTTTGGAAGTAAAGTGTGATGACCCTTCTTGGAAAATTGAAGCTCCCAAAAGCTGCAAACGGTATAAGTGCTGGCAGAAAAAGCATAATTTTTTTGCTGGTGGCGGCTGTCGTTACGCTTTTTGCGCCAACATTTATCACCAACAAATTCTATCTTGATGTGCTGACACTAATATTTTTCACGGCCTATATCGGCCAGTCTTGGAATATTCTGGGCGGCTACGCTGGACAATTCTCCTTTGGCGGGGTGATGTTCTTTGGTACCGGTGCCTATGCGTCGACAATATTACTAACCACCTTTGGCATCCCGCCGATCATCGGCATTTTTGCGGCGGTAGCGGCCGGTGCTATTCTTGGCCTGATTGTTGGTTATATGAGTTTTCGCGCTGGGTTGCGCGGATCTTATTTTGCGCTGATCACGCTCGCATTTGCCGAGCTGTTGAGAGTGTTGGCGAATTCAGTGGAATTTACTGGCGGTGGTGTTGGCTTGTTTCTGACCTACGCGCCAAGTCTGAAAAACCTGCAATTTGATACGCCAACGGGCTTTTACTATTTCTCATTGATATTGTTGGCTATCTCAATTGCGGTTGCGATTTGGCTTGAACGCTCTCGCTTTGGTGCTCAATTAGCGGCGATCCGTGAGAATGAGGATGCAGCCGAGGCGTTGGGTATCGATACATTGCGCTGTAAGATCTACGCGATAATGATTATGGGCGCGATGGGTGGCGCAGCTGGTACATTCTATGCGCAAAAATACCTCTATCTTGATCCACCGATCGCCTATTCCATAGCGTTGTCAGTTGAAATGCTGCTGGTCACAATCGTTGGCGGTATGGGCACTGTATTTGGACCTCTTATAGGCGCATTTGTTCTGCATATGGTCAATGAAATCACCCGTAACTTTATCGACACGCCGGGCCTGAGCATGATTGTTTATGGGGTTATCCTGATTTTTATCATCAGCTATTTGCCAAACGGTTTGATGGGGCTTTTCAGAAAGCGTCAAGATGTATTGGGTGGCTCTCTTGAAACGACCAAGAACGAGCTGGAGAGCAAAGATGCTTGATGTACGTGGTGTAACAAAACGCTTTGGTGGTTTAGTTGCTGTATCATCGGTTGACCTCTCTGTTTCGCAAGGCGAGATCGTCTCGCTCATCGGTCCAAACGGTGCGGGAAAAACTACGCTGTTCGCTATTATTGCTGGGTTCCTCAAGCCGGATGAGGGTGAGATAACGCTGAATAATAATTCGATTAGTGGATTGAAGCCGCACAAAATCTGCAAGATGGGGATGGTTCGCACCTTCCAGATCACCCAACCCTTTGCTGGTCTGAACACTCTGGAAAACATCATGGTGGGGGCCTATGCCAACACCAGTGACCAATTCATTGCCCGCAGGACTGCGGAACGGGTTGCCGAGATGGTTGGGATGACCTCACAGCTGTATAAACCTGCTGATGGTTTGACCGTTGCTGCGCGCAAACGGCTAGAGTTAGCCCGCGCACTTGCGACAAATCCAGACCTATTGTTGCTAGATGAGGTTATGGCGGGGCTTAACCCTACTGAAATTGACGAAGTGGTGCATGTCATCAAGGAAATTTGCAGCAGTGGCGTGACTATCTTCCTGATTGAACATGTTATGAAGGCGGTAATTAACCTATCCGATCGCACCTATGTTCTAAATGATGGTAAACTGATTGCCAAAGGTACGCCGCGCTCGGTTGCCTCTGACCCGGGTGTTATCGAAGCTTATCTGGGTCATGGAGCCGCAAAGACTATGATGGGTGGGGATTAAAAAATGATCTCGATAAAGGGACTGTCTGCCGGCTATGGTTTTGTGAATGTGTTGCGGGATATCACGCTAGAGGTTAGTGCCGGTGAAATTGTTGCGGTTCTGGGCAGTAATGGTGTTGGTAAAACCACGTTGAACAACACTATGTCAGGCCTGATTGTTCCAACCGCTGGTGAAATAATGTTTGAAGATACAGTGATTTCTGGTCGTCCGCCCGCTGATATTGTCGATATGGGGCTTGTTCATGTGCCTGAAGGCCGCAAGCTATTTCCCAACCTTACGGTGAAAGACAATCTGGAACTTGGCAGCTATCGACGCGGCAAGGCAAATCGGGCGGCGAATTTGGAAATGGCCCTTGATATTTTTCCGCGGTTGAGAGACAGGTTGACGCAGAGCGCCGGGACATTGTCTGGCGGTGAACAGCAAATGGTGGCTATTAGTCGTGGCCTGATGAGTGAACCAAGAGTGTTGTTGCTTGATGAGCCGTCATTAGGATTGTCGCCGCTTCTTGTTGAGCAAATGTTTACTCTTATCAAAAAGATCAATGATACTGGATTAGCGGTAATTCTGGTTGAACAGAATGTAATCCAGTCTTTAGCAATTGCTGATCGTGCTTATGTGATCGAACAGGGCAGCGTGGCTATTTCGGGCCCAGCAGCAGAATTGCGCGAGAATACTGATTTAAAGAAATCCTATCTGGGCCTATAGTGCTTGTAAGCGCCGTCTTATTGCGCGGTAAAGCCACCATCGGCAACAATTACTTGTCCGGTTACAAATGATGATGCCTGTGATAACAAGAAGGCTATCACATTGGCTATTTCGTCAGGCTCACCATAACGGCCAAGGGGAATGCTTGACAACAATGTTTGGGAGCGCTGTGCATCGGCTCTGGTTTCCGCTGTCATGTCCGTGGCTATTGGGCCGGGCGCCACGGCATTAGATCTAACATTGTCGCTTGCTAATTCCAATGCCAAGGATCGTGTTAATCCGTTTATTGCAGATTTTGATGCTGCATATGCCGCTGCTCTCTGGTGTCCAACAAGGCCAATCTGGCTTGAAACAAAGACCATCGAGCCACCAGCGCCAGCCAAGGAATGTTGACGAAGGTGCGGAGTGGCAGCTTTCGCTAGATGAAAATTGGCATTCAAATTGATATCGATAATGCGCAACCAATCATCCGTATTGGTGTTTTCGCTAGTGAGTAGTTTGATTACGCCTGCACTTGCAACAACGCCGTCAAGTCCGCCACAAATATCAGCGGTTTGGTCCACCGCATCGGTGAGTCTTGCATAATCGGTAACATCCCGCACGAAGCAAAGCGACGGCTCGATGATGCCATCAACCTGGGAAAGTTGCTTTTGACTGATAACAGTTCCGGCAATACGTGCGCCAAGCGACTTTGCTAGAATAGCGGTAGAAAGGCCAATTCCCGAACCAACGCCGGTGATGAAGACAGTTCTATTGACAAGCGAGTTCATAGATGACTTCCTTATTAAAATGGAGTTCAACACTGACACAGACGGGTAAATTGATGAAGCAAATTTTGGTCATTGTGCCGTTTCCTATGTCAGATGAAAATCTGCAATCTCGCAAAGCCCAGCTCGCCGCTGTTGAGCTTAGCCCCGATTTGAATTTCACGTTTCGCCCAGTGAAAGCGGCACCGCGCAACTATGTCAGCCAAGCCGATATGGTGATGGCCGATATTGGTATTCTCGAGGCAGGACTCAGCGCGGAGGAGGAGGGATTTGATGCGGTTTGTATCGATACAATGAGTGATTCAGGAGTGGCCGCTTTGCGTTCTATATTGCGTATTCCGGTTGTTGGTCCGGGGCGTGTGGCGATGCTAGAAGCGATGATGCTCGGTAGTCGGTTTTCGATTGTCACCATGTGGCAAAAATGGCGTCATCTTTATGAGAAAACAATCAGTGATCTGGGTATTTCGCATGCTTTGGCTTCGGTTCGCTCAATCGATGTTGCGCCAGATAATCAGGCACTTTTGGGTGGCAAGGAAGATGATATTTTCCCGCTTCTTGAGGTCGCCGCGCGACAGGCAATTACAGAGGACCGCGCCGAGGTCATCATTTTGGGATCAACGACGATGCATCAAGCTCATGCGCATCTTGTCGCCGCCCTCGATGTGCCTGTTATCAATCCCGGACCGCTCACTTATAAGACGGTGGAATCACTCCTTAGCCTTGGGCTGAGCCATAGTCCCGCCAGCTATCCAAAATCATTAGCGCCCCGAAATGAGATGATTAAATCGATGTTGGCGGCGGCCAATAAGTTTGAGCATTGAGCAAGTCTAAGCATTGAGTAAATTAGCACTTGGGATCATTACTTACCTTTATGGTCGAGGGTGTTCTCGCCAGCCATATAGACCCGAACCTCAGTAAAGACGCCGTCAGCGCAAGTGAAAAAGTTGCAATTTGATTTGTAGACTAGCGTACCATCGGGCAGTTGATTGGTGACCTGAAAGCGAGCGGCGATACCGCTATTCGCCGGATCTTCGACAAAGTGAAATTGGTCATGGCGCACTGACTTATGGGACGACCACAGCCGTTCAAACATGCCGGATATTTCATCATGCCCGTTCAGCGTAATGCCATGGGTTTCAATGGAAAACCGGCAATCATGCGACAAGGTGCTGAGTGCCAGTGCGATATCTTCATCATCGACACCGCGAAAGTATGTTCGAACTAAATCTTGTAATTGGCTATTGCTCATCATTTTTTCTTCGGTTAGGGCCGTCAACTCATTTCAATCATCGGTTTGCTTCGGCTAGGTCATTCCACACTTGTTGTGTGGTGATTTTGGTTCCCGACAAACTAAATCGGTCGGCGAAGCGGATGTTTTCAAAGGTTCTCCCATCGGGCCAAATGCCGCTCAATGTTCCATGGCAATAAACCACGGCATCGAGCCCGTGATAGGCGACGTCGAATCCTCCAAAGGTTTTGGTAATGCTTTGATAGCGCGGTTTTGCCCATTCTACCAATTCCTCTAGCTGGGTAAAGGTAGCGCCGCCCGGGAATGTCATCACAAAATCATCAGCAAGATGCGTCTTTGCCTCGCCCAACTGGCGGTTTTCCATCGCGGTTAGATAGGCGCGAACTATATCACCGGCTTGCATTGGTGCTGCTGCTGGGGTGCGGCCAGTGCGGCCACGCATGTAATTATCGGCTGCAACCTCGTTGATTGTTACCGTCACAAATTCAGGCGCAGCGCCAATCGCAGAGCAGGCGGCATCGGTTATGCGCTCGGCAATTATTCGGCGCGTATTGCTGTCATATCCTTTGATCAGCGTGCATTCAATCAACGGCATTTCGTGGGCTCCCAATGCTGTGTCAGCTACCGTAAACTTTCTGGTATCTATACCGGTATATTTTTTGGGTTTGATAGCTATCAAAAACCTAATTTGTGGATGTTTAATGTTCAAAATCTTATAGGTTTCTGTGGTTTTGTGATAGCATTTTTGTATGGAAACACTTTCACAAAAATTGATTGCGAAGGCGTCAGGTCTCGAAAATATTGCCATTGGCGATGTTGTAGTTTGCAACGTTGATTTAGCGATGATTCATGATTCTGGCGGGCCGCGCCGAGTGAAGCCGATCCTTGATAGATTGAATCTCCGAGTTTGGGATAAAGACAAGGTCGTAGTTGTTACCGATCATTATGTACCAGCCAATAATGACGAGACACGTGGAATTCAGGCTTTGACGAAAGAGTGGGTGCGTGATCAGGGCATCAAGAATTTCTATGATGAACAAGGTATCTGTCATGTGGTGTTGCCAGAGCGTGGACATTTAACGCCTGGAAAGTTCTGTGTTGGTGGTGATAGTCATTCACCAACTGGTGGAGCGTTCGGAGCTTATATGTTTGGCATCGGTGCAACCGAAATGGCCGGTGTGCTCGCCACTGGCTCGATCTGGCTCAAGGTTCCAGAGACCATTTTGATAAAGTGGGACAACCAGCTTTCTCCATTGGTAACCGCCAAAGATATGATGTTGGCAATCTGCCGCAAGATTGGCATGGGCGGCGGGCGTTATCAGGCTGTTCAATATGCAGGTGAGGCGATCCGCGCGTTGGGTATGCAGGATCGCATGACATTGTCGAATATGGCGGCAGAATTGGGCGCGCAGGTTGGGTTAATTGCGCCAGACGAGACCACAATTGCCTATATTGAAAATATGGGCGGAGTGGTGGCGGATGAGTGGCGCGATTATCAAATTGAGGTGCCGGACAAGCCAGGAAACTTGCTTAACTTTGACGCGGCCAGCCTGTCTCCGCAAATTGCGGCACCGCATTCACCGGCAAATGCGGATGATGCCGAGGCGTTCCGCAATACCCCGTTCGACATTGCTTATATAGGCGCATGTACGGGGGCCAAATATGTCGATCTATTGGCGGCGGCAAAAATTTTGGATGGCCAGCATATTGCTAATGGGGTCACATTGAAAGTGGCACCGGCTAGTCTCCGGGATCAGGAGCGCGCGCGCGAAGATGGAATCATGAAAATCCTCGAGGATGCAGGAGCTGAATTTTTAGGCAATTCATGCGGTATTTGTGCTGGATATGGCGATGATAGATTGACCGAGGGTCAAGTGTGTATTTCCTCAACCGCACGTAATTTCAAAGGCCGTATGGGCGCCGCTAGTTCCGCCGTTTATCTGGCCTCCCCTTATACTGTTGCGGCGTCAGCGTTAACCGGTGTCATGACTGATCCACGTCAAGTGGTGGAGAGGATTTGATATGCCGCGTCTGTGGAAGTTTACTGAGCTAATCGACACTGATGTGCTGGCACCTGGGTTTTATATGAAATCACCGCTAGCAGAGCTTGCGACTCATTGTCTTGGTGCTATAAGACCAGAATTTGCGGACGCCGTTCGGCCAGGTGATGTAATGCTTTCTGGGCCGAATATGGGTGTTGGATCCTCACGGGAACAGGCTGCAGAAGTTTTGAAATTCCTCGGAATCAAGGCTGTTGTTGCGCCGAGCTTTGCGGGCATCTTTTACCGAAATGCAATAAATTTGGGGCTACCAGCCTTTACCATATCGCCCGCGGCGTTCGCCCATCCCAAACTTGAAGACGGGGCTTCAGTGCGGTTTACCTTTGACACTGCCGAACTGATTTTAGCTGATCATGGTGTGACCATTGAGCTTGAGCCACTTCCCCAATTTTTGCGAGAAATGATACTTGATGGCGGATTGGTTCCGCATCTTGAAAAACGCTTTTTGGCGGATGCAGATGAAAGGGAAAGATGATGAATTTACCTACCTTACTGGCCGAACCCAATTTGCTTCTCGCCCCCGGAATTTACGATAGCTTATCTGGACTAATTGCAACCAACGCAGGGGCCAAGGCGGTCTATCTTTCTGGTGCTAGTCTCGCTTATACGCGCTTTGGTATATCGGATTTGGGGTTGGTCTCGGTTTCTGAAGTAAATGATACTCTTGCTGCCATTACCGATCGCATAGAAACGCCGGTGATTGTTGATGGGGATAATGGCTTTGGCAACGCACTCAACGTCCAACGTACGGTGCGGAGTTTTGAACGGTCGGGTGCGGCGGCCATTCAATTAGAAGATCAAGCCTTTCCAAAGCGCTGTGGTCACCTCGACGGCAAGACACTTATTTCAAAGACAGAGATGGTTGGCAAGATTAAGGCGGCGCTCGATGCCCGCACCAGTCAAGACATGCAGATCATAGCGCGCACCGACGCCCGCGCGGTTGAGGGGCTTTCGGCGGCGATGGACCGTGCTGAGGCTTATTGGGAGGCGGGGGCCGATATTCTGTTTATCGAAGCCCCACAATCTCTTGATGAAATGAAACAGATAACGGTTCAGTTTGCTGGGCGTATCCCGCTTTTGGCGAACATGGTTGAGGGTGGTAAAACGCCTATCCAATCAACCGACGAACTGGCCGAGATTGGCTATAAAATTGCCATTTTCCCGGGTGGTACGGTACGGGCTATTGCCCACCATCTAACCGACTATTTTGGGCAATTGCTAGTCAATGGCAACAACGTCAAATTTAATAAAAAAATGTATGATTTTAATGGCTTGAATGATATCATTGAGACTAATGCCTTACTTGATTTGGGGGTCAAATACCAAGATAAAGACTAACTAAACCTAGCTAGCGCCCAAATTTTTGAATTTTTATAAGATGGATCGTTAATTTATGACCGAAGTTAAGATAGACCCCGTTACCCTTGCCATTCTAAAGGGGCGCCTTGAACAGATTGCCGACGAAATGGATGCGACTCTCTTCCGATCGGCTTTCAATCCCATTATTGCCGAAGCGCATGATGCTAGCCACGGAATATACGATGCTAAAACTGGTGAAACATTGGTTCAAGGTAAATCTGGCTTGCCTATTTTTGTTGGTGTTATGGCCTTTGCAGTAAAGGCGGTTATCGACAAGGTAGAACGCGAAGGCGGGTTACAACCGGGCGATGTATTTATTTTTAATGACCCTTATGAAGGTGGTACACACCTGTCTGACTTTCGGTTGGTAAAGCCGATTTATCGTAATGGTGAGGTGTTCTGTTATCTAGCATCTGTTGGACATTGGCACGATGTGGGTGGCAATGTACCCGGCAATTACAACCCCGAAGCCACCGAATCCTTCCAAGAGGGCATGCTAATCCCGCCGGTTAAACTATTCGATGCAGGTGTTCTAAAGTCTGATATCGTCAATATTTTATCGGCCAATTCGCGACTTCCTAACTCGCTTTATGGCGATTTGAACGGCCAAATTAATGCGCTCGATCTAGGTGAAGAGCGTTTGCATGAATTGCTGGAAGAATATAGTGAGCAAAAGGTGTCTGACGCGCTAGTTCGGTTGCGGGCTCGGGCGGATCGAATGATGCGCGACCACTTGATTGCGTTGCCTGACGGCACCATTTCGGTTGAGGATTATCTCGATAATGATGGGGTTAGCGATGTGCCGCTTAAGCTTGCCATCGATATGACGATCAAGAATGATAAATTGACTTTGGATTTTAGCCGGTCAAGCCCTGCCTGCGCTGGTCCGGTTAACATTTCGCGCGCAACAACAATTGCCGCGGCGTATGTAGCGCTTAAACATCTATTCACTGATGTTCCAGCGAATGCAGGTGTCCTAAACCCGGTTGATTTCATCATCCCTCAAGATAGCTTCTTGAACGTGCGTGCACCCAAGCCAGTCGGGGGTTATACCGAGACGATTTTGCGGTTGATTGACGCTATGTTTCAGGCGTTTGAGCATATCGCACCTGAGCGGGTAAATGGTTGTGCCTATGGGACGATTAATGCTTTGTCGATTGCTGGATATCGGAAGAATGGTGCGCGTTGGGTGATGTTCTCGTTCTTTGGTGGTGGCCATGGAGGTCATCCAGAGGGCGATGGCCTTAATCACGGCAACGCACCGATATCGACCGCGACAATTCCGCCCTTGGAGATTCTCGAAGCGGCGTATCCAGTGGCCTTTACTCAATGGGCGTTGCGTCCAGATTCTGGTGGTGAGGGTAAGCATAGAGGCGGTCTTGGTGCCATTTATGAAATCGAATTGCTAGAAGAAAACGCCACCGCATTTCTATTTGGCGAGCGTGGAAAATACCCGCCAAAGGGCGTCGTTGGCGGCGGGTCAGGTGCCACCAACAAATTCTTTTATGACTGTGATGACCCCGACGCCAAAGACGGCAAGAAATCGCCTAAACTTGTGTCAAAGATCACTGGTGTTTCTTTAAAAAAGGGCCAACGGGTTCGTTTGGAAACACCGGGTGGTGGCGGCTATGGCGATGCTAGAGAACGCAATGCATTACGCCATGAATATGATGTCGCCCAAGGATATGTGACGAGGACACGAAAATGAATAAATCTGTTGTAATTGGGGTTGATGTTGGCGGCACTTTCACCGATGTTTTCGCCCTTGATGAAACCACGGGAAAGGTGACTGTGGCCAAAGTTCCGTCAACCAAAGGCGACCAGTCCGCTGGCTTCCTTGAGGGTATAACCGCAGCTACTGATGATTTGCAAGCGGTGTCAACAATCATTCATGGTACCACAGTTGCCACTAATGCATTGCTCGAGCGCAAAGGGGCAAAGGCCGGCATCATAACCACGGCCGGTTTTCGTGATGTGCTAGAAATGCGCCGCCGCGACCGCCCAACAACATGGGGCCTATGGGGACAATTTATTCCTGTAGTAGAGCGCCAAAGCCGTCTTGAAGTAGCTGAGCGTACATTAGCTGATGGCACTATTGTGAAGGCGGTGGACGGCGAAGACATTGTCAAAGCCGCCCAGCAATTGCTTGATCAGGGATGTGAATCGGTCTGCCTGTTCTTCATCAATGGCTATGCTAACACTACAAATGAAGCCAATGCCGCAAAGGCTTTGCGTGCGATATGGCCAAATGAATATGTGAGTGTTGCCACGGAGATCCTGCCCGAAATTAGGGAGTTTGAGCGGTGCTCAACGGCAACTTTGAACGCATATCTACAGCCTGTGGTGGCAAATTATTTGGCCCGATTGGAAAACAGGATTGCTGATGAGAAATCAGACGCTGAAATCCTGATCGTGCAATCCAACGGTGGTGTAATGTCGGTGCAAACGGCCAAATCTCTGCCTGTTAGAACGGCCTTATCTGGTCCGGCAGCTGGTGTCGTTGCGGCGCGGCAGATTGCTGGTGCGGCAGGATTTAATAATGTGATCACCGGTGATATGGGTGGCACTTCGTTTGACGTTTCGCTGATTGCCGATGGGCAGAACATGCTAACCGCACAGGCTAGTATTGATTTTGGCATGGTTGTGCGCACGCCTATGATCGAAATGAGTACTATTGGCGCCGGCGGAGGTTCTATTGCCCATATTGATGACACAGGCTTGCTGGAAATTGGCCCACAGAGTGCTGGATCTGATCCCGGACCAGTCTGCTATGGGCTTGGTAATACCCAACCAACGGTAACTGATGCTAATTTGGTGTTGGGCCGGATTGATGCCCGCAACCCGATTGGCGATAAAAAGAAGGCGCTTGACATCGACGCGGCGGTCGAGGCGATCAAGACTCAGATTGCTGCCCCCTTGAAACTCGATGTCTATGACGCAGCCGAGGCTATCATCAAAGTTGCTAACGCCAAAATGGCGGGTGCTATCCGACTTGTTTCGATTGAGCGGGGGCATGATCCAAAGCAGTTTGCGCTGATGCCATTTGGCGGCGGCGGTGCTCTTCATGCAGGTGCTTTAATGCAGGATATTGGTCTTTCGGCGGGAATTGTGCCACGTTATCCAGGCGTTAATTCAGCCCTTGGATGTGTGATGTCAGACTTGCGCCATGACGAGGTTCGCACAATGAATGTAATGCTCGATGCGCTCGATGAAACCGCACTCGTCGAGATGATTGAGACGATCACTGCCGCGTCAACAAAGACAGTCCGGCAGTCCAACGCAAAACTGGTATCGATCGATAGCATTATTGAGCTGGATATGCTGTATCTTGGCCAAACACATTCAGTATCGGTTCCCTTAACCGGCAATACTGCAGCGATTACCATTGACGTGATCCGCGCGGCGTTTGAGGCAACTTATCTTAAAACCTACAGCCGGTTGCTCGCCGATATCCCGGTGCGGATTCTTAATTTGCGTCTATCCGTTATTGGGGTCCGTCCAGCGATTGATTTGGGTATTCTAGCGGCTGGGGAGCGTGCCAACACTGTCGCAGAATGCGCCGTTGCCGAGCAGCCAATCTATGCCAATGCTGCGTGGCATGATACGATAATTTATGATCGACTACGCTTGCCCAGCGGGGGCGTGGTTTCTGGGCCCGCCTTGTTGGTACAAGCTGATGCGACTATTTATGTGGATCCCGGATTGATTGCCACTGTCGACAATTTGGGCAATGTCATCATCCAGGCAAATGAGGGGTAGATATGAACGATGCAGTTTTTGACCCAAAAATTACGGCTATTCTGATTGTCGATTTGCAGAATGATTTTCTACATCCGGACGGGGCCTATGGCCGATCTGGAACAACCAATCCAGACATTGCGGCACTGCCTGAAAAAATACTGCCACTTTTAAATATCGTGCGGGCCGCGGGTGGATGGGTGGTCTCAACCCAATTTACACTTGTGCCAGGGCGTGATGGTGAACCCTTCATTTCGGCTCATCTTAAAAAGCTGCGGCCGTTTTTGAAAAAGGGTGATTTTACCCCGTCGGGTTGGGGCCATTCGCTTGTTGATAGTTTGCAGCCTGCTGATATTACAGTAGAAAAGGTCGCCTATTCAGCGTTTTACCAGAGCCGGATGGAATTTGCTCTTAGTCGTGCCGGGATAAAGACATTGATGGTTTGCGGCATCGTAACCAATGGCGGTGTTGCCTCGACTGTTCGAGATGCGCATGTGCGCGATTTCCAAACGATCACCTTGAGCGACGGATGTGCGGCCTTTTCACCTGCCACACATAATGTTGCCATCCAATCCCTTGCAACAGTTGGCGAGGTGATCACCATTGCCGATGCAATCAGGCGGTTTGAGGAGGTGTAAGCCAGTGGTTTCGGTAATTAATGACACCAAGATCGATGCAGAAATCGAGGTTGATGTGTTGATCGTTGGCGGCGGTGCGGCTGGACTTACGGCGGCATTAGCGGCGAATGAAGCTGGCAAGACGGTGCTCATTGCCGAGCGTGAGCCGCGGCTCTCTGGCTCCACTTCGCTATCATCTGGGTTAATACCGGCGGCTGGAACCAAGGTGCAGGTTAGTCAATCGATAACTGATGATGTTGATGTGTTCTATGGCGATATCATGCGCAAGAACAAGAACAAGGCTGACCCTGCTCATGTCAGGCGGGTTGTCAGCCAGATTCCAAAAACCATTGATTGGCTATCGGAACAGCATAAAATCCCATTTATTGTGCTCGATAATTTTCTCTATCCGGGGCATAGCAATCACCGCATGCATGCGGTGCCAGAGGTTACAGGTTCAGCATTGATTGATCGCCTTGAAGCTGCAGTTCTGGTCCAAGACATAACTATTGTGACGGATCTGCAAATTACCGATCTTATTGTCACGCCGTCTGGCCAAGCGCTTGGCGCGCGGTGTTGTCGGCCCGATGGCTCGGTTGAAACCATCGCCGCGCCGTCGATTGTGCTCGCTTGTAACGGCTATGGCGGCAATCCTGATTTGGTCGCAAAACATATTACTGAAATGCATGACGCCCTTTACTTTGGCCACCCTGGTAATCAGGGCGAGGCGGTTTTATGGGGGCAACAGCTTGGCGCATCAATTGCCGATCTTTCCGGCTATCAAGGACATGGTTCTGTAGCGCATCCGCAAGGTATTTTAATCACATGGGCGTTGATGATGGAGGGCGGGATACAGGTTAATAAGGACGGTAAACGTTTTTCAAATGAACACCAGGGCTATTCAGAACAGGCTGTATCGGTACTGGCCCAACCGGACCGAATTGCCTTTAATATTATTGATAATAGGCTACGTGAACTTGGCCGTGATTTTGAAGACTTCCGGCAAGCAGAAGCGGCTAATGCATTTGTTGAGGCAAATACAATTGCCGAATTGGCTGAAAAGCTAAAGATTGATCCTTCGGCGTTGACAGATACTCTCGCGGTTTGTGAAAAGGTGGCACAGGGCGCTAAGGAAGACACGTTTGGGCGACGTTTTGACAAAGATAAACTCTTGGCCCCGCCCTTTAGCGCTGTCCGTGTTACCGGCGCTCTGTTCCATACCCAAGGTGGGTTGGTGATAAATGACAATGCACAAATTTGCCGTGAAGATGGTGGGGTGTTTGGGTCGCTATTTGCTTGTGGTGGCGCGGCTTGTGGGGTGTCTGGCCCCGATGTGTCTGGCTATTTGTCTGGCAACGGCCTGTTAACGGCGTTAAGCCTTGGTCATATCGCCGGACGAGCAGCTGCAGGGATATCATCATAGGAACATCAATAAAGAAGGTTACTAAAAAGGGGAAATGGTAAATGCCGAAGCTGTTGCAACAAAAACAAGTCGATGATTATGCTACTAACGGTTTTACGTTTGGTGTTCCTGTGCTGAGCAGGGAAGAGCTGGCTTGGTATAATAGCGAGATCGAGAGATTTGAAGGTGAAGCTGGACAGCCTATCGATTTTCCACATAAATCAAAGCCACACCAATTGTTTGAATGGGCTGATCATCTTGTGCATCATCCATCTGTGCTAGATGCGGTTGAAGATGTTATCGGGCCTGATATCCTGTGTTACCATGCTACCTTGTGGTCCAAGCCAGCACATTCTTCCGCTTATGTTCGATGGCATCAGGATGGCACTTACTTTTTTTTAGATCCGCCACTGCATGTGACCGCTTGGGTTGCGTTGACGATGGCTGATGAAATGGCTGGCTGTATGAAAGTCCTGCCCGGTTCACATTTGAATGAAATCATGCCACATAATGATGATCATAACGAGATGAACATGATTCCGCGGGGGCAGGGCATCATCGAAACCCTGAACACTGATAATGCGCAGAGTATGCCGCTACAGCCGGGTGAACTGTCATTGCACCATACAAATTTAATACATGCCTCATTCGCTAATGATCGTGATACACGGCGCATAGGGTTGGGCATCAGTTATATTCCCACAACGGTTCGTAATATCGGCCAAACGCCAGCCACGGCGCTATTGGTGCGGGGTGAGGATAAATATAACTATCTTACTGCTGAACGGCGCCTTTTTGACGCCGAGAGCGAAGAGCAATACGCCTATCACCATGAATTAATGACAATTTTTAGAAACCGACAAGATAACGGCACCACGCAATCAACTGGTGCATTATAACGGTTATCGTTATCACGCAGCGCTTTATTTATCATGCACGCATCAATATGTTTTCGACGGCTATAATCCAAGTGGCTGCATCAGCGTTTGTTGAGGCTGGAAGTAGTGCAATATACACTATTACTGAATCTATTTTCCCTACCACCTCACTCATAACCTGAAGGTCGCAGGTTCAAATCCTGCCCCCGCAACCAATCAATCAAAATCATTCGCCTATCCAGCCGTCTCGTACCCGAGGCGGCTTTTTTGCGTTTGGGGCTCTTATGGAATTGGCGAAATGGCCAAAAACAATTTGCCACTTGCAGCCGGCTACAATAGCGTGAGCTCTAGAGTGATGCGCTAAAATGCGCGAATTTGGGGGACTATATTTATGGCTGAAATCACTGTTTTTGAGGCGCAAAAAATCATCACGATGAATGCGTCACGCCCGTCGGCAACACATGTCGCGGTGCGGGATGGTCGGGTTTTGGGGGTGGGTGACCTCAACGACATGGCGACATTTGGTGCGTTTACGCTTAACCGTGATTTTGCTGACAAGATTTTGACCCCCGGCTTTGTCGAGGGCCACGCCCATGCGATGGAGGGTGGTATCTGGAGCAACGCCTATGTCGGTTATATGGACCGCTATGATCCGGACGGTAATCTATGGCGCGGCTCGGCAAATATGGAAGAAGTGGTGGCGACATTACAGCGCCTTGAGGCCGAGATGGATGATGCCGATACGCCATTATTTGCGTGGGGCTTTGATCCGATTTATTTCGGCGGCGCACGCATGTCCGTGGCCGAGCTTGACCGGGTCTCGACAACACGGGCGGTTCTTGTACTGCATTCAAACGGTCACTTGCTCAATGTTAATTCCCATGTTCTGGGCCTTGCTGGCATTGGCGATGATACCAATGTCTATGGCGTGCTCAAGGATGATGCTGGCAAGCCTACCGGCGAATTGATGGAAATGGCGGCCAAATACATGGCCTATAAAGCCACTGGCAACCCGTTCTTTGGTAGCATTAAACACGCCGCGCTTGAGGGCTATGCGAAATCGGCCCGCAATTGCGGCACGACCACGGCGACTGATTTGTTTGCGACATTTGATGAAGGTTCGCTCGCGGCCTACCGCGAGGTGACGTCTCGCCCTGATTATGCCCTGCGCCTAATGCCTGCGATGAACACGCTGGACAAGCCCTTTGCCGAGGGTATTGCTGATCTGAACGCGGCGAAAAAGGATAGCAATGACCGGTTGCATTACGGCCTTTGTAAGGTGATGACCGATGGCTCCATTCAGGGCTTTACTGGCCGGTTGAAATGGCCGGGCTATCACAATGGCGCGCCCAACGGATTATGGAACATGCCGCCAGAACAGCTTGCCGAATTGGTCATGGAATATCACAAGGCGGGCATGCATCTGCATATTCACACCAATGGCGACGAAGCCTCTGAGGTGATGATTGACGCGGTTGAGGCGGCGCAATTGGCGCATTACCGCCCGGATCATCGCCACACCCTCCAGCATTGCCAGATGGCCGATGCAAGCCAGTTCCGGCGGATGGCTAAAATTGGCCTATGTGCCAATCTATTTGCCAACCACATCTATTATTGGGGTGACCAGCATGCGGCGATTACGATGGGGCCGGACCGTGCATCGCGGATGGATGCCTGTGCCACCGCGCTACGTCATAATGTGCCTCTTGCGATCCATTCAGACGCGCCGGTGACGCCGCTTGCCCCGCTCTTTACCGCATGGTGCGCTGTGAACCGGCTCACTGTCTCTGGCGCCGTTCTTGGGCCAGAGGAGCGTATTGATGCCGCGACCGCGTTGCATGCGATTACCCTTGGTGCGGCCTATACCCTGCATATGGATCATTTGGTCGGCAGCATTGAGCCGGGCAAATATGCTGATTTTGCGGTGCTGGATGCGGATCCGCTGGCCGTTGATGTTGGTGCGATCAAGGATATTGGTGTCTGGGGCACGATTGTCGGTGGTATCGCCCATCAGGCCGCGGTGAAGTCTGGCTAATGAACGCCGCTACACAGCCCATTATATTCACAGTTGTCGGCGGCTTTTTGGGGGCTGGCAAAACCAGCCTTGTGAACCGCATTCTGGCGGCGGGAGGGCCGGCCCGTTTTGCTGTTCTGGTGAATGATTTTGGCGCGCTCAATATCGATGAATCCCTGATCCTGTCCCAGACTGGCAAGATTATGAAGCTGGCTAATGGCTGTATTTGCTGTTCGCTGGCGGGCGGTCTTGTTGATGCTATGCTGGAGCTGGCGAAATATTATGATCATCTGGATCACATTCTGATCGAGGCGAGTGGTGTTTCAAACCCCAGCCGGATCATGGATTTTGCCCGCATTGACGGCGAACTGCGTCCCGGCCTGACGATTGTTCTGGTTGATCTGGTGCATTTTGAAGAACAGCTCGATAATACATTGCTGGCGGAGACCATTGAGGCGCAAATTGAAAGCGCTGATCTATTCCTGTTAACAAAGAGCGACCTTGTTTCGGCGGCGCAACTTGATCATGTGACCGCCATTTTAACCGATCGCCAGCCTTTGGTACCGGTGGTGACGCTGGATCAACAGCAAGAGGATTTCGCCAGCTTTCTGGTGTTTGACGATACTGCCCTGCCCCTTTTTTCCAA
>Ga0209654_1001179_pt1 | contig 21626 bp, 34 predicted proteins | sample SaaInl1SG_22_DNA_FD_184646 | JGI IMG/M metagenome (GOLD analysis project Ga0209654, IMG submission 184646) | Marine microbial communities from expanding oxygen minimum zones in the Saanich Inlet - ESP_161SG_22_DNA (SPAdes) (version 2) | ecosystem: Environmental > Aquatic > Marine > Intertidal... | reverse complement strand
CCATTACTCAACCGACTTTACGTCTACTTCACATTCGATTGTTCTGTTCCAACCGTAGGAAGAATTGATGGCGGACTTGACAACAAACTTTAAATCTTCAAGGATGGCATCCTCGCCACCGTTAGTTACCCTGACCTGTAGGCCCTTGCGTATAAAGCCCACAGAAGCGTCGTAGGGGACCTGAATTCTTACGCCATGAATCGCACCCTGGGCAATGCCAATATCGGGCGTCCTGGCCTCTCTTAGAGGCTGTATGCGGGCGCTTCCGGAATACAGGACAACCTCACTTGTGGTGTCGTAGGTGTTAGTCGCCATGTCCCAAGACTGCTCCCGCAGATTCGGATCAATAATTTCAATCTCACCGTTGTACCAGCGCGCAACTATGTCGCGCATTTCCGTGGCGATTGCAGCAAAGTCGATAGGCGCGCTTTTGGATATGGCCATTAGTTATTCCACCATGGGTACTCGTCGGCCTGACCGTCATCATTGTCATCAATGAACATAGCAATCATGTTGAAGTACTCGTTTGACTCTTCCTGCAACGCCTCCTCACGGAGCTGTGCAGCCAGCTTGCGCAGGGATTCAGCAATCTTGTCACCATTGACCGTGAGGTCATCCGAGGACCAAGACTTGAGGAGAAGCGCCTGGGAGCCCGCAATGGTCTCCAGGCAGCGGGCAGCGGCAAGCTTAGCGTTGTCCCCATACATTGTGAGGAAAGCGCCAATCTCATCGTCACTAAAGTACATGTAAGTACCCTCACCGGCGGCAACATCCGTCGGGTCAGTGTCACCAAGCAAAGCACGAACCTTGCCTACGTCTGTAGAGAAATTGGGGGGTGCAACACCAGTATTAGCCATGACTCTATTTTAGCGCATAAAAGAACCCCACACCGGAGCAGAGGGAAGGGGGTTCGCTCAACGGTGTGGGGTTCGCCCAGCAGGAGGGGAAGCTGGTTCATCTATCGTAACAAAAGAAAAACCCCCGAGCACTTACGCCCGGGGGTAATTCTTTTGGCTACTTAGGAGCCGGCTCCAGTGGAGTAACGGAGTCCGTCCTGAGTGATGTTGTAAGCCTCAACAACGTGGCGAACGCGCGTCTGCACGTCATCCTCGTCGAAGCTTCCGTCGCGGACGGGCACCTCTCCGCCACCGAGGGCGAAGTGTCCGTTGTCCTTGATGGAGATGAGAGGCGTACGCGAACCCTGGAGGAAGACCTCCCAGAAGTACGGACGGGTGTTCAGGTCCGGAACCACGAACCACCATGCGTCAGTCTGTCCACCGGAAACCGTGTCGAGTGCATTGAACTCGATGGGGTTGAAGGGAGACGTGATGAACGAGGGGTTCATGATGCGAACGTCGGAGCCAGTGGTGCGCTCGATCTGCTGGATAGCGAACAGTTCGCGGACGGTCATCGCAAGCGAGGTGCCGTAAACGAGCTTGTAGTTGTTCGCAATCACGCGGTTGCCACCAACGGTGTCTTCGCGCGAAGAGGCCATAGCGGTCTCGAGAGCGTCGAGGGTCAGGGCTGGGTTCGAAGCGAGTCCCTTGCCCGAGAAGCCCGAACCAACCGCACCAGCGGAGGTAACGAACAACTTGGCGAGAGCCAGGTCTTCTTGACGCGCAGCGTACTGAGCGAACTTCGCGGTCATCTGACCGATCATGTCGAAGTTACCCGTGCGACGCAGCGACTCCCACGACATGCGGGCACGAACACCGTGCTTGCCGTCGAAGTCTTTGTCCAGCTGAGTGGTCGTGAAGGAAACGGCGGGGTACTCTTCGTACTCGCCAACCTTGGGCAGACCACCCGAGATGAATTCCTCACCAGCGTTGCTGGTCAGATCGCTTGGGTCAACCTGGAAGTCACCGAAACGAATAGTACCGAAGTTGTCGGTCTGGTATTCGTCAGCAATCTGGTTCCACACGTTCTGCTCAGCTGCGTACTGTGCAAGGAAAATAACATTGATAGCAGGCTCCAGAACGGTGGGAATGTCCGAGGAGGAGATTCCTTCCTGAAGCATCACCTTCGCGCGGATGTCTCCGGCCATTGCGTTAGTAAGAAGCTTTGCGGCTTCAATCTGACGCGCGGTCGAACGCTCCTCGATCTTGGCGATTTCCTGCTCAACAACTTTAATGTTTGCCATTAGATAATCACCTATTCTTAGTTATTGATGCGAACTTTGACGTTACCCGCAACGGCACCCTTGGCCTCGATAGCGTAGCCAACGAGTTCGTTGTCAGTGCTGGTCGTGGTCAAAGCGGTACCGCGAGTAGCCTCGCTCGCAAGGTAGATAGCGTCACCAACCGCAACGGCGTCAGCGGTGGTTCCAATGAACACACCGATGTGGCGCAGGGTTGCGTAGTAGTTGGTGTCAGCAGACAGTTCTGCACTGGTCTCTGCAACACCGACGATTCCGCCGAGGACCACGAAGTCACCAGAAACGGTGGCTGCGGGGACGACGTAGTTGAGCGACTCTCCGTTTGCGTAAACTTCATTCAGAGCCATTAGGCACCAACCTTCACGTTGAGAATCTCAGAAAGGCGAGGTGCGCTCTCCTGAGTGTTGACAATAACGGCCTCGTCCTCAACCTTGGCGGAAGCAACAGCTTCCTCCTTGAAGTGCGACTTCACGGACTCCACAAAAGCTTTCTGGCTTTCGATGGACTCAGCCAGGTCAGCACCGGCGCGAAGAGACTCGTAAACGGCCTTGCGTGAAACCTCGGGAAGGTCAGCTTCAACCATAGCCTCAGCTACAGCCGCAACATCTACTTCTTCCTTCTCTTCGGTCTCCACGGCAGGCGCAAGGGCTTCTGCGACAGCAGCGGCTACCACGTTGGGCAGGTCCGCAATCTGGTCGCTCAATTCCTTGAGTTCCATGTGTTCCTCTTTCTTGTTAGATTCGGTCGCTGCGGCTGTTGTAGCAGCAGTACCTTCCTTACCGCTCATGGGAGCGGAAGCTTCTTCAGCGGCTTTCCAGGCGTCGCAGTAAGCGCCGCCAGCCACATAGTCTTTCCACTTCTCGCAGAAAGCGTTACCATCTTCATCGAGATTGTTCTCGTTGAAAAACATGCAGTTACCGCAGGCTCTACCCTCCGGAACGTCAGACGAGGTTGCCGGGCGATAAGCATCCGGCAGCTCTTCTTCGAGCTTTTTCTTTTTCTTCTTGTCCTTGTCGTACTCGAGCATGGACACTGCCTGCTCGTACAACTTGTCGGCAAGCTTTGAACCTGGACGACCTGGGTATGATACCAGGTCAACGGAGTTCTGAGTGTGGGGGATAAGATTTTCAACAACAACTTCACCGTCGTCGTTGTAGTTTCCTTCTCCCATGGCGTAGATAGAAAGACCCGTGTGCGGAGCAACCGCCTCCACGAACTCTTTCCAGTGTGGCATGACCTCTAGTTCGGCAACAAGCCCAACTCCCTTTTCGTAGCGAGCGTCTTCAGCTAAAACACCGATTAGATTCTTGGGTGAGCGAATGTCCTCCTCGCTACGAGGGTGATCGACATAAGAGTGCGTGCCCTTCTTGAAAGCCTTCGGGCCATACTCTTTGAGCATTGCTTCGGTGTACACACCTGAAGACCCTTTGCCCGGGGTGATAAGAACAGCACGCCAGTTGTTGCCGGATTTAACAGGGGCAGAACCAGACTCCGTGAACAAATTTGCCATGTAACAATATTATCACGATTTATTATCGTGGATTGTTTTGTAGGTCCCTTGGATTATTATCACCGTCTGATAGATCGTCAAGCCCGGCACCCGAGTTGCCTTGCGAAGTTGCAACGTTGTTCGGGTCGCCAGAGCCAAGAGTTCTTCCGCCACTAGGCGCACTGCCATCATTGTTAGGAACCTGGGCTCCGGAGGGCACTGGACCGGGTGCTTCGATACCCAACTGCTCCGCCATGGCGGCCTGCATAACATCGGTGCCGAAGAGTCCGGTCATCCACGCTTGACCAAGCGACTGGATCGTGCGGTAAGCAGGGTCCACAATAATGTTGTTGAACGTAACGCTGGGGTCGGGCACGCCAATCACACGCAACACCCGGACAAAGAAGTCCTCCCAGTTACCCTGGCGTGCATAAGCAGCGTTCAGGGTGGACTGGTCGAGAACCTGAGTTCCCCCGCCACCTTCGGCACCAGGGCCAGACAGGAGTGCTTCTACCGAAACCTCCATGGCTGTAGCCGCCATAGCGGCCAACGGGCGTCCCGTGGCCAAGTCAATGGTGTTATTGCGGGGCATAGCGTTTAGCTCAATGTCAGAGCCGGTAACCGCTGTGGCCGCCACCTCTTTGTTGTTGATGAGCTTGGAGGAGATGTTCGCTCCACCCTTAGCTGTTTTGGTCTTGACCTGCCAAGCGATACCCGAAAGAGCCTTCAGCATCTTCGAGCCATCCTTGAGGTACTCCGAGTAAGCCCACGACCACGGCAAGGCGGGCAGCGAGTCGGGCAGACCCCACAGTCCACCGGTCTCGTCGTTGGCCTTGGTGTCAATAATGACAAAGTTACGGTCAACCGGGATGTTGTTAATCTGCGCCACCGGATTACTCGTGTAATCCAACGGGTACCAGACCTTGCGGGTTTCCGCAGTGTAATTGCTATACGGGTCCGTTACCGGTTGACGCATCTCATATTCGCGCAGGTAGTACCGGATAATCTCCGGGTCGTCTGGGTCGGTGGCCCAACCCGTGATCTCGTCTAGGGGAACACGAGAGAAACGACGATTGCGACGGTCATAACGGACAAAGAAATTCCCGTCAGTAAATAGGGATCGTTCATTCTTCTTCGACGCTCCTTCGCTAAAGAGTACCTTCTGGTTGATTGGGTCATTAATGATGTCCATGAACCGGGGCGGAAGCGGCCGGTTCCGTGAGGACATCTTATAACCCTTGCCAAACACATAGCTCGAGCGCAGCATGGCACCGCGCTTGAGTACTGGGTTAGATGCTGTCTGCCTCCGAGCCTGTCGGGCCACAACCTTCACATCCTCCAGTCGCATAGCGGTCTGCGAGAACTGATTCAGTGGTGACCAACCCTGCTCGTCGAACTCCAGTGTTGCGCGAGCAAGGGCCGAGTAGCTCTCGGCTAGCATTTGGTTGTTTTGAGAAAGCTCCTGAATCTGCTCTAAAAGTTCTACAGATTCGTCAGAAGCGCCAGTAAACCTATCGAAAATACCCATGTAATAATCTTACCAGTAAGAAGCGGTATAGAACGGGTGCTCCTGGATAACCTCTTCCATCTGCACAATGTCACCCGGTCGGGGACCTTCCGACTCGTGCGAGATGGTGGAGAGGATGGCAGCATCCAAGGAGTCAGGGGAGGACACACCGCTTCGTCGCATGTCATCCTTACTTGTCATAGTGATAGAACCACGCTGGCTGAACTTATAAGTCTGGCTTATCATCTCGTCACGCAGTGTGGTGTCGTCGTAGTCTAGGTCCAAGCGCCCGTTTGCAAGGAGTTCTCGGAACGTGTCATAGTGCCACGCCCTTGCGTTCGTCCACCGCGCCGAATCAGGCGAAGCATGAGATCCATTAATAGCGCCAATATCATAAACGGAATCATTAAAATCGTCCAGACGAACCAGAGCGTCAACAACACCCCCACCCACACCGTTAACGTCAATGTTGATAACACCTGCCACAAGTCTTTGTCCGTGGTCATGTACCCTCCTTGCTGTTTCGATTAAGTCTAGCTTGGACCAGCGATCGATGCAACGCACCCTCCCGCCACGGTTTTCATACAGCACGTTCTCGTCCGAACCAAAGCGTGCAACGTCAAGCCCGAGCGTTGGCCTAATCGCATCATCTGACTCGATAACCGTATCGAAACCAGCGTCAATAGTTTTCTGCGTAAAGAACGTGTTGTCCGCTTCGTCCGGGAACTCACCCAGCACCTTAGCCTTGTAGCGAGCAGAGTCCTCGCCCCAAGCACGTTTCTTGTGCTCCACCCACTCGACGGAGGTTAAACCATCCAACAACTTCTGTTGGTGGGCCTCATCCTTATAAACACTTTCGTCCGTAAACGTTGGTAAATCAAACGCGCTAATACTATTGAGTGACCAGTCCTGCATCAACCGCGGGTCGGTGAAGATGCGGTGGAACTCTGTACCTCTACGGTCAGGGTTGCCGATCGCAAGAATCTTCGAACCCATAGAAGTCATCACCGATTCCGCAGCAGTAAACATCTCCGGCGGCAAACCACCAGCCTCGTCGAGGAACACGAACGTATTGAGCTTCCTTGTTCCCTGGAACGAACTCACAATGTCCTGGTCGCTGGGGCGCTTACCAAACGCCAAGAACTCCTGGCCGTACTCCGTATCCAACTTCCAGTCCAGAGTTTCTGTAATGCGACCCGGCACTGGGTTGCCCCGCACCTCAGCCAAACCCTTGTTCGCCTTGAGGTACGCGAAGATCACCTTCTGAATCTGCGACAGCGTGGGCGCGGAGATAATGCACAACGTCTCCTTGGGCTCCCTCGTTGCGATAAGCCAAGTAATAAGGTCTGCCACCACAGCGGACTTCCCACACCCGTTAGCCGACTTGACTGCCGTCCGCGTATTACTTAAAAAATTTTCTACGATTTCGAGCTGTTTGGAATACCACCGTTTACCCAGCACGTCATGCAGCCAAGCGTTCGGGTCCTCCTGATACAACCGGAGCTTGCTCTTCTCCCGCATCTCCCCGATGGCACCATTGAGGACATCATCCAAATATGTTGGCATCTAAAACACTTCCCGCACGCTTGAGTCCCTGTTCAACGAGATCGTCCACATCGTCATCGCTGGGAACACCTTCGAATGCTTTGAACCCCGCCACAATGTAAGCCAGTGCCACATCGAACGCCTGTGCGAATATCTTGGCGTGCGAGGCCGTAATCTTCTGAATGTCGTCATCCACCAGCTTGCGCCTAGCGTCCAGACGCTCACTCACCAACCGGAGGCTTTTCAACACAACGTTAGCTACCCCGGCGAACTCTTGCGGTCCGACATCGTGCAACATACCGAACGCACGATCCTTTAGGTCAGAAGCCTCGATGAGCAGCAGTCGTTCCTCTTGGCGGTCGGTCAACCAATCCTTGCTGTCGAGCAGGTGAGAAATTCGCTCGGCAACATACTTGGGGTCCAGGCCAGTAGCTTCCGCAATCTCGGCAGGGGACTTCCGCGCAAGGGACAACAGCTTGTCATCAAGGTTAGTCCGCTCCAGCTCCATGGGTTATATTGTAGCCCATGATAATTATTGAGATGCAACAGGATGACATCATCCGCGAATACGAGTTCCCCGATGAGCTACGTCAGACCGCCACGGACTTTTTCAACTATCTGGTGAAAGAGGAAGAGATCGTCTCTTGGGCTGAGATGCCTGTTACCTGATTCCGAAATTGAAAAAAAAAATTCATGCGGGTGGACGGTACTGAAAAGATCGTATTTGTAAAGCTGAGAATTGTTTGGTAACGATTTAGTAACGGATCGGCGTGTCGCCTTGACACGGAGAAGGGCATTACAAATTGGTGGTGTCTGGGCTTGTGCTGCCGTCCTGTATGTATTAGTGTTATGACATAGCCGGCAAGGGGCCGGCAGATAGGGAAGGCGAAATGGACAAGCTAACGATTAGGTGGATCGACGAAATCATCGGAAACGGTGACTACGACACCCTCACCATTCCCGGCGACCTAGCCGGAATTGACAACTAGCAGAATGCAGCCGGGCCGGGGGACACTCTCCCGGCCCACAACGATAGGGGAAACAATGCAGGTAATCACAACAACGAAGACGGGCGAAACTGTCACCTACGCCTACGACCCGGAACACTACGATAGCGTGATGGTGTTCTATCAAGAGCTAAAAGAGCGTGGCGACCTGGTGAACTGGAGAGTGACGGACTGATGAGGGAATGCCCGGAGCACCAAGGTGCCTACGATTGCACGCCATTCTGTCCGGTGTGCCACGGCAGACAAGAGGTGCCAGCGTGAAGATAACAAGGCGCGGAGAGCGCGTCCTGCTAGGGACATTCTGCCTGGTGTATCTGCTAGCCGTGGCGAGTGACTTAGGGATCTGGTGAGATAGGGGATCACGATCCCCGGTGATCAAAAGCCGGGGATCACGATCCGCAGCCTGGAGCCGTCGTGCGGACGGAGAACTAGACGACCCCAAAAACTTTATAACGATTTGGTAACGGCCCGGCGTGTCGGCTTGACAATTATCGGCAAGCGCCGCGAAAGCGATTTTATAACGATTTGGTAACGCCTATTGACAACGGCAATTTTTTTTAGTAAGGTGGGCATGGTGCCCAAAAACAAGATAACGATTAGGTAACGATCTCCCTGCCGCCGGCGTGTCGGCTTGACAATAACGATCCGGTAACATTCGGCGTGTCGCCTTGACAGTAACAATTTGATAACGGCCGGCGTGTCCCCTTGACGTGGGTAGGGGGGGTGTGCTATTCGCGCGCGCGCGTTCCGCTTATTGTTCGGATCGAAAAATAACCGTTACCATTCCGTTACCAAATACCGGTCTAATTCAGCTAATTCATAGGGTAGCTGTGTATAATGGGGGACATAACGAAAAAGAAAAACAGCTAGGTAACACTCAGCTAAATCATAGGGTTTGATGGTAAGGTGTTACCACACCACAAGATAGGGGACAATGTGAACACCACACATGACAGTATCGCTAAACCGCGCACCAAAAGCCGTAACGGTTGGAACACTAAGGGGTATGCAGCCACACGGGGGGAAAAGCTAACCGGTCGCTATGACTCACGCGCCACGGCCGTGAAGGTGCGATGGGTCGCGCCTACCAAGTAGATCGATGCTCGCAGCAGAATAATCGAAGGGGACAACTATGCCTAGATTACGAAGGCGCACGATAGCCACCTACAATATGGCTACGCGCTACAACGAAACGCCTACGCGCGCTCTATGCCGGCGCTCGCTGGAAGAAATGACGGCCGGCATAATTACGCGGGCATTCTCGGAACAACGGGAAAAGCACGGCTTACCACCGATTACCCTCACGCCGGACGAGATCGAACAGCGCGGGATAAAACTGTCTGCTGCCAGACCTATCTGGAACGATCTGGGCACCGAGCAGACTCACTGGCAATACGATATTACGGCGCTTATATAACGCTACTACTATACTACTATAATAGTATAATAACATTATAGTATTCTCTTATAGTAACACGGGGATCTCTGCCTGCACGATCCGCCTATTCATTGGCAAGCAGGCAAGCACCAGCGCGACACGCCACGCGAAAAACGATTTGACACCACCAAAAGTCTATGCTAAAGTCTGTATTACACCAACCGAAACACAGCGAGGGAGATAGGGAATATGCTGGAAACATGCGACAGTTGCCGTAAGGACACGCGGGACACCACGATCCAATGGGTGCCCGATGACGGATGGCGCGCGGTGTGCGAAGAATGCCGGGGCAGGCCGGTGCTGCTGGAGAACGGACGGATCCACTTCATTAGAGTAGGGGGAGAGTAATGACACGCTGGACAGAGTACGACCTGGAAGAGAGCTACAAGGAGATGCTGGACGAGTCCTACGGCACGGTGACAATTGCCGGCATGGAGTACGACACGGCACGAGCGCTGAAGGACACGGACCCGATTGCTTACACGGTGGGAATGCACGACTGGGCGGACCACCTGATGACGGACGACGACACGCTAACGATTGAGGGGTACGAGTGATGAGCAACAGGGAGAACGATCCAAACTACGCGGAGTTTTACGCGGAGGTAATGATGACCGGCGACCACGATAGGGGAGAGTAATGGGAACGACGGGACACCCGGTGGGGTATTACGAAGTAGACACGACGGAGAAGGTGAGGGAGTGGCTGAAGCGCCAATACACCTGGGATGCTATCGAGGTGCTGGATATTGCTCCGGGCACCAAGGCACGGAGTAACTGGTGGATGGCAGTCAAGATCAAGGAGACTGGCAAGGTCAGGGCTTTGCTGGCAATGACGAGCAACCGGGCCAAGAGTGAAGGGATGTTCTATATCAAGGACAACGACGAGGGAGCCGGGCCATACGCCACGGACATTCCCAAGCGATTATTCCGGATGCTAACGCCACTAGACGAGGACGAAACATACGCCAGGGAGTGGCGAGACAAGGTGAACAACGGAACGGTGAGGGGATAGGGATGAGCGTTGCGGAGACGGCACGGATGACCAGATATTACCGGGGGGAGTACGCAGCCCTAATCGGGCGCAAGATAGTGGACTTGCGGTCAATGTTCCCGGAAGAGATGGAGCTATTCATGTGGCACGGTGAACCCGGTGTGGTAATCCAACTGGATGACGGCAACCTAGTCGTGCCGATGCGAGACGAGGAGGGCAACGGGCCGGGACAGCTGATGCTGGACAAGGGGGAGTGATGTCAGAGCGCACGGTGTTCTATGTGGATCACGAGTGGCAGCAGGTGAACAAGCCTTATTGGAGCTGGGAGTGTCAGAAGTGTGGGGAGCTGAGTGAACGGGGGATGAGGGGCTGGATATACGCAACACGAGTACCGGAGGACAACAGGGCACAAGATTGTGTCGTTATCGAGAATGATTGGAGAGAGTAATGGGGGACCGAAACAACATCAAGATTACTTACAGCAACGGGCAGGGCGTTTACCTGTACTCACACTGGGGCGGTAGCGAACTGCGCGAGATCGTGGCGGACGCACTGGAGACATCGGGCAGGGTTACGGATGAGAGCTACTTCGCTCGGGTGCTCTTCAGTCGGATGATTGCGCACGAATTGCACCAGGAGACAGGCTACGGCATCGCACCGTATGTCGTGGACCAGGACGCCAGCAACAAGATGATTCATGTTGATTACACCAAAGCAGAAGCGCTAACAGGCTGGGTGCCGCAGGTTGATTACAGATACGAGGGGGAGTGATGCCCAAGCGACGTAAGACCTACAAGCCACTGCCCAAGTGGTGGCGATTCTGGAAACCAAAAGGAGAGGGGAAGCACAGTGCCTAACTGGGTATATAACTCGGTCAGAGTGACCGGCGACAAGGAGGACCTGCAACGCTTTGCGGAGCAGGCAGCACAACCAGCACAGTTCAAGGATGGCGAGGAGTCGCTAAGTCAACTATCGTTCTGGAACTTCATCAAGCCGGATGAGTCGATCATGGGCGAGTACTGGGGCGAGGAGCCACGCAAGGCTACGCTCGCCGAGGCGATGAAGCACGACACTAATCACTGGTACGACTGGAACGTTCGCAACTGGGGTTGCAAGTGGGATGCCAGCAATGTGAACTTCGAGGACTGGGATGGCGAGTTGGCTTACGACTTCGACACGCCATGGAGTCCACCGGTCGAGGCGCTGGATGCTATGTGCGAACAGTTCCCTCAGCTGGTGATAGAGATGCGCTCAGTCGAGGAGCAGGGCTGGGGCATGGAGTACATCGCCGATGAGGATGGTGTGCGACTAATCAAGGAGTGGGACATTCCGGATACACACGAGGAGAGCATCGAGCGCAAGGGCTGGTGCAACTGTGAGGAGATGCACGATGACGAACTGGAGTGGGCTTATGCAGATTGCCCACGGAAAAAGGAGATGGTAAGCAATGGGTAAGTACATTATCGAACAGCAGGTGAACTACTACGCGGAGATCGAGGCGGACTCGGAAGAGGAGGCGTTCCGGCTGTACCTGAAGGAGCAGGACCGATATTACGAGAGCGTAGAGGACGAGAGGATCGAGCTACAAGAGGAGGACGACGATGAGTAACGAAGGGCCAGCGTGGATAACCGAGAAGCTACGCAAGGAGATGAGCAGGGAACTAGGCAAGGTGCTGAACGAAGCAATCTATGGAGCACAACAATCACAGGAGGATACAGAATGAAGGTAGAACTAAACGATGTAACATTGGCAAGCGTTCACAGCTTGAGTGTGGCGGCCAGCAAGGACGATGTGGCACCCGTAATCACACAGATCGCACTCAAGCGCGATGGTGACAGTCTGCGGGCGATGGCCACAGATAGGTTCATGTGCCTGACCGGCTTGTACGAGGGTGTGGCATTCCAAGACTGGGATGAAGGCCAAGAGGTGCTGGTAGACCCCAGCTCTCTCAAGTCAATGCTGGACATCAAGAAGAAGGATAAGAGCAACTACAACCTCACGACTACGACTATCAGCTCGGAGGATGATGTGGTGCGGGGCAATATGCCTGATGGTACGAGCGTCAGCTTGGGGCTGCCTAATGTGAAGGGGTCGTTCCCGCCAGTGATGAACCTGTTCCCGAAGGGTGAGCCTAACGGTTCGGGTTCACTCAACATTCGACCCGACTTTATTGCGAAGCTGGTCAAGGTGCTACCAGCCGAGAGCAGGCCAGAGAAGTCCAGGGTATGGGAGTTCCAGTTCCGCTCAATCGAAACGCCCAACAAGCCACAGCCGGTGTATGCAACATACAGGGGTGCTGGTTATGCGCTGAGCGCTTTGATCCAGCCGGCTCTGAAGAAGAGCTAACAGACTGTGGCCAGGGCTTTGGGGTTCCTTATCCCCGTCCTTTCACCTGGCTACACGGTGGGCTGCCGACCGCTATCGGTAGCCCACCATCTCACTAATCAACTACTCGGAGGAGATAGCAATGCCCAACTTTGGAAACGAAAAAACAGTAGCCGGCACTGAGGTGTGGCTAACGCCACCTGAGATCATCAAGTCTTTAGGTGACTTCGACCTTGACCCGTGCGCCTCGGAGGATAGACCGTGGGACACGGCAGCGCAACACTTCACGATCAAAGATGACGGCTTAGTCCAAGACTGGCATGGTAGGGTGTGGTGTAATCCTCCCTATGGCAAGAAGCTTGACCCGTTCTTGCACAAGCTGGCTGAGCACGGTGACGGTATTGCTCTGGTGTTTGCCAGGACAGAGACTCGAGCGTTCTTTAGGAATGTTTGGAATAGGGCTGATGCTATCTTGTTTATCAAGGGTAGGATTAGGTTCTATAGACCTGATGGGACTCAAGGCCAATCGGCTGGTTCCCCAAGCTGTCTTATCGCCTACGGTAAGCACAATGTAGAAGCACTCTATACCTCGGGTATCGAGGGACGGGTGGTTCACTTATAGACCAGGCACACACCCTACCCCTATCGGGTGTTGTGCCTTTCACGGAGGGCAGGTGGCTACCCCTATCGCTGCCTGCCCTCCTCATTCTTTAGAGAGGAAGCAATGAAAATACTAAACTTGTACGCGGGGATTGGTGGAAACAGGAAGCTTTGGGGAGACGATCATCAAGTGACATCGGTTGAGTATGACGAAAAGATTGCTGCGGTTTACGCTGACTTGTGGCCGAGTGATGAGCTGGTGGTGGGCGATGCTCACGATTATCTGCTGAAGCATCACGAACAATTCGACTTCATATGGTCAAGTCCACCGTGTCAAAGTCACAGCTCGTTTCGCTACAACATTCAGGTTAGGTTGCGTGGCACAGAGCAGGCTTACCCGGACATGAGCTTGTATGAAGAGATTCTCTTCCTCAAGTATCACAGCAATGCGATGTGGCTGGTCGAGAATGTCGTGCCTTATTACGGAGCGTTGCTCGATCCGGTGAAGCGCAATCGTCACCTGTATTGGTCCAACTTTGACCTGCCGGAGGTTCCAAAGAAAACCGAAAACCTGCGCTCGATGAACAAGATTAGCGAGCTTGAGGAGCTACACGGTTTTGACCTATCAAGTTATGCACTGCCGAACAAGAGGCAAGTGTTAAGAAACGTAGTTGATCCCACCGTGGGACAGCTATTCCTAGAAGCAGCAACAAGAAGGGGAGCACATGGATAAGCAAGAGATGGACAGGGTTATCGAGCAGTATGTTAGGGATAACGCGGACGGGAATGAGATCATCACCGGCTGGGTTTTGTGTATGTCTGTGAAACATCCGGCTATGAATAATAACGATGGTTACATAGTTGACAGCAGTGAGGGATTGCCCTATCATTCTCAGATAGGGTTGCTGACAGCATCACTAGATGAGAAGAAGAACACAATTCTTTCACAAGTAATTAGGGAGGGGTAAGAATGATATTGGACAATATGGATCTCAACATTTGGGACAAGAAGGGGTACGAGACTGAGTACGCCGAGGAGGGCTGGGTGATTACACCCTGCATCATCGAGAGCGTGGGCGCAGGGTTTGGTTCCGGCCAAGAGCTTGACAACATTGAGCTAACACCAGTTGAAGCCAAGCAGCTGACGCTCGGTGTGGCCATGGCGGATGGTGGTGACTACACATCGGACGTTGACTTCTGGATTGACTTTCAGATGTTCTGTGTCACATACAGCCACATCCCGGAGCGGGTGCTGGATGAGCTGAAGAAAAAGTTCGACGAGATCGACGATATTGCTGGTGAGAGACATCAGCACTACATGGAGTCAATGATTCAGTAGGAGGCAACATGGATAACGCTTTGGTGGGTGACTGCGACTTGTGCAGCAAGCTGATTATGAGTAATCACGACTGGCGCTACAAGGGCGATGAACTTCTCTGCGGTCAGTGCGCAATGGTGGTGAGTGTCACATGGTGAACGACTACGACTTCTTGCGGCACTGCGAGACCTGTGACAGCGTAACTGTTATAGATGATTGGGATGATGAGGTGGGCATGTGTATCGCGTGTGCAATTGTGGGAACGGAAGGTGAGGAAGAAGATGAGTAGTCCAGGAGATAGGAGCCTTGAGGTAGAGGTCGGGTCGCTCGATACGGTTCGCAAGCTGTACGAACTGTTCGACGAGATGGGCCTGACGCACAGGTTCTCTGAGGAGCTAGGTGAGGTCGAGGTTTCGATCCACGGCGTGTGGCTCTTGTTCTATGTGGACAAGCAAGTGATGGAAGACGAAGCGTTGTTGGACGAAGCGTTCGACGATGCACAACGATTAGCAGAAGGGTACTGGAGACAATGAATGCACACTTAGACGCGGTGAGCAAAGCAAAACAACGATATGTGGCAGCGAAAGTTACGTTAGAGCAAAGGCTGCGGAGCGAGCTGAAGGAGCAGTTGTGGAATATGCAAACACAGATCGACATTGCCGTCAGGTTCGCTTACGAAAACAACAACAGCAAAGCTGACATTATGCGAGCACTGGGCACTAAGGATTATCACACGGTGTACGCTTCGCTCGATCGCACTCAGCATGTGGAAGAAGTCAAGGGTGAGCACCCGTTGAATTCTGTATACTCGCTCGATCCAGACACGGGGCAGTTCACCGCGACCTATGTGTCGCACGGACCAAAGTCAATCACTGGTTCGGCCACCTTCGACTTCAGAATTCTGAACGATGGCACGAAGTGGTTTATGTCTAGGGACTCGTTGTGGAACGAGGACTTCACTGTCCGTAACGAGGCGGTTGCCGCCTTGGATAATAGGCAGGATGGTTACTACTATGAGGAAGCCATGGCGTGGGTTGAGTCTGTTGCTAGTGGCAAGTAGGGCTAGGTGCTAGCTTTCATTGCTCTGACAACAATATTCATCGTGTGGGCCTGGCGTTTTGTCGGGAACGTTGAAGAGGGTTACGAGGAGCAAACAATCATTCAGCAGATGCAACAGGCCGAAGCCCGGCAGCGGGAGGTTGAATCTGGAGACTACTGGGAGGAAGAGGAGGTGCACTATGACACTGGAGAAATTGTTACCAACAGAAGACCAACAATCCGCCATCCAAAGAATCGTGACAGAGCCTACGAGGGCAGCGCTTAACGCTTCCACAATGGGGGCTGGTAAGACACTGAAGGCGGTCGAGGTCGCCAAAGGTATTGGTGCGCAAACAATCCTACTGATTGCTCCGCTCAACACCAGGCTTGGGTGGCAGGTTACGTTCGAGAGGCAGGGTGTGGAGCTGCCATTCAAGTGGATCAACTCTTCCAAAGCTGGCTCGCAGGCGAAGGAAGATTGGTTGTGGCAGTTGCCTGGCATCTACTTTGTGGGTGTCGAACTGTTCGTGCGACTGGGCTGGGAGAACAAGTCCCGATCCAAGATGTGGACGCTGAAGCCAGACCTTGTTCTTTTTGATGAGGTGCATCGTGGTCAGAATCGTAAGAGCAAGACACACAAGACGCTCAAGCAAGTCAACGGCGGGTTCAAGCTTGCCATGTCCGGTACGCCCACAGGCAACAGCTTTGAGGGCGCGTGGGCGGTGACCAAGTGGCTGTGGCCAACGGTTATTGAGAACTCCTACTGGGCCTGGGTGGATAAGTGGTGCGCCACTGAGTACGATCACTTCGCACCAGGTGGCAAGAAGGTATCCGGTGAGCGACGGCCTGGCGCATTCTTCAACTCGCTGCCCTGCTATGTTCGCATCGAGTCAGAGGTGGACGCCGACCTGCAAGAGGAGCAGGTGTTCGTCGAGCTGACACGGGAGCAACGCAAGGCATACAGGGAGCTAGAAGAGAAGATGGTGACGTGGATCGAGGAGCGCCCGGTGGTCATCGAGTTCCCTATCGCCCTGCGCATTAGGCTCAGGCAGGCAACACTCGGGATGTTCACGCTGACCGATGATGATGTGATTACCTTTGACGATGATTGCAAGTCGAGCAAGATTGACGTTATGTTCGACATCCTCGAGGATGACTTCGACAACGAGCCAACGCTGATACTTACGGACTCTCGCAAGTTCGCTGACGTGGTAGTCAACCGTCTTCGCAACGATGGCAAGACGGCTATGGCTTGGCACGGGAACGTGACTGGGGCCGACAGGGAGGCTGCCAAGCAAGCCTTTGTCGGTGGTTCGTGCAAGTATTTAGTAGCGGTTATCGCAGCGATTGCGGAAGGTGTTGATGGTTTGCAGTACGGCTCACGCAATATCCTCTGGCTGAATCGCAGTGACAACAGGATTCTCAACGAGCAGGTAATCAAGCGCATCCACAGGCACGGGCAGGACAAGACCGTTCGATCCGTGGAGCTGGTTGCGGTTGACACTTATGATGCAGGAGTATTAAGCTCGCAGGTGACCAAGGCGGTCGAGATGAACAAGACCCTAAAGGAAAAGAATGCCCATACAGATCGGTGATGTGTGCAAGAAGGGTCATGTGATTGCTGGCGATAACGTGCAGCAATATGTAAACAGAGGTAACCCGCACATACGTTGCGCGTTGTGCAACGTTCCACCGAAGAACCCCGTGAAGAAGCGGGGCGACTTATGCAAGCACGGTCACGTCATTGACGGCAACAACTATGGTGAGCGTTTGTCGTTCGGTAAGGTGCAGGCTTTTTGCATGGCGTGCAGTCGTGACGCTCAGAAGCGCGCGTACGACAAGAAGCACCGGCCACAGGACACCGGCAAAAAAGAACGACAGGCCCTCCAGGCCCAGCAGAGAGCGGCAGAGAAGGCTGACAAGCTAATCTCTGAAGGCAAGGATGAGAGCGCGCTCAAGTATTTACAACTGACCAAGCGGGCTGAGCGGGCTGCGGAAACATTGCAGAAGAAACTTGGCGACGACACTCCGCTATGCGAGGACAATCCGGGACCATACATTGACTATGCAGAGGGCGAGGAGCCATCCGCGATCGAGGCGTACTTGATGTGCAAGGGTTGCCCTGTGCTACTTGAGTGCGCTAGATTCGCTACTGCGTACAAGCCACCGGTGGGAGTGTGGGGTGGCGAGGTTTACATTGACGGCAAGACCAGACAAAAATAGGAGGTAGGAAATGGCAACAACTGCAACACCCAAGACGGGTACAGCAGCCAAGTCGGCATCAGTGCCGAAAATATACGGTGCAATCGCAGCCATCCAGGCTGGCGTTGGCAGCGTGCCAAAAGCTGGGGTTGGTCCAGCGTCACAGGGTAGCTACAAGTATGTGAAGAACGATGACATCCTCGTGGCAATCTCGAAGTTGATGATTGAGAACAACGTCATCACCAAGCCAGTCATCACGAATCACCAGCTGGTGACGAGGGAGATTGGCGCTAACCGTAGCGTGCCTATGACTATTGTCACCCTGGATGTGACATACATCAGCACGGTGGATGGTTCCGAGTTCACTATCAGTGTTACCGCTGAGGGTGCGGACAACGGAGACAAGGGTGGGCGCAAGGCGGTGACTCAGGCCCAGAAGATTGCAAACCTGCTTACCTTCAACATCGCAACCGGCGAGCCGGACCCCGATGGCTACGAGGTAACACCTAACGCTGGTGGTTCTTCAGCGTCCACGGCCAAGATTCAGAAGGCTGCGGCCCCTGGCACATATGACCAGATCAAGACGTTTCTCGGTTCCAATGGTCTCAATGGTGCTGTCGCCAACGCTATCGGTGAGCGCATCTCCGGTGGCCAGCCTGCGGACGAGTGGAAGAAGGATGAATCCATCCTCAAGCAAGTACTTGCTGCACTCAAGGCGGGCGAGGTTGCGTAATGCAGGTCTCAGCTAAGTCGCCCACGGTTGGAGATTCAATGTGGGTTGCCATGTGGAACTGCGGCCAGTGCCCCGAGTCTGGTAAGTATGACTACCTGGACTCTGAGGTGGAGGCGCTGAACATGGCACAGCTGTACTCGTTCCTGCACGGATTGCAAAATCATGGAACCCAAGCTTAGGGTTCGGTCTTCGGGGCACGGTGGCTCCGGGTACAAGCACCCCCACACAGGGGATATTGTGCCCGGTGTCACCACGGTCCTGAAGCAACTGAACAAGCCAGCCATAGTCCAGTGGGCAGTAGATAACACTGCTGCCTACGCGGTGGCAAACGTGGACGGGTTGCTCAACCGCACCGAGGAGCAGGGCTTTGGCTTCCTCCGCTGGTACTGGAAGCGCGATCCGCTCAAGGGTGACCTGACGGACATCAGGAACTATTCGGATGGCGTGCTCAATGACGCAGCCGAACTAGGCACAATGGTGCACGACTGGGTGGCAGCCGACCACGAGGCTTGCCCCTACCCTGACGTAACAGATGCGCCACCTTTTTTTTGGGAGATGGTGGACCAGTGGAACGCATACAACGCCGAGCATGATGTGCGGCCAATTCATTCCGAGTTCACGCTGTGGAACAAGGAGTACGGCTACGCTGGCACGGCGGATGGGTTCTGGGAGATCGATGGTGTTCCCACCCTGGTTGACGTGAAGACTTCGCGCAACACCTGGGACGAGCACTGGATGCAACTCGAGGCCCTGAAGAGATGCGACACGATGCTTATCGAGGTCGAGGATAAGTGGGTTGAACAACCCGCACCCGAGTACCAGCAACTTGGCTTGCTGCACATGAGGCCAAGCGATACAGATAAGCACGGAGCACCGATGGAACCCTTCATCAAGCTCAAGATTATGCCCGAGACGGAACATGATGTAATGTTTAAGGCATTCACGGGATTGCTAAGCACGACACACGCGCTCAGTGATATTAAGAAGATACGCAAACAGGAGGAAAGATGAGCAGAATCAATGCCGTATTTACCGGCAACGTGGTGGCAGAGCCCACCCGCAAGGACATCAACGGGACACCCCTCATGGAGTTCCCCGTCTATGTCAACCACACCAAGAAGGACAGGGACTCGGGAGAGTATGTCAAGACTGGTGACACCAGCAAGATTCGCGTGACAGTGTGGCGCGACCTTGCCAGCTCTTTAGATGTTCAGCAGGGCGACCTGGTTGAAGTCAACGGAACGCTGGTCGAGAAGGAGTTCGACAAGAAGGACGGCACTCAGGGTCGCTCGCTTCAGACTGACTACATCGAGTCGGTCGTTGTCAAGTACCGCAAAGACGGCGCAGCTCCCGCAGACGACGGAGCGTTCTAACCCAATAGGGTTTGGCCCATAGCTCAATTGGCAGAGCGACCGGCTGTTAACCGGTAGGTTCCTGGTTCGAGTCCAGGTGGGCCAGCTGAAGCAGACATTAGACAAGGAGGGGATATGGAAAATTTTATTACCACCATTTTGGGGGAGCGCAGTGGTAACGCTTTTATCAGCAGAGCAAGCGGAAAGACTGCGGCAGGCAAGCTGAATGTAAACATCCATAAGACATTCAAGTACCCCGATCAGTTGAAGGAAATGGTTGAGTACGCAGAGGCCCACTCGGGTGAGGATGTGTACCTATCTCCACTGCTTTACGGCGATAAGACCAACGACAAGGGCAACATTGCTCGCACCCCAGAGAACGCTCTGAGTTCGCAGACCATCTACATGGATTCAGACTTGTGCACACCAGACAAGTTCCGACTCGAGCCATCAGTGCACGTCGTCACTTCACGCGGTCGCGGCCACGACTACTGGTTGCTGGATGAGCCTATCGAAGCTAGGCGCGCTGCTGAGATTGCGCACAAGATTACAACCGCACACAAGGAGGACGGTTGCGACCCGTCTGGTTGGTCAGCTAACAAGGTGCTGCGCCTACCAGATACGGTCAACACAAGCCATGGGTTCCCGGAATCTGTGGTGGCTGAGTACAACGGAATCATCTACAACGTAATGGATATGGAAGGGGCATATGAAGATGTCGACACTATTGAAAGACCTATCCTGGGCCGGGAGACTGGCGTTCAGGTTGCGACACCGATGGAACTCCCGGATTACACTACGGCGCTGGATAAACTACCGCAACACGCGCTTAACATCGCCCTTGCGGAGCCGAAGGTGGGTTCCGATGGAAATCGATCTGAATCCAGGTACCGGCTTCTATGTGAACTTTTTCGGCTTGAGGGTACTATCACCAAAGAGGAAGCGATTAGTATCGCGTGGAATGCTCCGGCATCCCGCAAGTGGAGCCAAGAAGACCCAAGGGGAATCCACGGTCTCCTAGCCGAAGCTAACAAAGCCTACGGTGAGATTGAGTGGGAGCGCGGTGAGGGCAAAGAGCCACCGGAGCTGGACACAGCAGAGAGCAACCTAGAGTTACTGAAGGGCGATGAGCGGCAGTCGCTTGAGCACCACTCCACATGGGTGGATAACTATGTGGACTGGGCGCACAGCAAGTTGGCCAAGCAGAATGGTCCCTACGACAGGATTAACGCATGGACCATACTTTCGTGCGCCTTTGCCGACATCGCATTCATACCTCGCAAGAGTGGCCCCGAGGGCCTCAACCTGTACACGATGACACTCGGTGAGACAACCACGGGTAAGTCACAGGCGCTCAAGCTGATGCGCACGGTGATGGACGAGGTGTTCTCCGAGGACCCTGGCTACAACCTGGGTGGTAACGCCAGCCCCAACGCTCTGGGCGAGAAGCTCATCGAGCGCGACGGCAAGGTGTCTCTATTCAACAAGGACGAGGCGCACGGATTGTTCAAGCAGTGGGCGACCCAGGACTGGACCAACGGAATGATGGAAGACCTGGCGTTGCTATACGACGGGACCGTTCCGCCGATGCTCCGAGTGGGCAAGAAGGAAATGTCTAAGGCCGCGAAGACCCAGTTTGTTATGCACCTAATGGGCACGCCGGAAGAGATTGCACGATCCCTAAACAGGGAGATGTTCAAGTCGGGATTCCTGGCGCGGTTTATGTGGTCGATTGGCGAGCCTCGAACGCTGAGCAAAGAGGCGGTCAAGGAGGAGGACTCCGACGGCACAGAAATCAAGCTGGGCTTTGAGCCGATGGCACGCCAGTGGGCAGCCGAGTTCTCAGAGATTAAACGTCAGCTCAGGGCAGAGCAAGCATCGAACAACATTGCGGTTGGCATTACGAAAGAGGCAGCCAAGCGG
>Ga0209654_1001178_pt1 | contig 21644 bp, 17 predicted proteins | sample SaaInl1SG_22_DNA_FD_184646 | JGI IMG/M metagenome (GOLD analysis project Ga0209654, IMG submission 184646) | Marine microbial communities from expanding oxygen minimum zones in the Saanich Inlet - ESP_161SG_22_DNA (SPAdes) (version 2) | ecosystem: Environmental > Aquatic > Marine > Intertidal... | reverse complement strand
GACAACCATCTATACTTCACCCTTAGGGAAGGTAATTACCTCTTCTACCCCTAAATTTTCAATTAACCCAAACCCATCAAGACAAAATCGAGTAGACATTCTGCAAGTAGTTCAAAGGATGATACGTTTCTAATCGCGATGAATTCTTATCGGCAAGTACTGATATCATATCCTTCCTTATGAAGGGTAGTTGTACCCATGGAGCTGACTAAATCCAATACATTGCAATTACAATCAAAAACAGGATAAGCTCTGAGATAATTCCCGAAATTCAAATCTACCTCTAAGGTATCGCCATCCATCCTCCATGTTTTTGGATTTGGGATAGCATCCGCAATCGTTCCAAAGGTATTTGGGGTGGTGCTGTATATGGTATAACGTAAAGAGTCAGTGAACTCATAGAGGGTATTGTCAAAACCGTCAATCTGCCATCGACCGACAACCTCGCAATCTGAATCTTTGGTACAGCTAGATAAGAGGGTTACTAATGATAGTAAGGAAAGGAACTTTTTCATACGCTTGGATTTACAACCATATTACTCAAAATTAACGACATACGAGAAAATAAAAAAGCCAGTCAAAATATTCCGACTGGCCTTCACTTAACATTCGTTTACGGATCAATCTTTCCCAGGTAAGGTCTTGTTGTATTCGTAAACTCCTTTTTCCATAGCCTTTATTCTTCGGTCCTCTCGATAACCAACAAAAGCACCCATTCCTACTCCAAAACCCATGAACCCAAAATCACCATCGTCAAGGCCTATTGATAATGACGCAACTGAATAATACCCCCAAAGCCAGTTCCAACTGCGCAAGCGACTCGCCTTGCGAAACTGCTTAAAAGATTCCGGAGCGTTTGACCTAGCCAATTGTTTGGCATTTCGAACTGAGAGTTGAGCTCCATTCATTATGATTTTTCTACCCGTAAACTTCATTGGAGGAGTAACGCTGACCTCCCTTCTATTCAACGGTACAACGTCACTAGAAGGCACAACGACATGATTTCTTTCGGTCAATTCTTCTTTGGAAGTACTTGGCTTAGCAATCTGATCAAAGGACAATGTCTCCACTCTATTGATGGTATCAATATCTAATTCTAATAAAACCGTCACACCTTCTTCTGGTATAGAGTCCTCACTGGTGGTAATATCATTGGTTACCGATACCTCAGTTATCGAAAGTATAGGTTCCTCAGTAACAGTCACCGGCTTGTACTTAGGCATTCGTCCACCATTTCTCTTGATATAATTACGCAGATTTCTTTCTTCTTCAGGAGTCAATTCCCAACCAACAGAGTTTCCATAACCTTGCATGCACTGAATAAAATGACTGCTTTTGGCGAAAAAGATGCGATACCCATCATAAACTACGGTCAACTCGTGAAAGATCCGAGGACTTACCTCCTTACTTAGCTTTGCTTCTTTATACATCGTTGAAGTAATTGAACCGTAAACCTTACCATCCAATTCCATTTGTTGAGCACTGACAACTCCAGTAAACAAGAGCGCGAATGTTATTAATATTGATTTCATCCTAATTATGTTTTGATAGGACTAAGATGTAACCAACATTACTATATCAGAGTATCTCATTTTCTCATTAATGGATAATTAGTCTCCATTAATCTATCACAAACAATGAAATTCATGCCTCTTGTCTCATATAAGAGACGGATTAGTAAAAATGAATCAAAGAGGCTAGCAGGATAAACCTATGATGGGGAGTCATGTGGGGAGTAAATAAAAACAGGCGCCTATGGCGCCTGTTTTTCAAATAGTTGCATTAAAATTTGTCGGGATGACAGGACTTGAACCTGCGACCACACGCCCCCCAGACGTGTACTCTACCACCTGAGCTACATCCCGAATGGTGCTAATGTAAAATGAATTCGTGAATTACACGTGTCCATTCGTCATTGCCTATATCCCAGCGTAGACCATGCCCAACATCAGGGTAAACTTCTTCTCTATAGTAAGAACCCGTATGGCGTCGCATGGCACCGCGCGCTGTTTCTACAGGAGCAACCTTATCCTCCTGTGCATGCATCCAAAGCAGCTCGCCTGGATAATCTTCCATGTTTTGACCAAGGTCAAAGTTGTATTCAGTAATCATTGAAGATGGCAAGCTCAATCCTGTGGCATTCTGAATGATGACATCTGCTGAACTCTGCGGTACTTCCATGATCAATTTCTCTACAGTAATCCTTGAACCGCCCGCAGCCGCTGGGCCTGCGGGGAGTGAGCCCAAGGAATTGGCCATGACTACCATTCTATCGGAGGTCAATCCACGATCTTCCATCCATTTCAAAACGGCATCGTAATCCGCAGCCATTGTTGCCGCATTTTGAGTATTCCCAGTACTCTTGCCATAGCCACGGTAATCATACATGACCACACCATATCTGTGTTGTTCACCTAGGTTAGCTAGTACAGCGACCGTTGACCAGAATCCATCCATAGATGGGCCGTTACCGTGCAAATAATAGATAATCGTATCGTTTTCCAATTGAGAGAAGTCTCCTAAAAACAATCCATGAATCGTATCCTCATCTGAAGGCACGGTGAACAGATGAATTTTACTTTCATCAATGTGATATGCGGCATCTAGGTTATCATTAGAAAAATCGTAATCGCCTTCGCCACCAAAGAACATCGCTGAGCCAATATCGGCACAAGAAGCCATGAACAAGCTTAATATCAATAGGTAAAGTATCTTTTTCATCACTTAAAAATTTAAAGCTGCACCCCAGTAAAATCCTCGACCACCAAGGCCTAATGTAGAAGGGACAAATGCTTGTGGGACCTGAATTTCACGAGTAGGATTAACAATTTTGTATTCTGCTTGAAATTCAAGCCACTTGTAACGTAACCTATAACCAGCACCAAAAGACGGTGCAAGTATTTGTCCTCTACCGTACTCCGCTAAAAACCAAGTAGGATCCACCCAGCTATTGGCACTAATATTAAGTATATGTGGACCTTTTTGCCAATACATATTCGCTCCCGCCTCTGGGTAAATACGTGTAGCAAAGTCTCTAGAACTCACGAATAAGTTTCCACCATAGCTGTAACTAAAGCCTGGTGTAAAACCTTGGGAAGGACGAATTCCCTTAACTACTCCACCGTCTAGCTGAATGGCTCCAAACAGTGCTGAGCTCAATTGTGCCGATCCATAGGCGGTGGTACTTGCACTTACCCCTTTCGCAGCATAAATGCCAAGTAATGGGAGACTACCTGTATTGATTTGTGGTCGACCTAAAGTGGCCCCAACCTGTACCTTTCCTTCCTCGAGTGGTACGACAATTTTCGTGGGTGTACAACTAGCGACAATACCAACTAGAAAGCCCCAGATTATTTTTTTCATAAATGGTTTATAACTCATTAACAAAACCTATTTGGAGATAGCTTCGGAGAATAGATTTTTGAATCAATTCCACCTAAATTTGACTCTCCAAATTTAAGGATACTATGGAACAACACGATTGCATCATTATAGGTTCAGGTCCTGCGGGTTATACCGCCGCAATATACGCAGCTCGCGCAGATTTGAAACCAGTTATGTATATGGGTCTTCAGCCGGGAGGCCAGCTCACCACGACTACTGAGGTAGATAATTTCCCCGGATATGCCAATGGCGTTGATGGTAATGCCATGATGGAAGATCTCAAAAATCAAGCAGAGCGCTTCGGAACTGAGGTACGTTTTGGTTTGGTGACTAAGGCTGAGCTAAACGCAGAAGAAGGTGGTTACCATACCCTGACTATTGACGAGAGTACTCAAATTCAAGCGCGTACTGTGATCATTTCTACGGGTGCATCCGCAAAGTACTTGGGTCTTCCAGCAGAGGAGAAATTCATGGGCTTTGGTGTAAGTGCTTGTGCTGTGTGTGACGGTTTCTTCTACAAAGGACAAGAAGTCGTTGTAGTAGGAGCAGGCGATACTGCTGCCGAAGAGGCTACCTACCTAGCGAAGCTTTGTCCAAAGGTAACGATGCTTGTACGCCGCGGTGAAATGCGCGCCTCTAAAGCCATGCAAAACCGTGTGATGGCTACCGAAAACATCGAAGTACTCTGGAATACAGAAACTGTAGATCTCTTGGGAGATGATAAAGGTCTAACAGCTGTTAAAGCCAAAAACAACCAAACTGGTGAAGAGATAGAAATCCCTGCGACTGGTTTCTTTGTCGCTATCGGGCACAAACCTAATACAGATATTTTCAAGGGGCAGATTGATATGGACGCTACTGGTTACATTATTACGAAACCAGATTCAACTGCGACCAATTTCCCTGGTGTATTCTGTAGTGGAGATGCCCAGGATAAAATCTACCGTCAAGCAGTAACAGCAGCTGGAACAGGCTGTATGGCAGCCCTTGAAAGTGAACGATATTTAGCAGCTTTGGGACATTAAGCTCATATTTCAAACTGGCGATTAGAACAATCCCTTGTGGCCCGGGCTGCAAGGGATTTTTTTATGGCAATGGAATCCATAGTCCCGAAGGCATCCAGTTCTTCTCTAAAGTCAAGAATTGATCCACACCCGCCTGATAACTTACATTAGGCACCTCTGCTCCATGACACAAGCGTTCCCTTTTTAACTCAACGCCATTCTTATAGCTGTATAATATCCAATTGTAGCCGCTAGGCACATCACTTGACTCAAAGCGAAGCGTCCAACCCTCCCAATTATATTTTAAATCTGACAAATCAAACAATGTAGTACGAACGGTATAGAGCGGCCCCTCAAAATACCGCTGCCCCATCCCCATTCTATTATAGACAATTACCTCTTCACCATCAAAAGGATATGGATTAAGGTTGTACTGACTTAAACGAATGCCCGGGTGTGCAAGCGCGTAACTTTCTTTTCCTGTCGCCAATTCATATACGGACGCATCCTGATAAGCATCGAGGAAAACGACCTTCTCATCCGAATCAATCTTTCCTATTTCCTCTCTAAAGTGCTCTTGCAGACCCAGCTGTGCTCTAACCAAGGGAATCCAAGTGAGCGTGTGCAGAGCAAATAATACAAAGGCTAGGGCTCTAGTACGTTTTGAATCGGGAAGCTTAATAGTAGGGATGACCCACATGAATACAAGCAACCAATGTAACTCTACGCTACCATTATACGCACCCCAACCAAACAATATCAATGCGCTAAATATGAGAACTTTGGACCATAATTGAAGTTGTCGAAAGAATACGGCCAATGGCCACCACAGCAAAACTGCAATTGCTAGAAACTCAAATAGGCCCGATAGACTTGGCAGGGCAAATCGACCGCTAAAATGATAATTGAAGGTTACCCATTGGTGATTGTATTGCCAAATTAAATAAGGAAGAAGTAAAGCTGCGGCGATGGCAATAGAGATATATAAAGTCCACTGCTTACGCATATTCCAATACCCTACAGCGAGGGCGATGATAAGCAGTATACCGTGGAACTTTGAATAGCCTAATGCGGCCACGCATACTCCTAAAATGGCGGCGTTTATTAACTGTGGAGAATTGGCCCACTTTTTAAATGAATGGACCACTAAAAAACCCGAAACGACCATGAGTGTATCTGGCAACGCACCACCGAGAAACAAATGCGCACCAGGTATAAACATGAATTTCTGCAACGTCTTTTCCTTGGCTATCATGACTAATAACAAAGACAGAACGAGAAAAGGCAGCCTGAGCGTGGCATTAGTTGTTACATGTAACAACCACGCAACGAGAGGCGGGTGATCAAAATACCCCCAAGCCAATTCATTCGACCAGCTGAAATAATAGGCCTCATCTGCCGTAATGGGCAACAGAAAAGCATTCCCTAAGAGCAGGAATATGCTTAAAAAACGGAATCGATTATTTCGAAGAATTTCCTTCACTACTGCAATGTAGCTAAAAGGAGTTTATCAAGAGAATACCCCTTTAGCAATGAGGTATGGCAATAAAATATACAGGACGACCCCTTTAATCAAAAAGAACATGAAAAGGCCAAATGCTACGGGCATGCCCACCGTCTTGATGCCTTCTTTTAGTCCTTTCTCACGGAAGACGGCAACATAACCTTTTAAAAAGGCAGGAGTTAATCTGAATTTTCTTTTAGTCAAGGGTCTGTAGTTTAACCATCTTCAAAATTACTGGTGAACACCTTCCGCTATAAGCCGGATTCTGTACCCTTGCGGGCCCTTATCATTTATCTAGCCCTAATCTCACGATTAGGATCTATCTGCCTACCCCTCGTGCAGCAAGCTCTCGACGGATCGCCGAGTCCAAAGGAACACGATATACATGACATTTCAGCGCGTGAGGTTTACCAAGCCACTTTAGTCACCTAAAGTGCGGTGGGCTCTTACTCCACCCTTTCACCCTTACCCGAAGGCGGTCTACTCTCTGCTGCACTAGCTGTCCCTGACGAATCAGAGCCTTCCCGTTAGGAAGCACGCTATCCTATGCTGTCCAGACTTTCCTCTTCTAATGAAGCGATAAGGCACGGAAAATACTATTCACCAATAATTTCAAAGATCGAATTGCAAAGTTAGCGCTTAGAAAGCAAAATCTGTACCTCAGTGGCTCCATATCCGCCATCTGCAAAATCTGCAAAGTAATAGTTCAAACCGCCCATTCTAGAAAGCATGTGGTGTACTTCATCTTTCAGACGACCACTACCCTTTCCATGAATGATCAAGACTTTTGAAACCTTTCTCCTTTTCGCCTCACTTACAGTTTTGCGCGCTTTATCCAACTGGTAATTCAAGATTTCATATTTCGTCCAACCCGAAGTACTCTCTATCAATTCATGGCTGTGTAAGTCTATGATCAGCCGATCTACCTGCTGAGCCGCCGGCTGAGCAATTTTTCTCTTTTCATCTTTCACTTGAATATGACCTACTTCCATGGTTCCATACGGAATCAATTCATGTTGCTCGTACCCGTGTTCAAATCCGAAGGAATCTTCCACATATACTATGCTTCCCTCTACCCTTGTGACTACTGCGGATCCCGCAGCATCTTTGAACCGAACTCTATCTCCTTTGCTGTATTCCATAAAATAAAAAACCCCGGCCTGCGGCCGGGGTTCAAAGTTATGCTAAACTATTCTGAGATTACTCGACAGTAATGCGCTCTGTTAGCGTTCCTTCATCTGTTGTGAATGTGATGAAGTATACACCTGCCGCCTCATTGCTAAGGTCGAACTGGTTGTTGTATACACCGTTCACTTCTACAACATCAGTAGAGATCACCTGACCTACCATATTCACGATAGAGATCTCAACATCTTTCGCTTGCTCAGTAGCAAACTCAACGTTGAACAATCCGCGAGTTGGGTTCGGGTAGATGCTCAATGTACCGTTCATGAAGTCCTCGTCTACGCTGATCTGGTTCACATCGAATGTGAATGTCAATGTATCAGAAGAACATGGACCGTAAGCAATTACTGTTACAGTTTCACCAGCGTTGTTCGCCGTGAAGGTTACAGTACCTGATGTATCCATCGAAGTAGTACCGTTAGAGAACTCTACTGATACACTATCAGCGTTCATAGTACCAGAAGTACTCCATGAAGCAGTCCAATCTGTCGCAGTAATTGTTGCGTTCGCAGTATCAACTGAAATCGCAGCTACTGGATCTGGGTGGATACCTACAGTGAATGTAGAGTCTTCACGATCACAACCGCCCATAGTAACTTTCCAGTCGTAGAAGTACTCGTACCAAGAGCTACCACCGTTTCTATCACCTGTAATAACTACGTTACTATCAGTTGAGTAGTATGGGTAAGTCGCACTCAAGTTGTCGTAAAGACCACCTGTAGTCGTACCGTTTAACCAGATTTTGTACGAACCAGTACCTAGAGAAGCTCCTAGGAATACTTGCTCTGGGCTGTAACCCGTTGCTGTCGTAGATACCGTAATGCTGTAAAGCTGTGCACCTGTTGAAGCATCTTCAATAACGATTGTAGAGTTACCAGCTCCTGAAGGGAACAAAGTAACACTGTCAAGAGTCATTGCACTGTTTGCAGTGAAGCTCAGACCGTATGCACCAGTGTAGCTGTAACCAGAACCTGGAGATTTCTGACCAACACTATCAGTGTAGTTAACTGCACTTACAGTGATCGTTGTATCCATCATCAATCCTGGGATAGTAATAGTAGAATCAGCATCAACAATAGCGATTGTATCAGAACCTGAAGCCCACATTACTTTACCCATTGTTGGGATAGTTACGCTTAGATCAACATCGTCACCAGCACAAACGAAGTCTGGGTATACTGGAGATACTTGCTGAGCATCAGCGATATCCACAGAAGTACTCAACGTATCGTTGTTTGGACGACCGTCGTTAGTCAACTGCGTGTAAGCTACAATTGACATTGGACCACCAACGTAGTTGCTTACATATCCTAACATGATAGTGTCTTTACCACCGAATGGAATAGACAATCCTGTTGGAGTAGCAGATAATGTTTGACCTAGTACGTCTGCACTAACTGTTAACGACGTCAATGTATTTTGACCGAAGTTACCGATCTCTACACTTACCATGAGGCTGTCGTCACCACACACACCGCTAGTTGGGCTAACCAACATAGTCAATGAAGCATCGTCACCAATTACGTCGTACTCATCCGCACCGATATCTACAGTAGTAGAACCTGACATTGGACGCGTATCTCCGTCGATATCCATTGTAACACCTACTGAGTTATCACCAGCGTCGTTTGCCAATGGACCGAATACGTGAAGATCAGATGGACCAGCGAAGATTGGATCACCTTCAACAGAATTCATGTTGTTCAACGTATCCAACGCTTGGAGTGCTCCTAATGAATCTGGGTAGCTGAATGAACCATTGTATACATAAGCGAAACCTGAACCTGAACCGTAGTACAAGTTGTAGTCTTGCGTCGCATCAGAGTTGTAGTCGTACAATGCGTAGGTAGATCCTTCGAAAATGTTGTTTCTAAAGTCTACGTTGTCATCATTGTAGTAATCTCTAAGACCGTAAGAACCAACAGCAGTGTTGTGGTATACACCTACACTATCTCCGTAGTATACAGATAGACCATAGTTGTTCGCTTGCAACATGTTGTTCGAAATCTCTGAAGAAATAGTTGCTGCTGAAGTCGTAGTTGGGTAGTATGCCCATAGACCGTAGTTCACATCTCTTACGTGGTTCATTGTCGCTTTCAAACCGTCAACTTGGTACGGGTAGATACCGTATGCGAAGTTCGAACCGAAGTTATCTAACGTGTTCTCAGAGATGGTTACATCTGTACCGTAGTATACGTAGATACCGTAGTAGTAAACGTCATTCAACGTGTTACCAGTAATGGTAATGTTCTCATTCTTCGCGGAGAGAGAACCGTAGAAACGAATACCGTAGTAACCACCGCTGATATCGTTATTGGTAATCGTAATGTTCTTCTCTCCTACCGTAGTTGAGAATACAGACGTTGCACTGTTCGATGCCACAATCGCATTTACTGTACTAGAAGTAGTTTGACCAGCCTCAATAGTGTTGCCGTCAATTACGATGTCGCTAGTTCCGTTTAGACGGAAAGCCTTACCTGATGGAGCGTAGATGTACAAGTCTTCGAAGTTCATGTACTTCGCACCTTCCAACAAGAATGCAGCATCTGTACCTACAGTTACTGTATCTGCTCCAGCACCACCTTTGAAAGTAATTGTGTTTGTAGCAGAAGAACCGTTGATCTCACCCAATGCTGAAGAAATCGCGAAAGATCCCGCTTGAAGCTCGAAAGTAACCGCACCGCCGATACCACAAACGTTCAATACGCTTGCAACACTATCTAAAGTTGCGAAGTCACCAGTTGCACCTACTGTGTAAGTACCTGCTGCCAATGGACCAATACATTCTGTTGTGAACGTGAATGGACCGTACCACGTACCTGGATTACATGCGTTTTCTACGTAGTAATCATAAGTCGTATTCGGACTTAGACCAGTCAAACTGTAAGGAGAAGTCACCGAAGAAACTAAAGTACCTGCTTGCGCACCAGTACCAGTTCCTTGGATAAATCCTGAAGGACCGTATTCTAGGTTGAACGAGTTAGCTCCTGTGTAGCTCCAAGATAGATCAGCTGAGGTGTCTGTCATGTTGCTCTCCATAAAGTTGTAAGCCACACACGATGGTAGTGGTTCAACTTCTACACTATCAATGTAAACATAGTTAAATGTACCTGCTTGAGAGTAAAACATGAATGCTGGACGCTGTGCATCTGAAGACATTACGTTTGAATCTAAGTACACACTGTATTGAGAATATGTAGTATTCGTAACCTTCAAATTCTCTGCAATCTCAGCCGTTGAGTAATCCCCCATAACACCAGTAGTGGCTACCGCCATATCACCAGGATATGAACTACTCAAGTTACGTGCATAGAATTTCAACACTGCCCCATCAGTAGATAGATTCTCAATCATAGGAAGGGAAACTACCACTGTATCACCCAATACATTGCTCATGCGGTTGTACATGTAACCTGACCCTGAGTATGAGCTAAATGTAGAGTATGTAGCGTACGAGTAAGAGTTACCCGGGTTAGCGTTCACACTGTACGTCCAACAATCTGGTAAGTTAGGATTTGTAGAACCACCGTATTGTGATGGTCTGTTCTCAAAACCGTCAGCAAATGGAATAGACGTTGGCGAACAAGGCATTTCTAATGAAACTGGACCATCCCATGGCGAGTTCACGCCCATAGCAGAACATACTGACTGGAAGTAGAACTCGTAAGTCTCACCTGACGTCAACATGTTGTTTGACCAAGTTGTACCAACAATAGTATCATAAGTACCTGTTCCTTGAGTGAAACCTGCAAGACCCCAGTCAATTAAGTACTCGTCAACCACAGAGCTATCACCCCAAGTGATCATAGCAGAAGTATCTGAAGTTGCAGTTGCTACCACGTCGTAAACCTCTGGACACTGTGGTGCCTGACGAACTGTTACTTCATCAACGTAAGCACCATTACCACCATAAGTGTAGTTAGAATTCTGGTAACCAAAAGCGATGAGGACAACGCGCGCAGCATTCGCTGGTACCGCATCCAAATCTACTATATAGTCGTCCCAAGTACTAGTCGTTGAAACTGTATCTGCGATGTATAAAGTTGACATATCACCAGCAGAATCTACAGTACCAACAACAAGCTCGTTCGCATAAGCAGCTGAAGTACTAATTCCTTTTGCGTTTAGAAGAACTTGTTGATCTGCATTACTCAAATCGGTCATCATTGGCAGAATTACCGCCATTGTATCACCTACATTACCACCACCCCATGATGACAAGTAATTTCTAATGTAGATGTAAGAGCTGTCTGTAGCCTGGTTACCTGACCAAGACGAATAGTCTACGTTCGCGTAAGTTGACGTAGATGTACTCAATTTGAATAAATCCCAACAATCCGGTAGATCTGGGTTAGTTGAGTTACCTGAACCGTCAGAGTATCCGAAAGTCTCTGTCAATGGAGAAGCAAACCAACCACACTCTGTTTTGAATGTAAATGGACCTACGTATGAGGATGTACCGTCACCTGTAGATGTACAGTTTGAACGAACGTAAGCGTCGTAGTACGTATTGGCCATCAAACCAGTTGCCGTCACACTGTTCATTGAAGAGGTGTAAGCAGTACCTGTACCTTGAGTAAAGCCCATTGGACCTACCTCAATATCAAACGCAGCTGAAGAAGAAGACCATGCAAGTGTTGCTGATGTTCTTGTAGCTGAACTCAAAGAAAAAGAGATCGGTTCTGGACATGGAGGGATGTCAAATACATTGAAATCGTCAATGTATAGGTAGTCGTAAGATCCATCACAGATCATCATGAAACCTACACGAGCATCACCTGTTTGAGCACCATCAAGAAATACAGTGTATTTCTCCCATGAAGTGCTGTTCAATTGAATAGTATCAATAATACGGATAGAATTGGCATCACCATTTGCGTTTGCAAAAGTCAAATAGAACTCACCGTCGTAGGAAGAAGAACCTGCTCTAGCGTAGAATTCGATCATTTTCGTAGCAGAATCCAAACCTTGGATTTCTGGGGTCATAGAAACTGATGAATCGCCTATGTACGAAGACGTCGATGATGAATTCATGTAAAGTGAGTTACTACCCGAATTACCCGGAGACCATGTAGAAGAGTACGTGTACTGGTATGTACTATAAGTGTTCGTACCAGATTTATAGTACTCCCAACACTGCGGCAAAGATGGATTCGTTGAACCACCTGAAGAGGCAGACTCCATATCTTCTAACCAAGGAGCAGCTAGAGCAGCACATTGCGTGTAAACGCCGAGACTACTAGTAGCAATACTTTGATCTGTTGGAGAACATACAGTAGTTACGTAGAAATCATATTGGGTAGCTGGACTAAGACCAGTAACAAAAGCTGTATCTGTGTAAACCCACATAGTATCCCCTGAACCTGGGGTAAATCCAGCACTATCATATTCTACTATAAAATGTGAATACGAAGCAGGGCCATCCCAAGAAATACCAGCGTCATGAGTTCCAGAGGTAACTGCTAAGTTTGTTGGCCAAGCACATGTAACCTGTGTACAGTACACATAATGCTGTGTGGCGCCGATTGTCATCGAATTTCCCTGAGGTGAAGAATAAACAGCTGATCCTGTACCATCCAATACGCGATAAGAACATTCAGAAGTATAAGACCCTCCATTCTGCCAAATAAAGTTAGCTGTATCACCAAGAGGCACAGTTAACGTTATGGTTGTGGACGAACCACTGGATAAAGTGTACGTAGAATCACCTCCGGTGAAACTAACATCAATCTCGTTGCCGTTCCAACCATCACCATAGGAATCATTTAATTCCAGATAAATGGTATCACACGCAATGGTCTGAGCCGATGCAACCGTCCCAGTTAGGAGGGCAACAGCAAACGCCAACGAGCGAATGAGTAATTGTTTTTTCATAGCTATCAAAGCATTTTAGTTAAGCAAGCCCCTAATATTGGAAAAGTTGCCTTCTAATGCAAAATATTGGAGTCGAAATTAAGTCAGTCTTATGCAAACCATTAGGAAAAGGCCAGAACAGAAGATTACTTTCAACGCATAACGGCAAAAAGTTATCAACAAAACACCTGTTAGTGGTTGTTATTCAACACTTTAAAAAAGACGATTTCCCTTATTAGTCGCACGTACAACTCTCCTCACAAACCGAATTAATGGAATGATGTTTAATGAATTCTCAACATTTTGGGCAAAAAAAAATCAACTGTTTAAATAATCTGGACGGAAATTGTCGTCAAATCAAGAAAGAGTGGGTGTACAAATCACACTAAGAATTCATTCTTTGATTTACATAGGTTTAAAAACCTTGTTGCTTGTCAAAAATTTTGAATAATGACTCGAGCGATTCTACAAAACACTCCCTCTCTGACAGTCAGTCGAAACATGATTAGTAATATGAAAAAACAAAATGCGATACGTTTGGGGTTTTGCTTGTCTCGTGAACCCGACAGGATTACTACGTGAACCTGCACGGGGCACACGGGCAAGTTATCTTCAACCCCTCACCCCACTTTCGTGGGGCGAGTGATTTTTCATTCAAACCTGCACGCTCAAGTAAACTTGGCGTTTGGATGGAATAAAAAAAACCCCGGAAGCTTTCGCTTCCGGGGTTTTGCTTGTCTCGTGAACCCGACAGGATTCGAACCTGTGACCGTCTGCTTAGAAGGCAGATGCTCTATCCAGCTGAGCTACGAGTCCAACCCTTTTACCACGGTTGGTAATTAGTATTAATTGCTTTAGCCGAAACAGGATCCCGAAGGATCCTGTTTTGGCTTTGTCGGGAAGACAGGACTCGAACCTGCGACCCTCTGGTCCCAAACCAGATGCGCTACCACCTGCGCCACTTCCCGAACTATGCAATTATGTGGTGAACCGAAGTTCTTGCGGAAAGACAGGGACTCGAACCCTGGGATCACTTACGCGATCACAGCTTAGCAGGCTGTTGCATTACCACTCTGCCACCTTTCCGTTAGGGTGCGCAAATTTATACTAGAAATCTTTTTGCGCAAGATAATTTGAGGAAATAATTACAAGTAATTTACTCTTCTGCATCAGGGTAAGAAATTCTCACGTGGTAAACGCCTCGTATAAAGCGTTTAAAGGCCTCGCGGATGGTATTAATTTCTTTCATTGTGATTTCTGCATTGTCAAATTGACCAGTAGATAATTGGTGCCCAATGACCCTGTCGATCATCTCCGAGAGGTTCTTTTCAGTCTTATCTGGAATGCTACGCGTGGATGCTTCAACAGCATCGGACATCATCACAATGGCAGTTTCTTTAGAAAACGGCTTAGGGCCTGGGTACTGAAACTGATCGAATTGATCAGCATCAGGATGGTCTTCCTTGTATTTGCGATAGAAATATTCCACACGTGAAGTTCCGTGGTGTGTTCGAATGAAATCTATGACGATATCAGGGAGCTTGTATTTCTTGGCCAATTCTATTCCGTCGTTGATGTGACCAATAATGATTTCCGCACTCTCTAGATAACTCAATTCTTCGTGAGGCGAAGTTGTGGAGCTTTGATTCTCCGTGAAATATTGAGCATTGGCAATCTTACCTATGTCGTGGTACAGAGCGCCCGTGCGCACCAAGAGTGTATTCCCTCCTACTATTTCCGTTGCAAATTCTGCTAGGTTAGCTACCTGCATAGTGTGTTGGAAGGTGCCTGGGGCCTCTTTAGAGAGACGCTTTAGGAGTGGGCTATTAGTATCGCTCAGCTCCAGGAGTGTGAGGTCACTAACCACACCAAAAGTGCGTTCAAAGAAGTAAATGAGCGGAAAGATGAAGAGTAAAATGAGCGTTCCTCCAAGTGAATACAAGACCGGCAAAGCGCTCGATGGGGTCCAATCAGCTTCGCGAATGAGGTGGATAGACAGATGTACCAAAAGAAGTACCAACATGATCTGTAAGGTACTTTGGACCAATTGGCTCCGCTTGTATATGCCTCTAATTAAAAAGAGGGTGATTAGACCTGCAGAGAATTGCACCGTGATAAAAGGGACTGTCCCACTTACAAAAGGCATTAAAGCCACCAACATGATGATGTGCGTAAATAGCGCTAATCGATCTGAAAAGAAACTGCGAATGATTACTGGGACCATTAGAAGTGGCACAGCGAGTGCACTTACAGAGGTAAACGACTCTAGAAGCAATGCAAAGATTACTCCAGAGGTGAAGGTAAACATAAACAGGTTCAGGGACGAACTGTGCGCGAGGACACTGTTGTAATGGAGCCTAAGAAAGAAAGCAAGACCTGTGAAGACTAAAATTATATAGAGCGCTGCACCTACCTTAGAAAGTGCTCCCAGGTCACTGCTAGTGCGGTCGAAACTGCTTTCTAGAGCCCTGATAGTCTCAAATTTTTGTTCGTTGATCGATGTTCCTTGAGTAACAATGGTGGTTCCTTGGGTAATGAGTCCTTTGTTTGACGCAATTAGTGCCAATTTTGCTTGAAGAGCACTATCTGTTTTTTCGGCGTTCAGCGAATAGGTAGGCGGAAGTACCAATTCATCTTGCAGTCCATATTTCGCACTTAACGCAGCAGGTGTCCAAGCATTCGATAATTCTATTTGAGTTCCGTCTGTGAGAAATTGGCGGTGGTTTGCGGCTGGTTTCTTAAGTACCACTCCCCTTTTCTGCCAATTCTCAAGCTCGCCGTGAAGCGAAGAATCTATGTTAGTATTGGTAAGCCACTCCTTGGTTCGGTAATGATAATCGTAATACAGGTCCTTGTTCTCAATGAGAAACAATCGGTCGGCCTCGAGTTCTTCTTGAGTCTTCGGTAAAACAAAATCCTGAGGAGCGACTAAATCTTCGGCCAGCCAAATTTGCCCAAGTCTGTAGTCGTATTGAAACTGCGCACCGGTGGGAATACAAAAGAATATAAGCACACCTGCAATAGTTGATATGAGTGCATAATAAATCCACTGTTCAGATATTTTAAACCAATTCGGTGCTTTCATGTAAAAAATGCCGTTTCTAGGGACCAATTTAGTAGTTTAGAGGTGTGTTTTTATACACAGAACCAAATACATTACAGAACTTATGAAAGAAGTAGTCATCGTCAGTGCAGTTCGAACGCCCATAGGGAGTTTCGGGGGTGCATTGAGCGGGATTAGTGCGCCGAAATTAGGCGCAACGGCTATCTCCGCAGCCATCGAAAGAGCGGGAATTCAACCAAAAGATGTAGAAGAAGTACTCATGGGCAATGTGTTGCAGGCCGGAATAGGCCAAGCACCTGCGCGCCAAGCGGCAATATTTGCTGGAATTGGCGACCACGTTCCCTGTACCACCATTAACAAAGTGTGCTCCTCGGGGATGAAAGCGATTATGATGGCGGCTCAAAGCATTAAAGCTGGGGATGCCGAAATAATCGTTGCAGGAGGAATGGAAAACATGAGCGCAGTTCCTCACTATTTAATGAGTAGCCGCAACGGTGTAAAACTAGGGAACACGCCATTGGTGGACGGCCTAGTAAATGACGGGTTGACTGACGTCTATAACGACCAACACATGGGTCTATGCGCCGAATTATGTGCTACAGAACACAACTTTTCTCGTGAAGATCAAGATGCTTTTGCCCTAGAAAGCTATAAGCGCAGCGCGGCATCTTGGGAAGCCGGCAAATTTGCAAATGAGGTAGTCCCAGTAGCGGTTCCTCAACGCCGAGGCGATGATATAATCGTAGATACTGATGAGGATTTCTCAAAGGTGCGTCACGATAAAGTACCTACTCTAAGGCCAGTGTTTAAAAAAGATGGAACCATAACCGCAGCAAATGCATCTAATATTAATGACGGGGCATGTGCAATGGTCATCATGAGTGCAGATAAAGCAGCTGAAATGGGACTAAAGCCTTTGGCTAAAATCACTGGTTATGCAGATGCTGCCCATGAACCAGAATGGTTTACTACCGCTCCTGCAAAAGCATTACCGAAGGCGCTAGCGAAGGCAGGAATTAGCCAGGATGATGTGGATTTCTTCGAATTCAACGAAGCGTTTTCAGTGGTTGGTTTGGCCAACATGAAAATTCTTGGCCTGGACGCTACCAAAGTGAATGTTAACGGCGGTGCCGTCAGTATTGGCCATCCATTAGGTGCTTCTGGTGCGCGTATTGTGAATACGCTTCTTTCGGTTTTAGAGCAAAACGATGGTAAAATAGGCGCTGCAGCCATTTGTAATGGTGGCGGTGGTGCATCCGCACTAGTTATTGAAAGACTTTAATTTAAAGCATACTCTTTAAATGCCCCGGTAGCAGCTCGTTATCGGGGCTTTTTTTGTGCATAAATATCGTCGAGTCTGTGGCCGTCCAAAATTCACTTCGCTATTTTTGAACTATGAGCACATCCCAACACGCATTTGCCTTCCTATCCTCTACTCCAATGAGAGCAGAACCTAGTGACCTTAGTGAGATGGTCAATGTTGTGCTTTTTGGTGAGGCGTTTGAGATTTTGGAACGCAAGCCAAAGTGGGTGAAAATTCGACTTCAACACGATAGTTATGAAGGGTGGATTGATCCTCAGATGTGCAAAGGAATATGCCTAGAAGTTTATGAAGGATTGCGCACAGCACCAAAGTATTTCCAAGGTGCAGAGTTGGGTCAAATAACTGATAAAAACGGACAGATTTTTTCTTTAGCAAAAGGTGCCTGTCTTCCTGGTTTAGAAGACGATACACTGATTATAGGAGATAATAAATTCTCTTTCAACGGCTTATTGCACGAAAGCAAAAGAGATCGTAAAACACTAAAAGAGACCGCCATAGACTATCTAGGGACTCCCTATTTTTGGGGCGGTAGAACCACCTTCGGTATTGACTGTAGCGGTTTTACACAGATGGTCTACCGCATGAACGGAATCTATTTGCCGCGAGACGCTTCGCAACAAGCAAAGAAGGGCGTTACTTTAAGTTTTCTCGAAGAATGTCAACCGGGAGATTTGGCCTTTTTTGACAATGCCGAGGGCAACATCGTCCACGTTGGAATTGTCCTTGAAGATTATAAGATCATTCACGCTTCCGGTCGCGTGAGAATAGATACTCTCGACCATAGTGGCATTTACAATGACGAGCTTGGCAAGCATACCCACAAATTAAGGGTACTGAAATCTGTGGTCGATTAACGGGCAAGCTCTTTAACAATATCCCCTACCGTATCCCAAAAGCTATCGAGCCCAATAAGCTTTTGCTGGTACCAATTCATGATATCTGGCCACTGGTTTTGGTCGAAAAAATAGGCGCCTTCAAGTGTGACAGAAATACGTGAAATGGTCTCCCCACTGCCATACAACGTGTTTTTTTCGAAAAGAGGCTCTTCTCCCCATTCTGCAGCTAATAAGCGCCCCAATTCCGTGAACTGATCAAAAATGAGCTCACGGATTTCGTCGTCCTTGTATTGGACATCAATGGCCAGAGCTACTTTAGGCACGGTTAACATTCGGAAATAAACACCCTTGACCCCAGTTTTATAGGCTTCCCATTTTTTTCCGCCGCCACCGACACTTTTGTGTGAACTCATGTGACGAGTGAAGCGTTGAAAGAATAAAGTATTGAGTTGTTTTTTTTCCTCTCTGCTAAACATTTTTGAACTTTAGGTCGATGGACGCGCAATATCGGAAACTTGATGGAACTCCTGTGGGTGATTTAGCCACTTATGTGAAAGGCTATTTAAAGGAGCACAACCATGCACTTTTAAGCGTGGGCACCGATTCCCAAAACATCGGCGGCTCGAGCGTCTATGCAACTGTGGTCGCCTTTCGCCATCCCGGAAAAGGAGTACACTACATTCTTACCAAAAAGCGCGAACCCATCATCAGCGACATGATAACCAGGTTATTCAAAGAGGCAGAGGACAGTATCAAAGTCGCGGAATACCTCAAAGAAAACGGCGTATACCAGCCCATTACTATTGACGTAGACTATAACGAGAACGAGGAATACAAATCCCACAAGCTGATCCCTATGGTGAAGGGTTGGATCTTAGGCCTGGGGTACACGATGAATACCAAGCAGAACATTCAGGTAGCTTCAGTGGCCGCAGATCATCTTTTGTAGACTGTGTGCTGGGTCACACCTGCTCTAAAACAAGCCCTTTACCTTCGGGCAAAACATTCAAATATGGGACTACTTAGTATGCTTTTCGGCGGAGGAAAAAAATCTGCACAAATCAAGGAATTATTGGCTTCAGGTGCCATGATTGTTGACGTAAGAACTCCGGGCGAGTTCAAAGGCGGACACGCAAAAGGCGCGGTAAATATTCCGGTTCAACGAATTGGCAGTCAGGTGACAAAGCTCTCTAAGCAAGAGCAAACCATTATCCTTTGTTGTAGAAGTGGCGCTCGAGCCGCAGGAGTTGCCGCACAGCTTCAAAAAGAAGGCATTTCGTGCATCAACGCAGGACCTTGGCAAAAAGTCGCAGGGTTGCAGTAAAATTCTGATTAGCTGATAATTGTCAACGCTTTTGGCTAAGGGCTCTACTACTTTAGACCTATGAACCCTTAATAGCCACAGATATGAAGACAATTGTAGTACCCGTAGATTTTACAGATCTCTCAAACAAGGCCATGGAATTTGCTATTGGTCTTGCTCATTCTATTGACGCCGGGTTGATGCCTGTGCATAGTTTTGCTATTCCTCATACCGGAGAAACTTTTTCCTCCACGCTTACAAATCTGCTTCAGAAGAACGCGGAAGAGGCCATGGAGGAATTGGTCGCAAAAGTCCCAAGTAATATTCCATGTCAAAATATGGTGACCGCCTATCCATTGAAAGAAGCGCTTCAAAAGCTTTCTAAGGATAAGGGTAATATTTGGGTCGTCATGGCCACCAAAGGCGAACAAGATTGGCTCGATCATCAATTAGGGACTAATGCCAGTCACATCGTAAATGCTTTAAATGTTCCCGTGTTCTTATTACCGGAAGATGCTGAGTTTACTTTTCCATTAAAAGATGCTCTCTTTGCCACCGATGGAGAGCCGCTAGATGATTCCGTTAAAGTAAAGTGGAAGGATATAAAAGATTCACTTCAACTCAACGCCCAGGCCATCAAAGTGGTTAAAAATGCGGAAGATGTTGATGTCGGATTATTCGAAGAAATGCAATTGCATGAGATCTATCACAAGAACATTATTGAAGGTATCATGGAGAGTGCAGCATTCTTGAAAGGTGATTTGACGGTTGCGGTACACCACAAACGCAATCCTTTGAAGAGCTTGTTTCACAGCAGTGCTACCAAGCGATTGGCATTGACGCATAAGAACCCCCTCTTGGTGCTCCACGAATGATGCACCGTTAGCGATTAAATGGAAGAGCCCTGCTAAAAATAGCGGGGATTTTTATGGCCTGCAGATGATGCTTGCCTCATGTGCTGCATTGGGTAACAGCAGTTCGTTCTGAAAAGAATATCCTCGAAGAGTCAAGAAAACCCCTAGGAAAAGTACCATCAGAGGTAAGGCCCATTTTGGCATTTTCACCATTCCAAAAACAGTGGTGATGCGACTAAAAAGTGACTGAAGGAATTGGACCCCAAGAAGAGACGGTAATGTTCCTATTAAAAAGGCAAACATTAGTATTGGGATAAACAAGTCATTTACAGAAGTACTCGCTACTGATGCCGCCATCCAGACCATCCCACAAGGGAGAAATCCGTTTATGAGCCCAAAGGAAAAGTACCTCTTGGGGCCTTTAGTACGTCCTGCTAGGGATGAAAACCTCAGCAAAACAGCGCTCCATGATTTTGGAAAAAACCATTCCACCAACAAGTACATCGAAGCGCCCATAACCAAGCTAATGCCGAACATCATAGTAGCATTGCTAGTAAATTTCTGTAGTGGCAACGCATTGGATAATATTCCAAAAAGGAGAGCTATGGCGGTATAGGAGATGTATTTCCCAGAGAAATAACTGAGGTTTGAAGAACGTGTTCCGTTTCCAAGCCATGCAGCTTGGACTGGACCGCACATCAATGCGCAATGACCGCTGGAACCCAGGCCAAGGAGAAAAGTAGCCGCGATTAACCCTAGTATTTCCATGGCTTACGGATCAAAGCTTTTCTTCCATCGTGGTAAAAGGTCAATTCTAAATTCCAATACACGCCCATTTGAAATTCAGGATTTAATTGGAGGCGAATACCTGGTGCAGTGAGCTGAAGCTTTTGATAATGGTCAAATTCGCTTTTCACCGGATGTCTCAACTTGCAAATGGCTGAATCTGGGGTAAAAGGGAGGGTAAGGAGATACTCTTCTCCCACTGTAATCCAGCTGGTATCTCCTACTAGTGATTTTGCCCATTGCTCTGCAGCGAGCACCTCATCATAAACAACACTCTCTTGATAGTAATCCTTGCTCTCATATACGTAGTCGTTTTGCATGCTCTTGTACACAGCAAATGCCATGGACAACATGAACAACAGTAAGGCTAATACGATCCCGTGTCCCCAAGTAAATTTCATCGTTTCTTTCTTTTGCGAGGCCCTAAGAAGTTCGTCTTGACAACTTCAATCACCTCATTATTAGAATCATGAACAGCAATCTTCAATTCTGTCTTTTCTTCGGCTATAGTGCCCTCTGGAATGCGGACTATTAATGCGCCGTGCTT
>Ga0209654_1001177_pt1 | contig 21652 bp, 23 predicted proteins | sample SaaInl1SG_22_DNA_FD_184646 | JGI IMG/M metagenome (GOLD analysis project Ga0209654, IMG submission 184646) | Marine microbial communities from expanding oxygen minimum zones in the Saanich Inlet - ESP_161SG_22_DNA (SPAdes) (version 2) | ecosystem: Environmental > Aquatic > Marine > Intertidal... | reverse complement strand
TAGACTTCCTACCTCACGCTCAGGAAGGAATTTGCAAATGTACGGAGCGATGTATGCTGAGGTAATAAAAAACAAAGAGACTTCTGATTTTATATTAAGAAGCGAAACGCCTTATTTCCAAAAATTAGATGAGCCTAGATTGCCGATAGAGGGAGATAAAATTTTGGGCTGGAAGCTAAGCATGATCTTGGGGATGATAGCGGGCGGATTTGTGTTCAGCGGGTTGGTGATTGGGAGGATACTGTGGAAGGATCTGATGCAGGGGGAGTAGTTTTTCTGCAGTATTTAGGGGAGAATACATCAAATCTGACTACCGGTGGTAGTCAAAAAAAATAAGTTATGAAAATAGGAATCACCTTTTCAACCTTTGATCTTTTTCATGCTGGGCATGTAAAGATGCTGGAAGAAGCTAAGCGTCAGTGTGATTATTTAATCGTTGGTTTACAGTTAGATCCTTCGATTGATCGCCCTGAGAAAAACAGACCTTCATAGTCGATTATTGAGCGTTATATCCAACTTAAAGGATCTAAGCATGTAGATGAAATTGTACCCTATGTATCAGAACAAGATTTAGAAGATATTTTACGTTCTTTTAAATTGGATATTCGAATTATTGGTGATGAGTACAAAGATAAAAACTATACAGGTAGAACCTATTGCGAAGAAAAAGGAATAGAGCTCTATTACAATTCTAGAGATCACCGATTTTCTTCGAGTGGACTTAGAAAGCAAGTGAAATCAGTAGAAGATAAATAAGAAATGAATAAGTCATCAAAAATTTACATTGCTGGCCACCGAGGTATGGTTGGTTCTGCAGTTTGGAGAGCATTAGAATCTAAAGGGTATTCTAATTTGATTGGAAAAACTAGCACCGAACTTGATCTCAGAAATCAACAGGCCGTTACTAGTTTTTATAAAAAAGAACAGCCTGAGGTAGTGATTGATGCTGCAGCAAAAGTTGGAGGTATTTTAGCAAATAATGATTTTCCGTATCAGTTTTTAATGGAGAACATGCAGATTCAAAACAATCTGATTGATGGTGCTTTTAAAACTGGAATAGAAAAATTTATTTTCCTAGGGAGTTCATGCATTTACCCGAAGTTTGCGCCACAGCCTTTAAAAGAGGAATACCTGCTAACAGATTCTTTAGAGCCTACAAATGAGTGGTATGCCATTGCTAAAATTACAGGAGTAAAAGCCTGTCAAGCAATACGCAAACAATATAACAAAGACTATGTAAGTTTGATGCCTACGAACCTGTATGGGTATTTTGACAATTTCGACCTGCAATCTTCACACGTATTGCCAGCAATGCTGCGTAAATTTCATGAGGCTAAAATAAACAATCACTCTGATGTAAAGCTCTGGGGAAGTGGAACTCCAATGCGAGAGTTTTTGTTTGTTGATGATATGGCAGAAGCGGTGGTCTATGCTTTAGAAAACAACTTACCAGAATACTTATATAACGTGGGGTCTGGAAAAGATATCACTATTAAAGAATTAGCTAACACCATACAAAAGGTAATAGGGCATAAGGGAAATATTCTTTGGGATACCAGTAAACCAGATGGGACACCAAGAAAAATCATGGATGTTTCTAAAATGAAAGAACTGGGATGGGAGTACTCAACAGAACTAGAAGAAGGCATTAAAAAAACTTATCAATGGTTTTTAGAGAATATCAATACAATTAAAAAAATTAAATTATAAATGATGAAAGTAGCATTAATCACGGGTATTACAGGACAGGATGGTTCTTATTTAGTAGAACTATTGTTAGAAAAAGGGTATGAAGTACACGGAATCAAAAGAAGGTCTTCTTCTTTAAACACAGACCGAATTGATCATTTATACCAAGATCCTCACCACCCGAATCAACGCTTAAAATTGCATTATGGAGATTTAACAGATGCAATGAATTTGACCAGAATTATAGCAGAATGCCAGCCCGATGAAATCTACAACTTAGGAGCGATGTCTCATGTGAAAGTTTCTTTTGTTACTCCCGAGTATGTGGGTAATGTAGACGGCTTAGGAACGCTGCGTATATTAGAAGCGGTCCGAATTCTAGGTTTAGAAAAGAAAACAAGAATATATCAAGCTTCTACTTCAGAATTGTATGGAGGAATGCCAGAGAATAAAAATGAACAAGGTTTTTACGATGAAAAATCACCTTTTTATCCGCGTTCCCCATATGGAGTGGCTAAAATTTATGGTTTTTGGATCACTAAAAACTATCGTGAGGCCTACAATATGTTTGCCTGTAATGGCATTTTATTCAATCATGAATCTCCAAGAAGAGGAGAAACTTTCGTGACTCGGAAAATTACCAGAGCAGTAGCAAAAATAGCTTTAGGTTTACAAGAAAAAGTCTTTTTAGGAAATTTAGATGCGCAACGTGATTGGGGACATGCCAAAGACTATGTCCGTATGATGTGGATGATTTTACAAGCAGACAAACCTGAAGATTGGGTTATTGCAACTGGAGAAACTACTACAGTGCGCGATTTTGTGCGTATGGCATTTTCTGAAGTAGGTATAGAAGTTGAATTTAAAGGAGCAGGTGTTGATGAAAAAGCCTATGTAAAGAGAATTGATGAAGAAAAAAACGCTTTTGTCACCTCGAGCGTAGTCGAGAGGTCTCAATTACCAAAAGTTGGTAAAGAAGTATTATCAATAGATCCGGCTTATTTTAGACCCACCGAGGTAGATTTATTAATAGGAGATCCTACCAAAGCAAAAGAAGAACTGGGTTGGGTTCCTGAATATGATTTAGCTTCTTTGGTAAAAGATATGATGAGGAGTGATGTTTTATTAATGAAAAAAGATGTTGATTTGTTGAAAGCGGGTCATGAGATTTTGAAACAAGCTGAGTGAAACTATGGTAAAATACTTTAGTACTTGCAGTAGAAAATATATTTTAAGATGATAGAAGGTGTAGAATTAATAAAATTACCAAAAATTGAAGATCCAAGAGGTAACTTAAGCTTTTTTGAGAACAGTAATCAAATTCCTTTCAAGATAAAAAGAACCTATTGGATATATGATGTTCCAGGAGGAGAAATGAGAGGAAGTCATGCTTTTAAAGAATCGCATGAATTTATTATAGCCCTTTCAGGTAGCTTTGATGTTGTTCTAAATAATGGTGAAAGTGAAACAAAATACAGCTTAAATAGATCTTATTATGGATTATATGTGCCAAATTTATTATGGAGAAGAATTGAGAATTTTTCTACAAATTCATTAGCCTTAATAGTTTCATCCATTTCATACGACGAAAAAGATTATATAAGAGATTTTGAAGAATTCAAAATAATTAGTAATGAAGCTAAAAAATAATACCGTTTTTGATTGTTGTATGATAGATGTTTCTAAAATTCATAACGAAGCAGGAAATATCACAGTTGTAGAAAATGGAGATAATATTCCTTTTGAGGTAAAAAGAATCTATTATTTATATGACATACCAGGAGGTGAAGCAAGAGGAGGACATGCACATTATGAATTGGAGCAATATATAATTGCCGCTAGTGGGAGTTTCGATGTGATTTTAGATGATGGTCAAAATAGAAAAATAGTGACTTTGAACCGTCCTAATCTTGCACTGCATATTGTTCCTGGTTTGTGGCGTGAATTAGATAATTTCTCATCAGGTTCAATTAGCTTGGTTTTAGCATCAAATGAATATGATGAAAACGATTACATTAGAGAGTATACTAAGTTTTTAGATTATAAAATATGAGACTTATTATAGCTGGTAAAAATAGTATCGCTGTGGGTGTGTTAGAATATGCAATGAAAAATATTGACATATCTATTTTTGTTGTACTAAATAGTACTGAAGATTTTAAAAATGGTTTTCAAAAGTCACTAGGATTTTATGCAAATCTATGGAAGATTCCAATTATAAATCTTGAAGAAGTATATAACTATCAAGACGCTATTTTTCTTTCTTTAGAGTTTGATAAAATTATAAAACCAAGTTTATTTAAGACCAAAAACTTATTTAATATTCATTTTTCATTATTACCTGCATATAAAGGAATGTACACATCTGCACTACCTTTAATTAATGCGGAAAGTGAAACAGGTGTAACTTTGCATAAAATAGATGCTGGAATAGATACGGGCGATATCATTTCACAAAAAAAAATCAAAATTTCTGAAAAAGATACAGCTAGAAAACTTTATTTAAAATATATTCATGAAGGTATTAGATTAGTAGTTGAAAATTTGAGTTCTCTAATTAATAACGATTATAAGAGTCTCCCTCAGGGTAGTTTAAATTCAAGCTACTATGGTAAGAACACTATAGATTATGCCAATTTAAAAATTAATTACAAACAAACTGCATTTCAAGTAGTTAATCAATTAAATGCATTTTCGTTTCGTGAATATCAACTACCTAAATTTAATGATGTTGAAATTGGATGTTCGGAGATTACTAGTGAAAAGTCATTTTTAAAACCAGGGTCCATTGTAAAAGATAATAAGAATAGTTTTAAAATTGCTACAATTGATTTTGATGTTATTTTATATAAGGATTTATTTAAATTGTTGTGGAGTTACTGTAAAATTAATGATTATTCTTCATTGAATTATCTTTTAGAAGCGAATAATTTGGATTTGGAAATTAAGACAAAAGAAGGTTGGACAGCTTTAATAATTGCTGTTTATAATGGTTCTTTTGAATGCGTTTTACAGCTTATTGATGCTGGAGCAGATGTTAATGCACACAATTATAATTTTACATCAGTTTTAATGTATGCTAAAACAAATGCATTAAAGTCAAATGAAAGAAGAATAATTGATAAATTAATTGATAGTGGATCGAACATTTTTTCAAAAGATATTTTTGGTAAAACTGTTTTAGATTGGGTAAAAGAAGAAGATAATGAATTACATAACTATTTTAAAAGTAAATTATGATTAAATTTTTAGACCTACAAAAAATAAATGCCTTATATAATCTAGAGTTAAAAGAAGCTGCGAATAGAGTTATTGATTCTGGTTGGTATCTAATGGGAAAGGAACTAGAGAGTTTTGAACAAAACTATGCTGACTTTTGTGGAACTAAATACGTATTAGGAGTTGCGAATGGTTTAGATGCTTTAAGATTGATATTTAAAGCTTATATAGAAGTAGGTGTTATGAAAAAAGGAGACGAAGTAGTTGTGCCCTCTAACACCTATATAGCTTCAGTTTTAGCGATATCAGACAACGGATTGGTTCCCGTGTTTGTAGAGCCTAATTTAGAAACCTATAATTTAGATAGTGATTTAATAGAGAAAGCAATTACAAAAAAAACAAAAGCCATATTAACCGTGCATTTATATGGTCAAATTTCTATTAACCAAAAAATGTTAGCTATTTGCGCAAAATACAATTTAAAATTAATAGAAGATGCCGCACAATCTCATGGGGCAACTTGGCAAGGTAAAAAATCTGGAGCTATCGGTGATGCAGCAGGGCATAGCTTTTATCCAGGTAAAAATTTAGGAGCTTTGGGGGATGCAGGTGCTGTAACTACTAATGATCCTAAGTTAGCCGAGGTTATTTATGCCTTAAGAAACTATGGTTCCCATATTAGATATGAAAATAAATACCAGGGTCTAAATTCAAGATTGGATGAAATTCAAGCTGCATTTTTAAATGTAAAATTAAAATATATTGAATATGATATAAAAGCTAGAAGAAAAGCAGCAAACTATTACTTAAATAATATCAAGCATCCTGATATTATTTTACCAAATAATCCATTTCTATTAGAGCTAGAAGAAGCACATGTATGGCACTTATTTGTAATTAGAACTTCGAATAGAGAAAAATTACAAACGTATTTGAGTGATAATGGCATTCAAACATTGATTCACTACCCAATACCACCTCATAAGCAGAAAGCATATGAGTTATTTAAGAAATTAAGTTTACCTATTTCTGATAAAATTCACGAAGAAGTTTTGAGTTTGCCAATAAGTGCTATTATAATGGATAATGAAATTAGTAAGGTTGTAGAGGTTTTAAATAAATTTTAGTGCAAGAACAAAAGAACTCTTATCGTCAAATAATGAAAGCAACAGGCTTATTTGGCAGTGTTCAAATCGTTGTTATTATTATTAGTCTAATTAGAGGTAAGTTTACAGCTGTTCTATTGGGTGCAGAAGGCTTTGGAATTTATAGTTTATTAACTTCGCCAATTGCTTTATTAGTTACCTTAACAGGTTTAGGTATTTCTTATAGTGCAGTTAAAGATATGTCTAAGTTATTTGAAGATAAAGAGACGTTGAAGTTAACGCGGGCAGCAAATGTTTTTCGATATTGGGTTATAATTACAGGTGTTTTAGGGGTTATAGTAACGATTCTTATTTCTCCTTTATTAAGTAAATGGTCTTTTGGTAACTATTCCTATACATATGCATACATAATACTTTCCTTTACGTTATTATTTTCAGCAATAAGTAATGGGCAACTGGCATACTTAAGAAGTATACGACAATTATCGGCGACAGCTAAGGCATCTGTATTTGGGCCTTTTTTTGGCCTAGTGTTTACTGTTCCTTTGTATTACTATTTCAATATTGATGGCATTGTCCCTGTAATTTTATTGCTATCTGTTTTTACAGTTCTTTCGTCATCATATTTTTTTAAAAAACATTCGCCAGCTATTATTAAATTAAAAAAAGCAGATGTTTTAAAAGAAGGTAAGGGAATGATTAAATTGGGGATAGTAATGACTATTGCAGGTCTCTTATCTCAATTAGTAGGGTATTTAGTTATTTTATTTATAAGTAAAAATGGCGGTGTAACAGATGTTGGTTTATATAATGCTGGGATGTCACTAACCATTCAGTATGTTGGTTTAATTTTGTCAGCTATGGCAGTAGATTATTTTCCTAGATTGGCTGCAATAAATGATGATAATATTAAAGTTAAAGAAATTGCGAATCAACAAGCTGAAATTATTCTTTTATTATTAGCTCCTATTTTAATCATTTTCTTGTTATTTTTACCTATAATTATCAAAACTTTATTTAGCAATGATTTTATAGATGTAATCCCGTTTGTTAAATGGACTGCACTTGGTATGTTTTTTAGAGCTATTTCTTGGACTATTTCTTTTATACCTGGGGCAAAAGGAGATACTAAGTTGTTTCTTGTAATTGAATTTTCAGGAAGTTTAATTTTTTATTTATTTTCTATAATTGGGTATAATTTTTGGAAACTGGAAGGAGTTGGTGTCGCTTTTTTACTAAATTATATTATCTATTTTCTAATAGTGTATTTTTTGTGTTACAACAAGTATAATTTTGGTTTAAATAAATCATTACTTAAAATTTTATTTATTCAAAGTATAATGTTATCTATAACATTTATTTGTCTAAAATTTGGGTTATCGTTAATTACAATTGTGGTATTAGGAATTAACTTTATAGCTTGTTTATTTTACTCATTGTACGAATTAAATAAAAGAATGGATTTGTTAAAAATTATAAAAAAGTAAATGATGAGTTTGATTAGACATTCGATAATAATGATAACTTATAATCAAGAAAACCTTCTATCTTTAGCTTTAGATTCAATTTTCACTCAGTCATCACTCCCCTATGAAGTAATAATTGGGGATGACTGTTCTACAGACTCAACTTGGGATGTTGTAGAAGAATATTATAAAAAATATCCTAAAATTATTAAACCCATAAAAAATTCTAAAAATTTAGGAGTTTTTGGCAATTTTAATAATTTAATGAGACTTCCAACAGGAGATATTGTATCCTGTCTGTCAGGAGATGACTTGTATAAGCCAGGATTAATTGAAACCTTTAATGAAAAAATAATTAAGAATAATTTAGATCCACAAAGCGAAAAATTTATTTTAATTAGTAATTCTGTAGATTTATATCCTTCAAAAAAGGAAATACTTTATGATAATTATCGTTTTAGAGAAAAAGATTTATTTAAATTAAAGATTAGGTATGCTTTAAATTTCAGAGATACTGGTTTTAGTTTAGCGCTTTTTAAAGAGATTGATTTTATTAGAGAAGATTTAGGCTATCATGCTGATTGGATTTATACTATTGACCAACTAGTAAAAAGTGATAAATTTATTTTTATTGATAAAGCATTAACTGTTTATCGAATTGGTCAAGGTGTCGTTTCTGAGTTAAAAGCTGAAGAATTTTTAAGATCACGAATGAAAACAATCAACCAAATTAAACAGCAATTTAAGCATAAGTTAGATAAATCAGATATCAAATATTTAAATAAAGAATTAGCAATCCATAGTTATAGTTTAGAGAAGAGTTTTAAAAATTTAGTAATTGTTAGTTGGTTGTTTTTTATCAATTTGAATAATTATATTTTATTTTCACAGTTTAAAAAAGATTTAAAGTTTTTAAGTTTTTCATATGTTGGTTATTTGCTAAAAACCATGAAACTTAGAAAAAATTCTGTAAAAGAAATATGAAAATAGTCCACGTTAATTTCTGGGATAAAAAGGGAGGTGCAGCAATAGCAGCTAATCGCCTACATAAAGCTATGATTAATCATGGTATAGATTCAAAGATGCTAGTTTTTGATAAGTTATATGATAACGATAATTCTGTAACTACTATCAATACTTTCTTTAACAAGCTTATTGTTTCTTTTTTTAATATAATTGAATCTAGACAGCTAGTTAAGTTTCGTCCTTTTATTGGCAACTTTAGTATTTCCTCACTCGGGTTGGATATTAGTAAACTTAAAATAATTAATGATGCAGATGTTCTTTATTTGCATTGGATAAATAATAATTTTATAAGTATTTCAACTATTAACAAACTTTTAAAATTAGGCAAGCCAGTCGTTTGGTTTTTACATGATATGTGGCCAATGACAGGAGGATGTCATCATTCTTTTGAATGTAACAAGTATCAATCAAAATGTGAAAGTTGTGACTTGTTGAAGAGTACTAAAAAAAAAGATATTTCTTTTCAAAATTTTAATAAGAAGTTGTCATTATTTGGTACAAAGTATAATCTTGAAATAATAACTCCAAGTATATGGTTAGGTGATTGTGCAAAAAAAAGCACCTTATTCAAAAATCAAAAAATTAGTATCATTCCAAATTTAATCGATGTAAGTATATTTAAAAAGATCAATAAGCAATATGCTAGGGAGTTTTTAAACTTACCTCAAAATAAAAAACTTATATTATTTGGTGCTGATATGGGAGAAAATAATCCATACAAGGGATGGTCATATTTAAGTAAAGCACTTGAATTGTTAGATAACAATTATGTATTAGTAAGTTTTGGAGGAGATTTGAAAAATTCAATTATAGCTAAGGGGTCTAAAGAAGTATATAGCATAGGTAAACTGTTTGATGATTGTTCCCTTTCTTTACTTTATAATGCATGCGATGTTTTTGCTATGCCTTCTTTAGCTGAAGCATTTGGACAAACAGCATTAGAATCGATTAGCTGTGGAACACCTGTTGTTGGTTTTGATATAGGAGGAATACCAGATATAGTAGATCATAAAGTGACAGGGTATTTGGCAAAATATAAAAATGCAAACGACTTATCTATTGGAATAAAATGGGTATTGGAGAACCCTGAATATGACAAATTAAGTAAAACTTGTCAAAGCTATGCTTTAACTAAATTTTCTTCTAAACATGTAGTTGAACAGCATCTTAATTTGTTAAAGGAAAGTCTTAAAATAAATTGTGTATGACAGGATTTGAGTTTTTTGAAATTTTATTATCAAATCTTAGACTTTTTGCGATATGTATTCTTTTTTCTTTAGCATTGTTTTATTTTGTTATGAAAAAAACAACATCTTCTTGGTTCAATCCACTGAGATTTAACCTATTGACTTTTACTTTAGGTTTTGGTGTCATTTTGTTTCTCTATTTCACAGATAATATGAGTTTCAAAACATTTAATTACACAATATTAAGTATCTCTATTTTTTGGCTTACTTTTATGCTTATTTTTAAAAACAAACAACGGCTAGTTACTCTTAAATTTAAGGGCGAATCTCAATTTGTTAGATATTTATTTTATTTATCATATCTCATATATATATCACTTACATTACTATCCTATAAATTGTTAGGTATTCCTGTCTTCAATGAAGATTCAAGAATCGCTACATATACTGGATCTGGACTAGGATTTATTGCAAGAATACTTCCTGTTTTACAAGTTTATTGTTTAATATACATCATGTCTTTACTGAACGCTTCTAAAAATAGAGGTAGTACGCTAAGAATTTTGATTTATTTTGTGCCTGTAATAATTTTTGGGGTTTTATCTGGTAGTAGATCTAGTTTTTTAGTAATTATTTTTATTTTCTGGGGATATAAAACATTTTTTAAAAAAGAAGAGCCAAAATTAATAAACCATAAAATATTTTTGATTCCATTTTTTTTAGTTTCAATATACGTGTTTTCTTTATCAACAGGTGGGAATTTAAATCTAGCTTTTTTAGCTTTTTTAGAAAGAATTGTAGCATCGGGAGATTTGTATTGGGAGGCTTTACCAAATGAGGTTTGGAAGGATGTGGTCATTAGAAATCCTTTTGAGTTTGTTTTTATGGGGTTTTTAGGACCTTTACGTATTCTTGATGCTAATTATGCTGAAATTCCAATAGGGTTTCAACTTACAAATATCATATACCCAGCTATTGAAGGAAAAAGTACAGGTCCTGTTGCATTATTTCCAGTTTTTGGTTTGGTCTGCTTTGGTTATTACGGTGGGTTAGTATTTTCGTTTTTGCAAGCTTTATTAGTGTCTTCTCTTTTGAGATTTTTTTATATAAAATCTAATAGTATTATCGTAGTTGCAATGGCTTATTATGGTTTTTTTAATATATTGGCATTATTAGGCGATATTAGTGCTGGTTTAGGAGCTTTATTAGATGTTTTAATAGGTTATGCTTTTTTTCTTTTTCTAATATGTCTTATTGTTTTATTTTTATATCCAAGAAAGAATTTTTTTTAAAGATAATTCCATTTAAATTTTATTAACCTTTAACATATCTTTTATGATTGATTCAGATTTTCCAACAGTCTACATTCCTGTAAAAGGTGGCCTTGGAAATCAAATGTTTTTTTATGCTTTCGGTTTGTATCTTAAAAATAAAGGAGTTAACTCATTGCTTGTTTGGCACGAATATATTTTTACAAAGCAGCATAATGGTGTTGAATTTTTTGAAGCGTTTGCCATACAGTTGGATACTCAGACTAATAAGTTAATTTCTTTTTTTGTTGGAATTAATAATTCAAATCTGCCCTTTTTATTTAAAAGAATCCTTGGTCGTATCTTTAGATTTAAATATACTCTTGTGAGTAAATACCAACAGTCTTCGCCATACAGTTTTGATGATGTGTTTTCAAGTATAAATGGGCGTGATATTTATATGGATGGTTTTTGGCAAAATCACCTATATCTTAATTCAATAAGAGCGGATATTTTAAAAACTTATCAATTTAAATTACCTGAAAATTTTTTAGAAAATAGTTTTTTTCAAAAAATACGTTCATGTAATTCGGTTTCTATTCATATCCGTCGTGGAGATTATCTGGACGCGGAATTTTCGGAATTAAATGTTATTAATTCTATTAATTATTATTTACGTGCTATTGAATTTGTAAAAAAGAATTGTCTAGACCCTATATTTTTTATTTTTACTGACGATATGATTTGGGCAAAAAAAGAGTTTAGTTCAATTGATGTTATCTTTATTGAAGGTAGGGATAATCATCCTGCTCACTTAGATCTTTTTTTAATGACCCAATGCAAGCATAATATTATCGCTAACAGTACATTTTCTTGGTGGGGAGCTTGGCTTAATGAAAACCCTTCAAAGATAGTAGTAACACCAAATATGTGGACTAAAAAAGTGCCTTCTACTCTCTTATGTCCACCAGAATGGGTTTATTTAGAAGTGTTGTAATAAAGAATTATGAAAAGACAGATAATAAAGTTCGCCTTTTTTTTAGGTAGACTTACAAATTATGTAATGCCAAATTCGATATGTGTTAAGGTTTTAAACTTCTTTCATTTTATTCACTCGGGAAGGTTTTATGGAAAATTCGCTTCTTGTGGTTATCCTGTAGATTTGAAATTTCCAACCTATTTATTAGGTGGTAAATATATTGAAATTGGCACGAAATTTCATGCATCATATCGATTACGAATTGAAGCATGGGATCGATATAAGAACATTTCCTTTAACCCTTCAATAAAAATTGGGGATAATGTGTCTTTTTCAGATAATTGCCATATTGGGGCAATTAACCTAGTAAAAATAGGGAATAATGTTTTGATTGGAAGTAATGTATATATTACAGATCACTTTCACGGGACTTCGGAGTTATTAGATTTAAAAATTTCTCCGATCGAGAGGAATCTTTATAGTAAGGGTCCAGTTATTATTAAAGATGATGTATGGATTGGTGATGGTGTTTGTATAATGCCAAACGTAACAATTGGTCGTTCATGTATTATAGGAGCAAACTCAGTCGTAACGAAATCTTTTCCTGAAGGATGTATTATTGCGGGGAGCCCCGCTAAAGTTATAAAAAAAATATATTAATGGAAATAATTGCATATTACTTACCACAATATTATCCTTTTGATGAAAATAATAGATGGTGGGGTGAAGGATTTACAGAGTGGACAAATGTTGGTAAAGCAAAACCTTTGTATAAAGGACATGATCAACCAAAAATACCAGCAGATCTTGGTTATTATGATTTACGAATGCCGCAAGTTAGAGAAAAACAAGTTGAATTGGCTATAGAAGCAGGGGTTACAGGATTCTGTTATTGGCATTATTGGTTTGGTAACGGAAAACAGTTATTAGATTTTCCGATAAAAGAAGTCTTAAGTTCGGGTAAGCCAGATTTTCCTTTTTGTTTTGGTTGGGCAAATGAGTCTTGGAAGGCGAAAGTATGGAATATCGAAGATACTAGCGGAGATAAGATGTTGATAGAGCAATTATATCCTGGTTTAGACGATATTGAAGCTCATTTTTTCTCAATCCTACCAGCACTGAAAGATAAACGATATATTAGAATAGAGGGTAAACCTGTTTTTGTCATATACAAGCCATTATTATTGCCGAATGCAAGTGAGTTTATTAAGATATGGAATAAATTAGCAAAAGAGAATAACTTGTCTGATGGTTTTTTCTTTATTGGGCACACCGTAAATAGTAGAGAAAAAACTGAAATTATGAAGTTTGGTTTTGATGCAGTTAATATTGTAAGAACTGGTGAACATAGATTTAATAAAGATGTTATAAAAAAAATCAGTTACAAACTCTTTAAGTTTAAAATTTTGGGTAAACCGCTTATCTTAAACTATTCTTTTATATCTAAATATTTTGTTCAAAATTCTGATAAAGAAGAAGCAATCATACCAACTATAATTCCTAATTGGGATCATACCCCTAGAAGTGGTAAAAAAGGAGTCGTGTTTCATAATTCTACCCCTACATTATTTAAAAAGCATGTTTATAGAGTTCTTGAAATCGTTAAAAATAAAAAAAGAAAAGTTGTCTTCTTGAAATCTTGGAATGAATGGGGAGAAGGTAATTATATGGAGCCCGATTTGAAAAATGGCAAACAATATATCAAAGCCTTAAGAGAGTGCCTTAGAAAAGGATTTTAACGATGAAAGCAAAATTTTATTGGAGTTTGAAAACACTAATTAGCTGTTAGAATATGAAAAATTTGCAGAATTGTAAAATTAACGTTATATGATATAATTTTTTCACCCAAAAAAGCGGGAGTGGCATTTTTTTATGGCATCAGCGCTTGGAAAGACTATTAAAAGAGGATTCTTTTAATAGTTAGGTTTGTGTATTTAATTTGATTATTTATTTTTAAAAGATTTATTAATTTCAGTAAACCGAGGTAGTTTGTGTTTTAATATTACAGAGCTAATATTACTATTACTATACTTTTTATTAATGTTCAGAATTAAGTTAACAAAATTTATAATATTAGTTTTTTTTATAGCTTCTGTCTTCTTTTTCAATCAGGTTATAGGACCTTATGAGGATTTATTTATCCCATATAAGGTCTATTTATAAATATTCTAGAGAATTATATTAAATATGAAAAATAAAAAAGTTATTATGATCTCGGCCATAAATCTTTTTCAAGGCGGGACATTATCTATTATTTCAGATTGTCTAAGTTTTGTTAACAATAGTAATTATCCTAATAAATATAATATAATTGCGTTAGTTCATAAAAAAGAACTATTTGACCAAGAGACTTATAGTAATATTGAGTTTATAGAATTTCCAAAATCAAGAACTTCTTATTTTTATAGATTATATTATGAGTATTTTTACTTTAATAAATTAGCTAAAAAAATAAATATAAAATTTTGGTTGTCTTTACATGATATGACGCCAAGTTTGCAAAATATACAGCAAGCGGTGTATTGCCATAATCCATCTCCTTTTCGTAAAGTAATTTTAAAAGATTTTTTAGATCAGCCACAGCTTTTTTTCTTTACACTTTTTTACCGCTATCTCTATAAAATTAATATTAAAAAAAATGATTTTGTAATTGTACAACAACAATGGATTAAAAAAGAGTTTATAAATATGTTCAATTTGCATCAAGATAAAATAATAGTTGCACCGCCTAAAATAGAAGAACATAAAGAACATTTAGAACAAGAAAAAATTAAAAATATTGAGTTTAGTAATAATAAAGTATTTTTTTATCCAACATTGTCTAGACCTTTTAAAAATATTGAGGTTATATGTGAAGCTGCTAAATTACTAATTACTAAAGAAATTAATGATTTTGAGATTATTATAACAATAGATGGTAAAGAAAACAACTATGCCAAAAGAATAGTTGCTACTTATAAAGATATTAAACAAATTAAATTTATTGGCAGAATTTCTAGGGAAAAGGTTTACGAATATTACAATATTGCACATTGCTTATTGTTTCCTTCTATATTAGAAACTTGGGGTTTACCAATTACCGAGTTCAAACAATTTAAAAAACCTATTTTTATTGCAGATTTGCCATACGCAAAAGAAACAATAGATGGTTACAATATGGTAAACTATTTTAATCCAACATCTAGTGAACAATTATGTGATTTAATGGAGAATTTAATAAAGAATAATAATGTTTTTTCAAATTCTATAAAGATTGAAAAAACAGCCCCTTTAGCTAAAAATTGGGATGAATTATTTTCAATTTTGATTAACTAATGTATAGAACTATTTAAAAAATGGAAGAAAATAAGAAAATAGAATTAAACATTTCTGCATCCATAGTTTTATATAATAATGATGTAGAAGAATTAAAAACTGCTATTTTATGTCTTCTTGATACTAAAAGGATTGACACTCTTTTTTTAATAGATAATTCTCCTATAAACACCTTGATTTTTTTAGAGGAAACAAGTAATAAAATTAAATATATTCATAATCCGACAAATCCAGGTTTTGGAGCAGCCCATAATTTGGCGATTAATAAAGCAATTGCCTTAAATGCAGATTATCATTTAGTAGTAAATCCAGATATTAGTTTTAATGGGGATATTTTAACTCCAATGATTAATTACATGAAAAATGATGAAACTATTGGTATGATGATGCCCCAAATACTTAACTTAGATGGAAGTATACAAAATTTACCAAAGTTGTTGCCTTCTCCCTACAGAGTGCTGATGAGGAAATTAAAGAAACCAAAGATAGTTTATAATGATTTTATTAACAATTACGAATTAAGATTTGTAAATAAAGATATGATTTACAATGCGCCTATTCTTTCAGGCTGTTTTACGTTATTAAATTTAGAAGCTATAAAAAAAGTGGGTTTGTATGATGACGCTTTTTTTATGTATTTTGAAGATTGGGATTTGTCTAGAAGAATGCATCAAAAATACAAAACAATTTACTTCCCAGAAGTTTCCGTGTATCATGGGTATAATTCTGGAGCCAATAAAAGTAGGAAGTTGTTTAAAGTTTTCATTAATTCTGCATTTACTTATTTTAATAAATGGGGTTGGTTTTTTGATTTAGAAAGAAGTCAGATTAATAAGAATACATTAAATAGATTAAAACAATGAAAATTTTAATTACAGGGGCTTCGGGTTTTGTGGGTCTAAACTTAATAAAATCTCTAAATGAGAATTACACAATAGTACCTAAAAGTTACCGATATAAAGAAAAACAAAAAATTAAGGTTAGTGAAGAAATAATTGTACATCTTTCAGGCAAAGCGCATGATTTAAAAAAAAACTCAAATTCAAAAGACTATTTAGATTCTAATTTCGAATTAACTAAACAGATATATGATGGTTTTTTGGCTTCAAAAACCAGTGAAACCTTTATATTTATTAGTTCTGTAAAAGCTGTTGCTGATAGTGTTTTAGGTGTTTTAAAAGAAGAAGTAGTTCCAAATCCAAAAACTAATTATGGTATCTCTAAATTAGCAGCAGAGAATTATATTTTAAGCAAAAAACCACCTAAAAATAAACGATTTTTTATTTTAAGACCTTGCATGATTCATGGTCCAAAAAATAAAGGAAATTTAAACTTAATGTATACTATAGTTAAAAAAAAAGTTCCTTGGCCTTTAGGAAGTTTTGAAAATAAGCGTTCTTTTTTGAGTATAGATAATTTCAATTTTGTAATTAAAGAGATTATTAAAAATAAAAGTATAACATCTGGAATTTTTAATTTAGCAGATGATGCATCTTTGTCAACTAACAGTTTAGTTACTTTAATTTCAAGTACTTTGAATTTTAAAGCAAGGATTTGGCATATACCAAAATCAGTAATTAATTTCATCGCCATTGTTGGGGATTTTATTAAGTTGCCAATTAATTCAGAAGGACTTCAAAAGCTTACTGAAAATTATGAAGTAAGTAATAAGAAAATAAAGAGTGTTCTAAAAAAAGAACTACCAATATCAACCAAACAAGGATTAATAAAAACTTTTAATTCTTTTAATGAAAAATAAAACTATGAAAGGAATAATATTAGCGGGAGGTAGCGGAACAAGATTGTACCCAATAACAAAAGGAGTTTCTAAACAATTATTGCCAGTCTATGATAAACCAATGATTTATTACCCATTATCGGTTTTAATGTTAGCGGGTATAAAAGAAATATTAATCATTTCTACACCAGAAGATTTACCAAATTTTGAAAAGTTGTTAGGAGATGGAAAAGATTTAGGAATTAAATTATATTATAAAGTACAGCCAAGTCCAGATGGATTAGCACAAGCATTTATTATTGGTGAAGATTTTATTGGGAGTGATGATGTATGTTTAGTTTTAGGAGATAATATTTTCTACGGGTATGGTTTTTTTCAAACTTTACAAAATGCAAGAAAGAATGTTGAAGAAGGTAAATCAACTGTTTTTGGTTATTATGTTAATGATCCAGAAAGATATGGAGTTGCATCGTTTGATAATAATGGTGTAGTTACTTCAATAGAAGAGAAGCCAGAAAAACCAAAATCTAATTATGCAGTAGTTGGTTTATATTTCTACACAAACGATGTCGTGCAAATTGCCAAAAGTATAAAACCTTCTCACAGAGGTGAATTGGAAATAACAACAGTAAATCAAGAGTATTTAAAGAGAAATAACTTAAAAGTACAATTATTGGGTAGAGGTTTCGCTTGGTTAGATACTGGCACGCACGATTCTTTAATGGAAGCAGGTCAGTTTATCGAAACCATTGAAAAGAGACAAGGATTAAAGGTGGCATGTTTAGAGGAAATAGCCTATAATATGAAATACATAAATAAAGCGCAGTTAAAAAAATTAGCAGAGCCTTTAAAGAAAAATAGTTATGGGCAATATCTATTAAAATCAGCAAAGTAATAAAATGAAGTATATTAAAACAAAAATATCAGATGTTTATATTATAGAACCTTCAGTTTTTGGAGATGAAAGAGGTTATTTTTTAGAGTCATTTAATTTAGATAAATTTGTAGAAAACGTATGCCCTATCAAGTTTATTCAAGATAATGAATCTAAATCTTCTAAAGGAGTCTTAAGAGGCCTACATTTTCAAAAACCCCCTTTTGAACAGGCTAAACTGGTAAGATGTATAGAGGGTAAAGTAATAGATGTTGCAGTGGATATTAGAAAGGGATCACCAACTTATGGAAAACATCTAGCAGTAGAGCTTTCAGGAGAAAATAAAAGACAATTATTTGTTCCTAGAGGTTTTGCACATGGTTTTTCTGTATTAAGTGAAAGTGCCACTTTTGCTTATAAAGTAGATAATTCCTATGCGCCGGAATATGATTCCGGAATTAAGTACGATGATAGTGATTTGAATATAAACTGGGGTTTAACTAAGAATGAAGTTCTGTTATCAATAAAAGACAAAAATTTACCAGCTTTTAAGGATTTAAATTCTCCATTTAATTTTTAAACATATGAATATATTAGTAACGGGATCTAATGGACAATTAGGTTCAGAAATAAAGGATTTAGCTGTAAACTTTACGAAATTTAGTTTCTTTTTCATGGATTTGCCTGAGTTAGATATTTGCAACAGCAGTCAATTAAATATTTTCATTAAAGAAAATAATATAAATACGGTTATAAACTGTGCGGCATATACTGCTGTAGATAAAGCAGAGCAGGATTCAGAGATTGCTAAAAAAGTAAATGCGACAGGTGTTTTAAACCTTGTAAATGCATTAGAAAAAGTAGACGGTAAATTAATTCATATTTCTACAGATTACGTATTTGATGGAAATAATTTTTTACCATACCAAGAGTTAGATCAAGTAAACCCAATCGGGGTATATGGTAATACTAAAAGAAGTGGAGAATTGGCAGTGATCAATTCCGATATTGATGCGGTAGTGATTCGAACTTCCTGGTTGTATTCAGCATATGGTACTAATTTTGTAAAAACAATGTTAAGGCTAGGAAATGAAAGAGACGAATTAGGAGTAATTTTTGACCAAGTGGGTTCACCAACCAATGCATCTGATTTGGCAAAGACATGTTTAGATATTCTTGCTTATAGTAAAGAGGCTAATATAAATTCTAAAGGAAATCTGTATCATTTTTCAAATGAAGGAGTTGCTTCTTGGTATGATTTTTCAATAGCCATTATGACTTTGGGTAAAGTAAATTGTCATGTTAAACCAATTGAGACAAAAGATTATCCAACACCTGCAAAAAGGCCTCATTTTTCTGTGTTAAATAAATCAAAAATTAAAAATGATTTTGAAATTGATATTCCATATTGGAGAGATTCCTTAGCGAAATGTATTTTGAAATTAAACAAAAATTAAACAAAAATTAAACAAAAATTAAACAAAAATTATGAAAAAAAACATATTAATTACAGGTGGTGCTGGATTTATAGGTTCTCACGTAGTTAGATTGTTTGTAAATAAGTATCCAAATTATCAAATTATTAATATGGATAGTTTAACCTATGCAGGTAATTTAGAGAATTTGAAAGATGTTGAGGACAAGGATAATTATACATTTATAAAATGTGATATTTGCGATTTCGAAAAAGTAAAACAAGCTTTTATCGATTTTAAGATTGACAGTGTGATCCATTTAGCAGCAGAATCTCACGTAGATAGATCTATCAAAGATCCTTTTTCTTTTGCTCAAACAAACGTCATGGGAACTTTAAGTTTACTGCAAGCAGCAAAATTATATTGGAACGATAAATTTGATGATAAGTTATTTTACCATGTTTCTACTGATGAAGTATATGGTTCTCTAGGTAAAGAAGGTTTTTTTTTAGAATCAACGGCCTATGACCCACATTCTCCTTATTCTGCATCCAAAGCGTCATCAGATCATTTTGTAAGATCTTTTCAAGACACGTATCAGTTTCCCACTGTCATATCAAATTGTTCTAATAATTATGGCTCTTATCAATTTCCAGAAAAACTAATTCCTTTATTCATAAATAATATTTGCAAAAATGAACTTTTACCGGTGTATGGCAAAGGAGAAAATGTAAGAGATTGGCTTTTTGTAGACGATCATGCTAGAGCGATAGATGTAATTTTTCATGATGGAAAATTAGGGGAAACCTATAATATTGGTGGATTTAATGAATGGAAGAATATTGATTTGATAAAAGTAATCATTAAAACTGTAGATCGCTTGCTTGGAAGAGAAGAAGGTGCTTCAGAAAAATTAATTACCTATGTCACGGATAGAGCAGGTCATGATTTACGCTACGCAATAGATTCTACAAAATTGAAAGAAGAATTGGGTTGGGAGCCTTCACTTCAGTTTGAAGAAGGTATTGAAAAGACAGTAAAGTGGTACTTAGATAATGGAGATTGGTTACATAATGTAACCTCGGGAGAGTATGAGAAATATTATGAAGAAATGTACAAATAAAGCTTTATTAAAATAATTAAATAAAAACAGACTAAATTCCTTTTAATAAAAGATATTCTCTAAAAATACAAAATGAATCAATTTAAAAATGCGTTTTATAAAAAAATAAGTTTTGATAAGGATGTTTCAAAAAACTAAAATATTTTATCAAATAAAATTTGTAATCAAAATATTTTAGTAATTGGGGGGCTGGAACAATAGGCTCTAGTTATATAAAACAAATATTGAAATATAAACCCTCAAAAATAACAGTAGTAGACATTAATGAAAACGGTTTAACTGAATTAACTAGAGATTTAAGAAGTTCAAATTTATTAGATTATAATCCAGAATACATAACCTATCCAGTAAATTTATTAAGTGATACTTTCGATAAAATTTTCAATTCTTGCAGTTGGCAAGTTGTCGCAAACTTTTCAGCTCATAAACATGTGCGATCTGAAAAAGACATCATTAGAGTACAAGATGATTTTGGTAGATAAAAAAGAAGAAAATGACTAAGATAAAAGGAATAATCGTATCGGGTTATTTTAACCCAATACATAAAGGACATATAGAATATTTTAATAATGCAAAAGCATTGGCAGATGAATTGTTTGTAATCGTAAATAATGATCATCAAAGAGCGTTAAAAGGATCTAAAGAGTTTCAACAAGAAGCAGAGCGCTTCTTTATTGTTTCTAATATAAAGTCAGTAAACCATTGTATCTTATCAATTGATGAGGATAGAACTGTTTGTAAAACCATAGAAAAGATTGCTTTGGATTATGGTGCTGAATATGATTTGAGTTTTGCGAATGGTGGTGATCAAAATAACAATACCATTCCAGAAATACCTATCTGTGATGAAATGGGGATCACTTTAGTTGATGGATTAGGTGATAAAATACAGTCTAGTAGTTGGTTATTAAAAAAGTAGACTTATTTATATAGATTTGAATTAGTTTATAAATAAGATTCAAAATTCAGTAAACATGCCATTCGATCCTAAATCAGCAGTACAAGCAGGGAAAAAATCCAAACGAGGTCCTGCTAAAAAAGAGGAGCCTTCCATTAAAGAAAAGATGGAGTTACTCTACGAAAAAGTGCTAGATGACCTGCTCATAAACCAAGAGAAGCTCACCAAAACAGAGAGAGTAAAACTCTTTGTGACGTTATCTAATTATATCTTCCCCAAAACAAAGTCAGTTCGAGATAAATTCACCCTAGAACAACTTAAGGACATCGATAAAAATGGATGGATGGATAACTCTCCTGATCCTACC
>Ga0209654_1001175_pt1 | contig 21691 bp, 19 predicted proteins | sample SaaInl1SG_22_DNA_FD_184646 | JGI IMG/M metagenome (GOLD analysis project Ga0209654, IMG submission 184646) | Marine microbial communities from expanding oxygen minimum zones in the Saanich Inlet - ESP_161SG_22_DNA (SPAdes) (version 2) | ecosystem: Environmental > Aquatic > Marine > Intertidal... | reverse complement strand
CGGCCCATCCGATCGTCTTTATGAAGGCGACTTCGTCGATCAACGGACCGAATGATGACGTGGTTCTGCCGCGTGGTTCCACCCATTCTGACTGGGAAATTGAACTTGGTATCGTTATTGGCAAGGCCGCAAAATATGTGAGTGCGGCCGATGCCACAGATTATATCGCTGGTTATTGCGCGGTGAATGATGTGTCCGAGCGGTTTTTCCAAACACGCCTGACCGGTCAATGGACCAAAGGCAAATCATGTGACAGTTTTGGCCCCATTGGGCCGTGGTTGGTGTCGGCGGATGAAATCGCTGACCCGCAAAACCTAGAGCTAACGCTCGATGTGAACGGCGAGCGGATGCAAAGCGGTAACACCGCCGACATGATCTTTTCAATTGGTGAGATTATCGAACATCTCTCTGGTCTCATGACTTTGCATCCGGGTGATATTATCGCCACGGGCACACCGGCGGGCGTGGGGTCAGGTAAAAAGCCGGCGGCGATCTTCCTAAAGCCGGGTGATGTAATGCAGGGTTCGATTGCCGGTCTGGGCAGTCAAAACCAGAGCGTGGTTGCTGATCCAGCCGATCGTTAGCATCAGCGGCCAGATGGTTGGCCATTTTATAGTTTTCGTTTGTAGGGTTTTTTATGGCTAACTCAATTTCAATTCACTGGTTTCGCAATGATCTTCGCTTGGCCGACAATCCGGCATTGAGCGCCGCGGCGGCGGCTGGTGATGTTGTGCCGGTTTATATTCTTGATGATGAGAATGCTGGCATTGACGCGATGGGCGCGGCGAGCCGCTGGTGGTTGCATCATTCTTTGACCGCATTGGACAAATCGCTTGGCGGACATTTATGCGTTTTGCGCGGTGATGCCAAAACCCTCATTGCCGAATTGGCCAAATCTGTGGGCGCGACAGAAGTTCATTGGAACCGATGTTATGAGCCGTGGCGCATTGCCCGCGACAGTGTGATCAAGACGCAATTGCAAGAAAGCGGCATTACGGCAACAAGCCATAATGGATCCCTATTGTGGGAGCCATGGGACGTCAAAAAAGACGATGGCACGCCGTATAAAGTATTCACGCCATTCTATCGTAAAGGGTGCATGAAAGCCGCGCCGCCGCGTGCGCCAATCGCGGCGCCGTCATCGTTAAACACAATTGCCGCTGATCTTAATGTCGGCATTGGCGCTCTTGAATTATTGCCCGATACTGGCTGGAACAAGGCATTGGACGCGCATTGGGTGATCGGCGAGGCGGGTGCTATGAACCGCTTTACCAGCTTTGTTGATGATGGGCTTGTTGGCTATAAGGACGGCCGCAATTTTCCGGCAAAGCAGAATGTATCGCGCTTATCGCCGTATTTGCATTGGGGTGAAATCTCGCCGCACCAAATCTGGGCCAGCGTTCAAAGTCATATGGATGCGGGATTACCAACGCGCGATGCGGATCATTTTCTCTCGGAAATTGGCTGGCGCGAATTTTCTTATTCACTGCTCTATCACAATCCGGAATTGCGGCGGCGTAATCTCCAGCCCAAATTTGACAAGTTCCCGTGGCATGATGATGCCGACGCCCTTGCCCGCTGGCAACGCGGCATGACTGGCTATCCGATTGTCGATGCGGCGATGCGTGAACTCTGGCAAACCGGCTATATGCACAATCGCCTACGGATGGTTGTTGGCTCGTTTCTGGTCAAAAATCTACGCCTTCATTGGCACCATGGCGAGGCGTGGTTCTGGGATTGTCTTGCCGATGCCGACCATGCAAATAACAGCGCGTCTTGGCAATGGATTGCGGGATGCGGGGCCGATGCGGCGCCGTATTTCCGGGTGTTTAACCCGATCACCCAGGGTGTCAAATTCGATGAAGATGGCGCGTTTACCCGCCATTATGTTCCAGAGTTGGCGGCGATGCCGGATAAATATCTGTTCAACCCGTGGGAGGCCCCAGCCGAAATCCTCGCTGCGGCGGGTGTGACCTTGGGCGACACCTATCCGCAACCGGTGGTCGATGTGAAACTCTCGCGCGAGGCCGCGTTAGAGGCCTTTGCCATGTTAAAGCAGCCTGATGCCTGATAGCACCACAAAAGGGGCCTTGCGGCTGGTCATGGCGGACCAGCTAAGCCACGATTTGCCGAGCCTGCGCGGCTATCAACAAGGCGATGTTGTGCTGATGGTAGAGGTGATGGAAGAAGTCACCTATGTGCGCCATCACAAACGCAAGATTGCGTTTCTGTTTTCCGCCATGCGCCATTTTGCCGAAGAATTGCGTGCCCGTGATATCCATGTTGATTATGTCAAACTGGATGATCCCACGAACAGCGCTAGCTTTACCGGCGAGGTAGAGCGGGCGTTAGCGCGGCATGATCTAGACCATATCACCGTCACCAGCCCGTCGGAATTCCGGGTGTTGGAGATGGTGAAAAACTGGGACACCGATTTTGGTGTGGCGGTCAATATTGCGTCTGATGACCGGTTTTTATGCCCGCCAACGATGTTCGAGGACTGGGCTGAGGGGCGCAAACAATTGCGCATGGATTTTTTCTATCGCGAAATGCGCCGCTATCATGATGTGTTAATGGCGGATGGCGAGCCGGTTGGCGGCAAATGGAATTATGATGCCGATAACCGCGAACGGCCGGATCTAAAGATACCGGTGCCGTCACCCTTTATGGTTGAGCCGGATGACATAACCATTGCGGTATTAGAGATGGTTGAAAAAACATGCGCCGATCATTTTGGCGATCTGGCGGATTTTGGTTTTGCCGTGACGGCGGCCGAGGCCAAGGCGGTTCTGGCCGATTTCATCGCTAACCGGTTGCCGCTATTTGGCCGGTTTCAAGATGCGATGATTGCCGATGAACCATGGATGTTCCATAGCCATATCGGATTCTACATGAATGCTGGTTTGCTATTACCGATTGACGCAATCCGGGCGGCAGAGGCGGCCTATCATAGCGGGCATGCACCGCTAAATGCGGTTGAGGGTTTCATCCGCCAGATTTTGGGATGGCGTGAATTTGTCCGCGGTATCTATTGGTTGAAGATGCCAGAATATGCGGAGCAGAATTTTCTTGAGGCTTCGAGGGATCTGCCTGAGTTTTTCTGGACTGGTGACACCGCGATGCATTGCATGTCCCAATCGATCGACCAGACCCGGCGCTATGCCTATGCCCATCACATCCAGCGTTTGATGGTGCTGGGCAATTTTGCGCTCTTGGCAGGGCTGTCTCCGGCGGCGGTCAATGAATGGTATCTGGTGGTTTATGCCGATGCGTTTGAATGGGTGGAATTGCCCAATGTGTCGGGCATGGTATTGTTCGCGGATGGCGGATATCTGGCCAGCAAGCCCTATGCGGCGGGCGGTGCCTATATCAATAAAATGTCCAATTACTGCAAAAATTGCCGTTATAAAGTGGCATTGAAAACGGGCGAGGATGCCTGTCCGTTCAATTACCTATATTGGGATTTTTTAATTCGCAATCAGGATAAGTTGGCAAACAACGCCCGTTTGGGGATGATGTATCGTAGCCTAGAGAAAATGGATGCGGGACGGATCGAGGAAATAAAACAAGATGCGGGCAGGTTTTTTGCCGCGCTCGACCAACCAGCGACTATAGTCACTGGTGGGAACGTCGATAATGAGGAGATTGTTTAGTGGCTAAAAAATCATCACGGATCAAATCCGCACTCAATATTGTAATGGCGCTGTTTCTGCTGGGCGGCACGCTAGGCGTTGTTTCGGCCTGTGCGCGCAATGATGTGACTGCACTGGCAGAGCGCGGACCTAAATTTGTTTTGGAAGAATTTTTCGCTGGTGACTCGGTTGCCTATGGGGTGTTCGAGGACCGCTTTGGCAATCTGCGCCGTCAATTCAGGGTTAATCTAAATGGCCAGGTTGAGGGCAACAAGCTGACCTTGGTTGAGGATTTTCTGTATGATGATGGCGAGCGCGCGGACCGCACTTGGGTGATTGAGAATCTCGGGCAATTGGATAATGGCGCCATTGCCTATCGCGGCACGGCGGCGGATGTGAGCGGCGAGGCAACAGGCAGTGTGGTCGGTAATGGCCTTAACTGGCGCTATGACGTTGTGCTGGAGATGAACGGGCGCCAGATCGAAGTAAACTTTGATGATTGGATTTACCAACAGGACGAGAATGTCGCAATCAACCGTGCCTATATCACCAAATATGGTGTTGAAATTGGATCGGTATCGATTGTGTTCCTGCGCGGCGCGGCGGCAGAGGCGGTTGGTCCCCTTGATCTTGAGAGTTGGTAGCACCCCTTGTGCAATACCGGCATTTTGTGCCAAGGATTTTGCTCGGAATTTACGATACAGAATTGGTTAGCTTAGATGGTTTTTACACAGGTTTTACGGCGCTGGGTCTATAGCATGATGGTTGCGGCGGTGGCGATAATGTCCAGCCCTGCTTTGTTTGCATCAACATCTGCGGCGTCACTTGATGATTATGTGCCCAATGCCGCGCTAGTCGGCAAGGCTGAATTCAAAGTGATGTTCTTCACCATTTATGAAGCGTCATTATTCGCGCCAAATGGAGAATTTAACCGGAGCAAGCCGTTTGCCTTGCGGATCAATTATCTGGTCGATGCGGATAAGAGCCGCTTGGTGGATAATTCCATCAATGAGATGAAACGGCAAAAGTCGGCATCCGGCGAGCGTCTGGAGCGTTGGGAAAATTTGATGAATGAGTATTTCTTTGACATCAAAGAAAATGACATTGCCTATATGGTCCATAATGCCGATCGTAGCCTGACCATTTGGACCAATGATCAAGCACCTGTTACGATTGAAGACAAAGCCTTTGCCCGTGCGTTTTTGAACATCTGGGTTGGCCGTAAACCACGGGATGAAGAATTCCAGAGCCAGCTATTCGGCCAGAACCAATCATAGGAGCCTGTTGATATGCAGCTTGGTGCGTTTTTCTTTGAAATACTGCCGCTTGCTGGTTTCTTTGTTGGCTTTCATTATTTTGGGCTATTGGCGGCGGCGGCGATCTCGGTTGCGCTGGGTGCATTGGTCCTTGGAGTGGTGTGGTTGCGCGATGCCAAAGTGGCTATTTTTCCGCTATTCTCGTTATTGATGTCGGCTGGCCTGACCGCGGCGGCCTATTTATTTGCCGCCGATATATTCATCAAGATCCAGCCCACGATATTTAATGGTATTTTCGCCGCGGTGCTATTGGGTGGGGTGATGATGAAACGCGCGATGATGCGCGAATTCTTTGGCCGCCAATTTCAATTGACCGACGAGACATGGCACAGGCTTAGCTTTCGCTGGGGTTGTTTCTTTCTGGTTCTGACAATTGGCAATGAGGCCGCGTGGCGGTTATTGAGCGATGCCGATTGGGTGACCTATAAAGTCATTGTCGCGGCGCCAGCCAGTGGTCTGTTCATGTTAGCCCAATTGCCGCTTACCTTGCGTGGGCGCATCAAACCTGACTAGAAACCGATCGGCGATCCGTCATAGGCGAAAAACCCGCCACTATCGGTCGGGGTTAATCCATCAAGAACCCGCCATAGACAATCGGCACTATAATCTGCGGTGAATAGCTTGCCTTCCGGAACCCCGCGCTGGAACATTTTTGAAAGATTGGTATCAACCGTGCCGGGGTGCAACATCGCGACAAGAGCGGCCGGATTAACCCGCGCCAATTCGATCGCCATCGTGTGCATTAATTGGTTCTGGGCGGCCTTACTAGCGCGGTAACTATACCAGCCACCAAGACGATTATCACTTATTGATCCAACCCGCGCCGATAGGCTGGCGATCACCGCAGCATGCTTGCCGCGAAGAGCTGGCCACAATGATTTGGTAAATAGCAACGGACCGACAGCGTTGATTTGATAGCTGTAGAGCAGGCTTTGTGAATTCAGCTCGGCGATATGCTTCTCTGGCTTTGTGCGCTCGTCAAACAATACGCCAGCGGTGCAAATCATCCGGTCAATCTTGTCAGTACGGCCACAGATGGTGGCGCCAGCATCACCAATTGATTGCTCGTTGGTGAAATCTACCGATAGCCAAGTGATGTTTGGCCCAGCCGGTAATGCGCTATATCCATCGCTTGTCGATGGGGTGCGCGCGGTTAGGAACAGATGTGAATCAGCCGGAATATCGCCATTGGCGTCGGCCATTTCGCGCAAGGCCCGCTTTGCCAAGGCCAGACCAATGCCGCGACCGGCCCCTTGTATTACAATGTTCATTCTGGTGCCCAATCATCAGCCAAGCGGTAAATAATATATCAGAGTCCTTTAATGCAGAGTTAGGTAACACCATCTATTAAAACAAGGGGTATTGAGAGAAGGGTTAAGGCGATGATGCGGCGGTTTTTTGTTTCGACTTTGATAATGGTTATGGTCCAAGTGGGCATGATGGCGGGCGCAAAGGCGAGCGATCTGGTCATGCCTGACCCGTCGATTGCACCGGGTGAGGTTGTTGCCATCCAGCTAAAAGCCCTCCAGTTCAATGACAATCCGATCAATGATTTTGGCATTGCCCAGACATGGAGCTTTGCCCATCCGAACAATCGCGCCATGACCGGTCCCCTACCACGCTTTGCGGCAATGATAAAAAGCCCGGGCTATGCCAGTTTAATCGATCATAACAGGCACACTATTTCCCAGGAAAAAACTGCGCTGGCACCTGGATCGGATGACCCCAATATCGAAATATTCAATGTCTTTATGGAAGGCAAAACCGGCCAGACATTCTTGCTACAATGGGTGGTCGAGAGGGTTACTGAGGGCGAATATAGTGATTGCTGGATGACAGTCTCGGTATCGGCACCAGTAGCGGTCGGCCTAGGTAGCTAGATGCTGGCCCTCATTAAGGACCTTAAATTCTGGGCTGGGCATTCACCTTTTTTGTGCGTTGCAGGGTAAAAAGGCCAGCGGCGACAATGACAGAGCCGCCAATAATAATATGGGCGTGCAGAATTTCACCAAACACCAAAACGCCAACCGCTGATGCAAAGATAATCGAGAAATAGGCAAAGGGCTGAACTGTGCTTGCCTCGGTCACGGCAAATGATTTGATCAGCATGAAATGACCGCCCACGCTGGTTAGACACAGTAACGCCATGAATAGCCAATTGCCGCCTTCCGGCAGTTCCCAAAAGAACGGCGCGATTAACGTAACCGCGATCCCGCCGGTTATGCCGGTCCAGAAAAAACTAGTCTCTGGTGTGTCATGGCGCGCCACTAGCCGCGTTAGAATGCCATATATTGCAAATAATACAGCGCATCCGATGGGCAGCAAAATATCTAAGCCAAAGATCATATTCGTTGGGTTAAGGGCGATAATAACACCGGTAAATCCGGCGGTGATCGCACTCCACCGCCGCCATCCAACACGCTCGCCTAGAAACGGTGCGGATAAGGCGGCTAGGACCAAGGGATAGCTGGCGAAGATCGCGTGAAAATTCACCAAGCCGATCTCGGTAAAGGCGGCCACGGCGAGACAGATTTCCGTCACCAATACCAACCCGCGGATTACCTGTAAAACCGGATAATGGGATTTCGCAACCCGCCGGACGCCACCCTGTTTGAACATACCGAGCGCAATTACCAACACGACAAAAAACCAATAGCGGATGGTCACTACGATCATCACATTATACTGCTCGGCCAAATGCCGAGAAATGCCGTCCTGTAGGGAGAAGATGAGCGTCGTCGCAATCATCAGAGCGATCCCAAGAAGCGGCCGATCAACGCCATTCACCCCGACACCACTCAATGGGGGATCAATTGGCGCCGCATCAGATACGCGGCGATCCCCATTGGGGTTTGGGTTGCGGGTGTTGGTCATGGTGTGACCGTAATTGTTTTTGCCGTAGATTACATTACTAATCGACCAGCGCGTTTCTCATCACTGTATGACAGCTTTTGAGTGACGACATTGTCGGCAACAATCTGCTAGGGTGCGGTGATGAACTTAGCAGCATTAAAATCTCCATCATTCAGAGCTTATCTTTTTACAGTATTAGTTTCACTCAACGGATTTTGGGCGCAGCGGGTGATTATTGGCTGGCTCGCGTGGGAGCTAACCGGCTCGGCGGCATTTGTGGGCTTGGTGGCTTTTCTAAATTTCTGTCCGACCTTTATTGGTGGTCCCCTATTTGGCGTGTTGGCCGACAAGATTGATGTGCGGCGCGGCAGTATCATGACCTATTCAACGGTGGGTGTGGCGTCGCTTATTTTTGCGCTGATTGCCTTTTCGAGCTGGATGGCGCCCATTGTGGTTGCCGCATTTTCATTGATCATCGGCACTGTCCAAGCGGTCAACCACCCTTTGCGCATGTCACTAACCCCGCGTCTGGCGCCGGTTAAACATATGGCCTCGGTGATTGCTCTCTCGGCGGTGAATTTCAATGTTTCGCGGTTGCTAGGTCCGGCGATCGGTGGTGTGCTCATTCAGAGCATTGGCGCGGCGCCGGCGTTGCTGGTAACGGCGATGGCCAATATTCCGGTTGTTATCGCGCTTTGCTTTGTGCATACGCGTACCCGCACAAAGACCAAAGATCAGGCTGAGATGGGTTATATCGCGGCACTTCTTGATGGGATTCGTCATGTGCTCGATCGGCGGTTATTGCGTCTTGCCATTCTGGTGTCGGGCCTATGCGCCATTAATGGCCGCGCAGTTCTCGATACCTTGCCGATTTTGGCTGATGGTGTTTATGGACGCGGTCCAACGGGACTTGGTTTGATGACGGCGGCGGCGGGGGCTGGTGCATTGGCCGCCTCGGTGCTCAAGGTATTGGCCAGGGCCCAGCGTGTGGGCGAGGTGTCGACGCTGGTGATGGTTATGGTAACGGCAACCCCGCTATTGGTCATAAGCCTTGGGATGATAAACAGCTTCAACATCGCATTGATCGTCACCACGGCGCTCGGCTTTTCGATTACCTTTATGTCGATTGCCTTTCAGTCACTATTACAAATGGCGCTGGAAGATTCGTTCCGCGGCCGCGTGATGAGCCTATGGACGATGGTGACAATCGGCGGCGCATCAATCGGGGCGATGACGATGGGGATTATGTCGGACGCGCTTGGCATTGCCACCGCGCAAATGACCATCGGTCTGGTGTGCCTGATCCCACTTGGCTTTGCGCAATATGGATTGGTTCGTCACATTCGCCGGGCCTAACCCGCCGCAATAATAAGACCAAACAGACAGATAATGTTGGAGCCTATCGTATCGCCCAATCGATAGGGGCGATGTTGTGGCTATGCAAATAGTCATTGGCTCTGGAAAACGGCTTTGTTCCAAAGAACCCTTTATGCGCCGATAGGGGCGATGGGTGCGGGGTTTCTATAACCAGATGCTTGCTACGGTCGATATGCGCGCCCTTTTCTTGGGCTTTGCGGCCCCAAAGGATAAAGACAAGATGCACGCGGTTCTGTGTTAGCTGGGTGATCGCGGCATCGGTAAAACGCTCCCACCCCCGATTGCTATGCGAACCGGCATTGCCATCCTCAACCGTTAGACAGGCATTGAGCAACAGCACACCTTGGCCCGCCCACGCCGCCAGATTACCATGGTTAGGTCGGGCAATGCCAAGATCACTCTCCAGCTCGGTATATATGTTGCGCAGGGATGGAGGGATCGCGATTGATGGCGCAACAGAAAAGCTCAACCCCTTGGCTTGGCCGGGCCCGTGATAGGGATCCTGCCCCAGAATGACCAGTTTGGTTTTGGCGAATGGGGTTTGGTTAAAGGCGGCAAAAACCGTTTGCGCAGGGGGGTAAATCTGGGCCCTGGCATTGGCTCGATCGGCCAGAAACGTGACCAGCTCGGTCATGTAAACTTGGGTAAATTCACTGCTCAATTGTGCCCGCCAACCGGCTTCGGTCAGATATTCAAACATCGTACAATCTCAATATTGGTTTCCATCAGCTACCAACAGTAACGACAATATTGCCGATATGCTTTTTGTCGATAAAGGCTTGCTGGGCGGAATGAAGCTCGGTGAGGTCAAATTGGGCGGCGAGGACCGGCTTTATCTCGCCGCGTTCGATATAGCCAACAAGATCAGCAAAGACCCCCGGCGGTACGATGGTCGCGCCGGTAAACGTCAGATCACGCAGATAGAAAGTGCGTAGGTCAAAATCCACCATCGGACCGGCAATCGCCCCGGCGCACGTGTATCGTCCACCGCGCTCTAGCACGCCAATCAAATCCGGCCATAGGTCACCGCCTACCACATCGGCAATGACGCTAACATTATTGCGGCCGATGGCTTTCATCAGGGCGGCGGCCAGATCACCAGAACCATCCCTAGAAGGTGGCGCGATAATGTCCGTTGGTGACAAGATATCATGGTCCGCCAAGGCCGGAATTTTAGCCGCCGAGGTCATCGCGATGGTTTTGGCTCCGCGCCGATTTGCTAGTTGGATTAGGGCGGAACCAACGCCGCCAGATGCGCCCGGAATTAACACAGTATCGCCAGCACCAACATTGGCCCGGTTGAGCATGTTTTCGGCCGTCACAAAGGCGGTTGCGAAAGTCGCCAGTTCGGCATTACCAAGATCGCTCTCGACGGCGTGTACATTATGCTGGTTGATAGCGGTATATTCGGCAAAGCCACCATCACATTCCGACCCGTAATAACCGCATTTCTCGCGGATCATCGGATTATCCCAATCACGAAGCCATGTATCGATTAGCACGCGCTTGCCAATGAGGGTGTTATCCGCCCCCGGTCCAGCGGCGACAACAATACCCGCCACATCGGCGCCCTGAATGCGGGGAAAGGTGATCGCGGTCCCGCCCCATGCGGCGTCATCATCATCGGCTTCATCCAGTTTTGAGCCGGTGGTGTTTTTCGAGACACTTTTAGAATACCAAGCGGTGCGGGTGTTGATGTCAGTGTTATTGAGGCCGCAGGCCAGCACCTTGACCAATAATTCACCTTCGCCAATCTCTGGCACCGGCCAATCTGTGTGATAGGTTAGCTGGTCCATATCGCCGTGCCCATGAAGAACAAAGGCCCGCATAATTGTCGGCAGGGATGAATGGCTCATCGCGGTGATCTCTCTTTTAATCGCGTGGCTAATTAACTACAGGGCTAGCATGACATTGGCGGTGCTGGTGTCGTTTTGGCTGGCGGTAAAATCCTGCTGATTTGATATTTCCCGATAATTGACCGCAAAACAAGCGAGGTCAATTGACATTTGAGCCAAATCTGGGCACTTCTTCGCCATGTTAAAGATACAGAACATTTCCTTTGCGATTGACGGCAAGCCGCTTTTTGAGGATGCCTCTGCGGTTATCCCCACTGGCCACAAGGTCGGCATTGTTGGGCGCAATGGTACCGGCAAGACCAGCCTCTTTCGGATGATCAGGGGTGAGTGGGCGCTGGATTCAGGCTCGATCGAAATTCCGGCACGGTTTCGTATTGGCGGTGTCGATCAAGAGGCGCCTGCCTCTGACATATCATTATTGGACACTGTGCTTGCGGCCGATGAAGAACGTCATGCTTTGATGCAAGAGGCCGAGAGTGCGACCGATCCGATGCGTATTGCGGAAATCCAGATCAGGTTGGTGGATATTGACGCGCATTCGGCCGAGGCCCGCGCCTCTATCATCCTATCTGGCTTGGGCTTTGATCAGGCGGCCCAGCGGCGCCCATGCCATGAATTCTCTGGTGGCTGGCGTATGCGGGTGGCGTTGGCGGCGGTGCTGTTCTCCCAGCCAGATCTGCTATTGCTCGATGAGCCCACCAACTATCTTGATCTTGAAGGCACGGTCTGGCTTGAGGGGTTTCTCGCCAAATATAATCGGACCGTTCTGGTGATTTCGCACGACCGTGAATTGCTGAATAAATCAGTTACCGGCATTTTGCATTTGAACGATCTAAAGCTTGGTTATTACACCGGCACTTATGATCAATTTGATACAGAACGCCGCTTGCGGTTGGAACAGATGCAGGCGGTCAAGCGCAAGCAGGATGCCCAGCGCGCCCATATCCAGAGCTTTGTCGACCGGTTTCGCTATAAAGCAACAAAGGCACGCCAAGCCCAATCACGGTTGAAACAGCTGGCTAAGATGCAGCCGATTGCGGCCTTGTCGGAAAATGCCGTGGCGCCGTTTTCCTTTCCCGGACCGGACCCCCTGCCGCCGCCACTATTGACCATCGAGAATGGTTCGGTGGGTTATGATGGGGTGCCAATCCTTAAATCGCTGAACCTGCGCCTTGATGCGGATGACCGGATTGCACTTTTGGGGGCGAATGGCGAGGGTAAATCGACCTTGTCAAAGCTGATCGCCAAGCGAATGCAGACGATGAGTGGTGAAATGCGGACCGCGAACAAATTGCGGGTTGGCTTTTTTGCCCAGCATCAGCTTGATGAACTGGTCCCTGGCGAGACGCCCTACGATCACATGATGCGCCTTCGTCCGGATGAATTGCCAACGAAAATTCGGGCACGGCTTGGCGCGGCGGGCATTGGTGCCGACATCGTCGAAAATCCGGTGGAGCGCCTTTCAGGTGGGCAAAAGGCGCGTCTGTTAATGGCGATGGCGTCGATCGATGCGCCGCATATTCTGATACTTGACGAGCCGACAAACCATTTGGATATCGAGAGCCGTGAGGCCTTGGTGCATGCGCTCAATGATTATCCGGGGGCGATTATTCTGGTCAGCCATGACCCGCATCTGGTCGAAATGGTGGCGGATCGTCTGTGGATTGTGCGAAACGGCGCGGTTGAAGTCTTTGATGGCGACATGGATGATTACAAGCGTCTGTTATTGTCCCAGCGCGGCAGTGCCAGCAAGGCCGACCGGTCTGATCATGGGAATGATAATAATGGCCTTAGTGGTGGGGCGGGGCAATCGCCTAGCAACGCCGAGGCACCAAAGCCACGTGCATTATCGGGCAAAGACCGCCGCCGTAATACCAGCCATTTGCGCTCGGCACTCACGAAAGCGGAAAAACAGATCGCTAGTTTGGAAGACGAAAAACAGAAATTGGAGCAGGAGATGGCCGCGCCAGATTTTTACCATGCCGCGAATAGCGCGAGGGCCGCCGCCGCCGGCAAACGGCTTGGCGACATTGGTGAAGAATTGGCATTGGCAGAAGAAAATTGGTTAATGGCACAGAGTGATTTAGAGGCGGCGAACAATTAACGGCTCGATCTTGCGCCAAAATATCCCTAATTCAATCGGCCAATGAGAAAAAAACATAATATTTATACAATAAGATTTGATAGCAAAAATCGATACATGACCGCCAATTTAGGCGTCATATCTCATGCAAACTAGGATTTTTGGCATGTTTATGTCTTCGTGCATATTCCGGCGCGTGCGCATAAATAAAAAGATGCCAGCACTGTTCTTTTTTCTGGCACTCAATCGTTACTGCGCTCATCATTATAAGGTCAGATGCTGTGAGAGGGCCTGGAAATGAAGGCGCACCATAAGATTGATTACGTCGAGTTTCCCTCGGCTGATTTAGAAAAAACGAAGGCGTTTTTTTCTAAGGCCTTCGGCTGGCAATTTGAAGATTTTGGCCCAGAATATACGAGTTTCGGCGATGAAGGGCTTTATGGTGGGTTTTATAAAGCCGATAGCGCCAGCAAGCCCGCCAACGGTGCTGCGCTCGTTGTGCTGTTCAGTGACGATCTCGAGGCAAGCCAACGCGCGGTAGAAAATGCCGGCGGCGTAATCGTGACTGAGAGTTTTGATTTCCCCGGTGGCCGACGGTTTCATTTCACCGAGCCGATGAATAATGAATTTGCGGTCTGGAGCAAAGCCTGACTAATTTTGGTCAATGGTGCGCAAAGCCGCGTAAAATACGCCTCTCAGTACATCTCTAAAAATTGATATTAAATCAGCTGATCGCTAGTTTAGAGGCAGTCTAATCTTGCCGATTTTGCTTTCATAAAATTGACAATAAGTATAATTTTTTGAGCGTTAACAATCCCTGAAGAACACTTTCGTTCAATAGATATACAAATTGTTCAAATTTTTTCGACAATTAAGGTAACCGGCATGACGGCAAATGTTAAGGTCTACGCTCAAATTCTCCGTACAGCGCGAGACCTTGAGGCCGGACTGGGTGTAACAAAGTTGAGTAACCCTGAGCGGCTTACGCTCATTTCCATTTCTGAGGTATCAGAACGGAGTGGCAACGGTGCTAGCCTTGACGATATTCTGAGCAATGTTGAGTTGGCAGATATGCCTCCAGCGACTTTTTACCGGTCGCTAAAGTCGCTCCAGCGTAAGGGATTAATAAAGCATTTGGGCAGCAAACGCTCGGGGCTTTACGAGCTTGGTTAAGGCGTGAATACTTGGTGATGGCTTAAATACAGGCTAGGCTATTGTGGTCAGCCAACAACCGTGCAACCATTTGCCGGTCAACCATTTTGAGTCGTTCATGTCATTGAAGAGTGCAGATCCTCGAAAGTATCCAGATCCGAACTCACCGCCAGATTATGCCTCCTCTTATTATTTCATTCTAAGACGCCTATTGTTGTGCCTGTCATGGCTGGCGGCCAGCGTTGGTATCGTGCTGGGCGAGCGTGCCGCGTGGCTGACCGAGATTGGTGTAGCCAGTTTTGGCCTGTTTGTTTTGCTTACCTTGCCGCGCTTGCGCTGGGATAGTTTGGCCATCCTTGGCATGCTGGGTGTTGTCGCATTCTTGCTATTGCCCGGAATACCGACGAGCGCCGATCTGCTACGGGGCGGGGCGCATATTCTCATATTTGCCGCGTTATTGCCGACAATGGCACTAGTGCGCGCGACCGCTATGACGATGCCGTCGGTGCATATGACCCAACAGAGGCTGGCGTTATTACCGGCCCATGCTGCGGCGAGTGGCCTCCAGATTGCCGGTCATATTTTTGGCGGTATCATTAATACGGGGGCGTTTGCGTTATTATCGGCGGCGGTGCCAGCGGATAGTGATTTGGCCAAGCGGCGGATCGCGGCAGAGGCAGCCATCAGAGGCATGGTTAGTTCGGCGGCATGGTCGCCATTCTTTGTTGCCTTTGCCATCGGGCAGAATTTCGTAGCACCACATTATGCATGGATTGCGATTGGGCTTGGCGTGGTCTCAGCAAGCCTGTTCTCACTCGGATCATTATTGTTCCTTGATCGTGGCTTTCGCTTTGCTAAGCTGGCGATTGCTCTTGCTTGTATGGGGCCGGTCGCCCTGCGCTTGCTATTAACTCTGGCGGCTGTATTGGCGGCGGCTTTGATCTTTAACTTAACGGCGCTCTCGGCTGTGGTGATAGTCATGCCGGTGCTGGTTGTCATCCAGATGGGCCGCCACCGGCATCACATCCGCACGATTATTCACGACACCAGAACGGCGTTGGATCAAACTGGTGATGATATTGTGATTATCACGAGCGCCATGTTCGTAGCCTTTTTCGCCATTCAAACGGATGGCATTGGACAAATTGTCGCGCTTTTCTATGTCGGGGTGATCCCCGGATGGTTTGCCCTCATTGCGATGCCGGTTTTAATGATGATGGCATCGGTTGTTGGCATTCATCCGGTGATTACCAGCACCGCATTGTTCGCGGTGTTTAGTGGCGGTGGTGCGGATGTGCATCCGGCCTTATTGGTGCAATCACATCTCATTGGGTGGGGCGCTGGAACGATGAGTTCGGTGGCGTCTCTGTCGGTCATTTCCTGTGCCAGCCTCTATAATGTACCCGCGCGTCAACTCGCCCTTGGTACCAATTTGGGTGCGGGTTTCGGCTATGCTATCTGCGGCGGCGGTTTGCTGGCGGTGGTTAACGCGTTTCTCTAGGCCAATTACCCGCAAATCTTCCCCATTTTGGTGCGAATTACTGTTGCGCAATTAGCTCTAAAATCGCAAAATGTTACCCTATTTATCCTACATGGTGAAAATTATGATCTTTCGGCAACTTTTTGACTCAGTCTCCTCCACCTATACCTATTTGCTAGCTAGCCGTGTTGGCGGTGAAGCGCTCTTGATTGACCCGGTTTTTGAAAAAACCGATCGCTATATCAAACTGCTTGCCGAGCTTGATTTGAAATTGGTCAAGGTCGTTGATACGCATGTGCACGCTGACCATGTGACGGCAATGGGGGCACTTCGTGACCAGACGAATTGTGTAACAGTGATGGGTGAACAATCGCCGGTCGATGTGGTTTCAATGCGTGTTACTGACGGTGAAAAGGTGACCATCGAGGGGCTCGCAATGACGGCGATGTATACCCCCGGCCATACCGATGATAGCTATTGTTTCGCAATGGATGATCGGGTCTTTACTGGCGATACGTTATTGATCCGTGGCACTGGCCGGACTGATTTTCAAAATGGTGATGCTGGGCGCCAATATGACTCGTTGTTCGGTAGTTTGTTGAAATTGCCAGAGAACACATTGGTATATCCGGCGCATGATTATAAGGGTGATAGTGTGTCCACATTGGCCGAGGAGCGGGCCCATAATCCCCGCCTTCAGGTGAGCTCGCGCAATGAATATATCGATCTGATGAATAACCTAAAGTTAGCCAATCCAAAAATGATGGATGTGGCGGTGCCGGAAAATATGAAGATGGGGATTAATCTTGATCGCCAGCTTTCGGTAAAGGTTTTTACCCCGGAAGAAATCATCGTTAACGGGGCGGATGATTTGCTGCTGGTTGATTTGCGCGAGGATTCAGAACGGATGAAAACCGGCGTAATTCCCGGCTCTATTCACGCGCCCTATAGCCAGCTTGACCGGCATTTGCCAATGCTGTCTGCGGCGCGTTATGAGGCGTTGGTATTCTATTGCGCGGTTGGCGAGCGCTCTACCATGGCGGTGGCGATTGCCAGCGAGAGCGGTGTAAAACAATGCGCCCATATACCGGGCGGCTTTTCCGCGTGGACCAAGGCTGGAGGTGCATCCGTTCGGGTGTAATGCGCCGCCCAAATAATGCGCGTCACTAAAATGCGCAGAACTATCATGCGCGTAACTATAATGCGCGTAACGGGCGAAGAGAGACGGGTGCTATGGCGAAATCTATCATCGTGGTTGGGGGCGGCATTGTGGGCGTTTGTAATGCCTTGGCATTGCAACAGGCCGGCCATCAGGTAACCTTGATTGATAGGCGCCAACCCGGACGCGAAACCTCTTTTGGTAATGCCGGTGTTCTATCCGAATCATCGGTGGTGGTGCTGAACAATCCGAATTTGCTCAAGAGCTTGCCAAAACTGTTGCTAAAAGGCTCCAAAGGCTTGCGCTATTCACCGCTATTTGTGCTGAAACGTCTTGGATGGTTTATCCGGTTTCTGGCGAAATCGACGGCAAAGAGAACCTATCATTCTGCCGTTGCGTTGCGGGCGCTACAGCTAGTGTCACTTGATCAGCACAAATCATGGATTAAACAGGCAGGGGTTGGTCATTTGCTGCGCCATGCCGGTTGGCTAAAGGTGTTTCGGACCGAGGCGGCGTTTGAAACCTATGCCCGCGAAATGGCGGTAATGGAACAGGTTGGGGTCAAATTCACAACATATGAGCAAAGCCAATTGCGCCAGCTGGAACCGGGTCTGAAACCAATCTATTGCCGCGCTGTCTTGATGGATGAAACCTGCGGTGTTTCTAGCCCAGCTGATCTGACTGATGCTTATCTAGAGATGTTTGTGGCGGCTGGCGGCGTTGATTGCCGCGGCGATGTCACCGGCCTATCCACGCATGGTTCCGGTGGTTCTGGTGGTTCTGGTGGTTCTGGCAAAGGCTGGCGGGTGCGCTTGGCGGATGGCTCGGCTCATGATGCTGATGATGTGGTGATCGCGGCGGGGGCATGGTCGGCCGAGGTGGCGGGTTGGCTTGGCTATGATATTCCTATGGCGTGGGAACGTGGTTATCACATGCATCTAGAGCCGGGTGATGGTCCCTCGCTAGGCCGCGCCGTGCATGATGTTGACGCTGGTTTTGTGGTCGTCCCGATGCAGGACAAAGTCCGCGTTACCACCGGTATCGAGCTGGTTGATCGCGACGCGCCAAAGAATTTTACCCAGATCAACGACGCCATTGCCGATGCCAGAACGGCGCATGATATGAAACAGCCAATGGATGATGAACCATGGATGGGGCGCCGCCCGACATTGATCGATAGTTTGCCGATCATTGGTGCCGCCCCGCGTCATGACGGGCTATGGTTTAATTTTGGGCATCAACATATCGGCCTGTCGATGGGGCCGGGATCGGCGCTGGCGATTACCGCGATGATTGCCAAAACACCGCCGCCCTTTGACGTGAGCCCCTTTGCCGCCAGCCGCTTTACGCTATAGCCGTTCCCGATCACTCAATTGCGCTGGGCTAGACTAATAATGCGCGGCTGACTTTCTTTACATCGGTAAGGCCGGTAAGGCCGAGCGTGGTGCTGGCATCATGCGTTAGAATATCCAGCATGCGCGATAATCCGGGTGCCCCCGCCGCGCCTAGTGCCAACATCATCGGGCGGCCAACCATGACAAAATCGGCGCCTACGGCAAGTGCTTTGATGATGTCTTCACCATGTTGAATGCCACTATCGAAAATAAGACTAAAATCGTCACCAAGGCGGGCCCGGATCTGGGCCAGAGCGGTGATTGCTGGCGGGCCTGCATTTAGCTGGCGGCCACCATGATTGGACACATAGATGGCATCAACACCGATCGCGGCGATTTCGGCGGCGTCATCACCATTACAAACACCTTTTACCACTAGCTTGCCTTTCCAGATATCGCGAAGGCGGCGCAGAAAATCCCAATTAGCAAGGCCGCGGCTGGCGCTACGGGCAAAATCTATCGGCACGGATGCGGTCTCGTAATTCATCGTGCGGGGCGCACCAGCGGCCAAAGTCGCCAGCGACCAATGCGGGTGGGTGGCAAAATCAATGAACTGGCTCAATCCCATTTTGAACGGAAATTGCAATCCGTTTCGGCCATCACGGACGCGGTTGGATAGGATCGGGACGTCAACGGTTAGGATCAACACTTTGTATTGTGCCGCCGCTGCGCGCTTGACCAGATCAAGGGTAAAAGCCTCTTGGCTGGCATAAAGCTGGAACCATGTCTGGCCCTCGCTTGCCTCGATCACGCGCTCTAATGGGGTGGATGATGCCGTGGACAGGCAATGCGGCATGTTCCGGCTTTTTGCCTCATGCGCCAAGGCCAGATCCGCCCTCGGCCATGCCAGATTGCACATTCCCATCGGGGCAACGCCGAATGGCAGGCCGGTTTTCATCCCCATTATAGTGCTGGTCATATCGCGCTCGCCAACATCAAGCAGAACGCGCGGCATTAGTTTAACCGCGGCAATGGCCTCATTATTGGCTTTGGTCAGGCTCTCATCACCGGAACCGCCTTCGATGAAATCAAACATCATTTTGGGCAGGCGTTGTCTGGCCAACCGCCGCGCATCATCGCTATTATGGATTTTCCGGCTACGGCGAACTGACACTGCAATGATCCTTTGGGACGCTGGTTACGGCTGTCTTACTATTATTGATCGGGATTGATCATGGCAAGGCAGGTTTTTGCGCAATGATTTCTGTTGGGGCAAACAGGCCACTGGCAATCTGGGATGCGATATTGGTGATCTTTGTCTTTGCATCCCGCCCCATGAGGATATGTAGCCCTAGCGGCGCCGGCCCGGAATTATCGCCAAAATTATCAGCAGAATTATTTCCAGAATCGCCCAATATTTTGGCAAAAAACGCCAGTGCCATTGCCGAGCGGTCTCGCTGGCTAGTGATGGTAAAGCCAGCGCGCTCCAGCCCGCGATGATAAACCGCCGGGGCGGCAGAGGCATCCATGTCGCTATCCTTTGCCCATGGTAGCGGGTAGGTGGTCATCCCGTCATTTTGTTTCATTACATCATAGATACCCAGATAACCACCCGGTCGCAGCACCCGAAACGCACTTTTGAATAAGGCTAGCTTGTCGCGGATATTCATCCCCAAATGCATGATGATCGCCGCATCGAATGGGCCTAACTCTGGCGGTAAATCGGTGGCGCTACCTTGGGCGAGGGTGATAAGAGGCGCTAGCCCAACCCAGTCATTCAGCATAGTACCGGCGCGCACATAATCCGGCGAGAGGTCAATGCCCGTGACATTAACCCCATAATGATCTGCGATATAACGCGCCGGTCCGCCAATACCACACCCAATATCGAGGATCCTTGTGATGGATTTGGCCGCGCCATCGGCCAGTGGCGGCATGTTATCCAAAAATGAACGGGTTGCACCGTGGCCACCAACGTGAAATTCATCAAGTCGGCTTAAATCGGCTCTTGTTATGGTATTAAGGGTTAACCCAAGGCGTTTCATATCGGCGTTAATTCGCTCGATTAGGTCATTGCAGGAATAATGCGCTGTGACATCTGCTGTCATCTTTTAATCCATCACCCTATTTTTCTAAACATCAATAGATCCCTTGGTTCTATCTGGCCTCCAAGCGTTATCTAGCCTGATTCTGCCACCGAATAGCCGGAATGCTAATTTGTCGCAGTTGTGAGTGTTGCATGAATTTTTGGCTTTTGCCATCGGCCCTGCAACCGCTGAAAACGACTAATTTTAGGGTAAATCTGCAAATGAGGCCTGCAAAATCAAGGCTGACACGTTTGATGGTTTTTGTCCGAAAATGAAAAAGACGTCTTGGCGCGCGTTATGATATGTGCCACGGTTTTTGTCCAAAAGAAGTCTACATTGGTTATCGTCGCAAGTGACGGGGGTTGGTGGGGCTTTGAAAAAATAGGGGACAGCCCTATCGGAAACAATCTCTTGTGGAGGGAATATAATGAAAAAAGTGATTGGACTATCTGCCCTTGCTGGCCTCATGGTTCTTGCAAGCGGCACTGCCAATGCCTTTGAATGCAAGGTTAAAGAAGCAAGCATGGCGGGCCCAGGTGGCTTTCCAGAGCGTGCTTTGACAATGATTGTGCCTTACGGTCCTGCCGGTGGTTCTGGTCAGGTTGCCGCGGCTATGGCTGAGGCTGTGACAGGATTAACAGGCGTGTCGATCAACCGTGATCACAAGCCCGGCGGTTCAGGTGTTGTTGGTATGACTGCCTATATGGCGGCGCCAGCTGACGGTTATTCGGTTCTTGAGCATATTGACGATTCTGCATCGGCGCACGCGCTGGACTCATCTCGTCCAAATCCGGCTTCTGATCTGATCCCGTTGGTCATTTCTCAGGTGACTTTCTCACAGGTCTATATCCGCACCAACGAAGACCGGTTTAACGACTGGCCATCATTTGTGAAATGGGTAAAGGCACAAAACGGCAAAGCAACCATCGCCAATGTGTCTAAAGAAGGCTCTATGGAGCGTGTGACCATGAAGTTCATCACCGATGCGACTGGCATGGAAATCCAGCAGATCTCATTTGACAAAGGCGCCCCACGTTATGGCGCATTGTTGGGTGGTCAGGTTGACGCGTTGTTCGAGCAGCCAGGTGACGTTCGCAAGTTCCTTGATTCAGGTGACTTCAAGCCAATCCTGACAATCTTCAACGAGCGTCCGGGCGTATTCTCTGACGTTCCAACGCATGTTGAGATGGGTATGGACTTCGAGCCGCTTCTACGTTTCCGCGGGTTCTTCGTCCATAAGGACGCTCCTGCTGATCGTGTTGCATGGCTGAAATGGGCATTCCAGCGCAGCTACTGTCAGGACAGCTATCAGGCATATAATGAAAAGAAATTCATGACTGTCATCGATAGCTATCGTGATAC
>Ga0209654_1001174_pt1 | contig 21708 bp, 22 predicted proteins | sample SaaInl1SG_22_DNA_FD_184646 | JGI IMG/M metagenome (GOLD analysis project Ga0209654, IMG submission 184646) | Marine microbial communities from expanding oxygen minimum zones in the Saanich Inlet - ESP_161SG_22_DNA (SPAdes) (version 2) | ecosystem: Environmental > Aquatic > Marine > Intertidal... | reverse complement strand
TGCAAAAAGATAAATACCTCGAAGACGGAGGTTATCAAACGCTCAATTATTTCGAGTAATGATTAAGAAGTCTGATAAAATTTATATTGCGGGACATCGTGGAATGGTCGGTTCTGCATGCTGGAGAGCTTTAGAAGCAGAGGGATATATTAATCTTGTTGGAAAGACTTCTAAGGAGCTTGATTTACGAGATCAAAGGGCAGTTGAGGAATTTATAAAAGCCGAGAAGCCAGTTGCTATTATTGATGCAGCAGCCAAGGTTGGAGGAATTCTTGCCAACGATACTTACCCATATGAATTCTTGATGGACAATATGCTCATTCAGAACAATCTCATTCGTTCTGCTCATGAAAATGATGTTCCTAAGTTTATTTTTTTAGGGTCGAGCTGTATCTACCCAAAGTTTGCCCCGCAGCCATTAAAAGAGGAATACCTACTCACGGACTCATTAGAATCAACTAATGAGTGGTATGCTATTGCGAAAATCTCTGGGGTAAAACTAATCGAAGCTTTACGTAAAGAATACGCTAGAGATTATGTGTCTCTAATGCCGACAAACCTATATGGCCCAAACGATAATTTTGATTTAAAGTCTTCGCATGTGTTGCCCGCAATGATTCGAAAGTTTCATGAAGCCAAGTTGAATGGTAATTCTCCTGTTGAGCTTTGGGGAACGGGTTCTCCTATGCGAGAGTTTTTACATGTTGACGACCTTGGTCAAGCTGTATTATTCGCTCTAGAAAATAAGCTTGACGAACACCTATATAATGTGGGGACAGGTGTAGATTTAACCATTAAAGAACTAGCAGAGTTAATTCAGTCAACGGTAGGGCATGAAGGAGAAATCGTTTGGGATAGTACAAAACCTGACGGAACGCCGAGGAAACTAATGGATAATTCTAAAATTCAAGCGCAAGGATGGAAATCACAAATTCAACTCTCTGCCGGAGTTGAAACTGTATATAATTGGTTTAAAACAATATCAACTCATGAATAAATTTTGGTCAGGAAAATCAGTTTTAATAACCGGAGGAACGGGATCCTTAGGCAAGAAACTTACTAGTCACATCTTAACGCACTTCCCAGAAATACGTCGAGTGATCATATATAGTCGAGACGAGCAAAAACAGTTTGTTATGGCGCAAGAGTATCCATCGGCACAATATCCTCAGATTAGATACTTAATCGGTGATGTTCGTGATTATGATCGGTTGGAGCGAGCCATGTCTGGTGTAGATTATGTGATTCATGCAGCCGCAATGAAGCATGTGCATATTGCAGAGTACAATCCTGATGAATGTGTAAAAACTAATGTTCATGGGGCACAGAATGTAATAGACGCTTGTATTAAAACAAACGTAACGAGGGTCGTGGCACTATCAACGGATAAAGCTTGCGCGCCTATCAACCTTTACGGAGCTACCAAACTTGCGTCAGATAAGCTTTTTGTAGCTGCGAATAATTTCAAGGGACCAAAAGATATAAGGTTTAGTGTAGTTAGGTACGGCAATGTAATGGGGTCCAATGGATCCGTAATACCTTTCTTCATTAACAAGAAGGAAGAAGGGATACTTCCCATTACTAGTGAAAAAATGACTCGTTTCAACATTAGTCTACAAGGAGGTGTAGATATGGTAATGCATGCATTAGAGCATGCTTGGGGCAGTGAACTGTTTGTACCTAAAATCCCAAGCTATAAAATCCTTGATGTGGCGGAAGCTATTGGACCTGAGTGCGAAAAGCCTGTAGTTGGCATCAGACCTGGTGAAAAGATTCATGAGGAGATGATTACCCCTTCTGATTCTTATAACACCTATGACCTGGGAAAATACTATACGATTCTTCCAACGGTTACGCCGTGGGATTTAGAGGAATTCAAAGCTACTCACAATGCCAAGCAAGTGCCCGAAGGTTTCAGCTATAACTCCGGAGACAACGAAGAGTGGGAAACTATCGATTCCTTACGAGAGCTTATTTCAGAACACGTAGACCCAACATTTAAGGTATAATGAATCCAATTCCTTACGGCAAACAAAACATCACTCAATCAGATATTGATGCGGTTGTTGAAGTTCTGAAAGCAGACTATTTGACTCAAGGTCCAAAGATTAAAGAGTTCGAGGATGCTTTCGCTACTTATGTAGATGCTAAATATGCCGTAGCTGTCTCTAACGGCACAGCTGCCTTACACCTTTGTGCATTGGCACTAAATGTTAGTCAGGGTCAAAAAGTAATCACTACTCCTATAACCTTTGCAGCTAGTGCAAATTGTGTAAAATATTGTGGAGGTGAAGTAGTCTTTGGGGATATTGATCCGGAAACATACCTTCTCGATATTAATTCAGTTCGTGGGCTCTTAGAAGCATCACCTAAAGGCACTTATTCGGGTGTCATTCCGGTCGATTTTGCTGGACGTTCTGTTGACATGGAGGCTTATAAGGAACTTGCAAATAAACATGGGCTTTGGATTATAGAGGATGCTTGTCATGCACCTGGAGGATCATTCGTAAAGACCAACGGACAAGAATCAAAATGTGGCTCTGGTGAGTTCGCGGATTTAGCAATTTTCTCATTCCACCCGGTTAAACATATTGCTTCTGGCGAGGGTGGTATGATTACTACAAATGATGAAGCTCTTTATAATAGGTTACTCGTATTAAGAACTCATGGTATTGTAAAGAATGATAATTTATTTACCAATAGTGTTGATTTCGCATCTGGAATTGAAAATGCGGAATCATATCCCCTATGGTATATGGAAATGCAAGAGCTAGGTTATAATTACCGACTAACGGATTTCCAAGCCGCTTTAGGATTAAGTCAACTTCAAAGAGCTAATGAAGGTATAAATCGTAGAAGAGAAATTGCAAGTATCTACGAAAAGGCTTTCAAGGATAAATACTTTATTAAAGGGCAATCGGGAGTAGTTGCTGGGCATGCCTACCATCTGTATGTAATAGAAGTCGACGACAGATTAGGTTTGTACAATTTTTTAAGGGAAAACCAAGTCTACGCTCAGATTCATTATGTCCCATGTCATCTAATGCCATATTATAGAAGTCAAGGCTGGAATGAAGGTGATAGACATTACTCTGAAACTTATTATAAGAATTGTATCAGTCTTCCGATGTATCCCACGTTGACAGATGAAGAGCAAGTTCGTGTGATTAATCTGATTGATTCATACTATGTTAGATAAAATCTCTCTAGGTACTGTGCAGTTTGGCTTACAATACGGTATAAATAATACCAAAGGTCAAACCAAAAAAGACGAGGTCTCAAAGATTCTTAAAAGATGTAAAGAAGTTGGCATAATGCACATAGATACTGCTGCGGCATATGGAATTGCAGAAGAGGTCTTAGGCGAGGTTATTCAGTCTGAAGGGTTATCTGATTCATTTCAAATTACAACGAAGTATAAAGGTGATGGAATGAATAGCTTGTCTCATTCTACCCGAGAGTCTCTTCAGAAATTGAGAATAGAAAAACTCCATTGTCAAATGTTTCATTCCTACCAGGATTTCAAAAACGCAAACGACTTCTTAAAACCCGATAGTGTTGGTAAAATAGGAGTCTCAGTATATACAAATGAAGAGCTTTTAGAGACTCTTGAAAATTCAAATGTTCGTGTTGTACAGTGTCCTTTTAATCTGTTGGATAATGATTCTATCCGGGGAGAGACTTTAAAAATGGCCAAAGAAAACGGGATTGAGATTCAAGTTAGATCGGCATTTCTGCAGGGATTGTTTTTTATGGACAGAAATAGCCTGCCACAATCACTTAGAGTATTAAAAAGCCATCTCGAGGAATTAGATAGAATCTGTTCTGAAAATAAAATTTCAATGTCTCATTTGGCTCTTGGCTATTGCTTGTCCAAAGACTACATAGACAAGGTTGTCATTGGAGTTGATTCGCTTGAGCAGCTTGATCTAAATATCGAAGCAATGGAAACACCTCTTCCATATCCAATAATTGAAGAGATTGATAAAATCAAAGTGACCAAACAATCCCTACTTAACCCAACTAACTGGTAAATGAAAGTCTTATTGATTACTCAGGCCCGCATTGGGTCAACTCGCCTACCAGGTAAAGTATTGTTACCCATAGGGGAAGAAACGCTCCTCTCAGTTCATCTCAAAAGACTAAGAAAATGCAAAATGATAAATCAAATCGTTGTTGCCACAACATTTGAAGATGGTGTAGATCGCTTGATTGATATTTGTAAGGATTCGGAGGTTGATTATTACCAAGGAAGTCTAGTAAATGTTTTAGATAGATTTTATCAAGCAGCTGTTCAATATCGACCTGATTGGGTTGTTCGTGTAACCTCGGATTGCCCACTACTTGATTCAAGGGTTGTAGATCAAGTTGTTAGGAAGGCCATAGAAACAAATGTTGATTATTGTGCCAACATTATTACTGAGGACTTTCCCGACGGTCAAGATGTTGAAGTTTTTAAGTTCTCTTCATTACAACGTGCATGGAAAGAGGCAACTCTGAAGTCTGAAAGAGAGCATGTAACTCCATATATCAGAAATAACTCTGACTTAAAAGGAGGCGAGTTATTTACAGCTCATGATGTTAAGTGTCAATCGAATTTCAATTCTATAAGAATGACAGTAGATGAAAAAGCAGACTTAATTGCAATTCGAAGACTTATAGATGAGTTAGGTACAAGCTCGACTTGGGAAGAATATGCTGAATACATTACAATACACTCCGATTCAATTGGGAACACGAATATTATTCGCAACGAAGGATATCAAAAGTCATTAACAAAAGACACAAAATGAAAAAGGGTCAATCTCTTTACAAGAAGGCCAAAAGTATTATTCCAGGGGGAACGATGTTGCTTTCCAAAAGACCAGAAATGCATTTACCGGAACAATGGCCTTCGTATTTCGATACGGCTAAGGGTATAAGGGTGAAAGATTTAGATGGTAATGAGTATACAGATATGTATATCATGGGTATCGGAACCAATACGCTTGGGTATGGTAACTCGCATGTTGATGAGGCAGTTAGTAGTGTAGTAAGGAAAGGTAACATGTCCACCTTTAACTGTCCCGAAGAAGTTGAGCTAGCGGAAAAGCTGATTGAATTGCACCCTTGGGGAGATATGGTTCGCTTTGCCCGCTCTGGAGGGGAAGCTAATTCAATTGCAGTTAGAATTGCGAGAGCGGCTTCGGGAAGAGATAAAGTAGCAATCTGTGGTTATCATGGGTGGCATGATTGGTATATTTCCACCAATCTAGGTGATAATGCTGGTTTAGATGGACACCTCCTTCCTGGCTTAGAACCAGCAGGAGTGCCTAGATCCTTAAAAGGGACAACGATTCCATTCACTTATAATGACTTAGAAGAAATTACTCAGATCGTAAAGTCGAATCCTGACCTAGGGGTAATTAAAATGGAGGTTACTAGAAATATGGGACCTAAAAAAGGTTACCTAGAAGGCATTCGTAAGCTATGTGATGAAAATAATATCGTTCTGATTTTTGACGAGTGCACATCTGGCTTTAGAGAAACCTACGGCGGTATTCATTTGAAATATGGCGTAGAACCTGATATGTGTATGTTCGGCAAGGCTTTAGGAAATGGTTATGCAATAACGGCAGTTCTTGGAAAAAGAGAAATCATGGAAGCTGCCCAAAAAACTTTTATCAGTAGCACTTTTTGGACAGAAAGAATCGGACCAACCGCTGCTGTTGCTACACTAGAGGAAATGAATAGAATTAAATCTTGGGAAATCATTACCGCTCAAGGAAAAAAAATTCAAGAAGGCTGGAAGAAGCTCGCCACAGAAAATAACTTGGACTTGCAATGTGCGGGTATACCTGCATTGTCTACATATTTAATTGAGTCCGAGAGCTGGTTGAAGTATAAAACATTTATAACTCAGGAGATGCTCAAAAAAGGTTGGCTTGCTGGTAGCAGCGTGTATGTTTGTGTAGATCATACAGATTCAATAATTGAAAATTACTTGAATGAGTTGAATCCAATTTTTAAGACAATTAGTGATTTTGAAAAATCGCATCGAGATATTACCGAATTGCTCGAGGGACCACTTAGTCACGGTGGTTTTAAGAGATTAAACTAATGAGAGTCTACAAGGCTTTAAAAACCCAAGAGTTTAAAAAAGACGAATATCGTATTACGCCCATTCGGCATGAGGATAGAATCGTAATCATGCAGTGGCGTAACGAGCAGACACACCATTTGAGGCAAATAAAACCTCTAACGTCAGAGATTCAGGACAAGTACTTTGAAGAAATCATCGCCCCACTATTTAATGAAGAACGGCCTAATCAAATCCTTTTTTCATTTCTCCAAAACGAGGAGGTAGTAGGTTATGGTGGTTTAGTTCACATTAATTACGAAGACAAAAATGCGGAATTAAGCTTCGTAATGAAAACAGAATTGCAGAAGAGTAATTTTGAGAGATTCTGGATTGTCTATTTAGATCTAATTAAGAGACCCGCTTTTCGAGAATTAAACTTAAGAAAGATTTATACCTATGCCTTTGATGTAAGAGAAAGGCTATATCAAGCACTTGAAACTGCTGGCTTTACATTAGATGCTAGATTGCGTGAACATCGCTATGTTAATGGGGATTATAAAGATGTTCTAGTGCATAGTTTCTGGAATCCCACCGTAAATCTTAAAATACGTAATGCACAAAAGGAAGACGTCGACCATTATTTCCGCTGGGCTAATGATACATCAGTTCGCCAAAATTCATTTAATCCTGAACCGATTTTATTTGAGAATCACTCAGGATGGTTCGAAGAAAAGCTGAAATCTGACCATGCTAAACTCTATATATTTGAAGTTCTTGGGAAGCCTGTAGGGCAATTTCGGATTGATAAAGTGGATGATGCTTGGGAAATTGATTACTCTGTGGATAAGTCTTATCGAGGTTTGGGAGTAGGGAAAGCGATGATTTCTCTTTTTATTACAACGAGTTCAAATAACTCATTGTTACACCCCTTAAAGGCAGTAGTTAAGAATAGTAATATTGCTTCTCAAAGAGTCTTTCAAGATCTCGGGTTTATGAAAGTGAAAGAGGAAAAAGGAACCATAACTTACCTATATGAAGCATGAAGCAATATCTCGTCCTATCCGAATAATTATAGTACAACCAAATCCGTAAATCCATAGCCGAATGGGATATTGAAGATATGTTCCGTTCAAGAGACGTAAATATTTAATAGACAACTATATGGAGCCCATTCTTTTTGTTAAAATCATTAAATAACGACTCTTAAATTGGCTAAAAGTTTAATTTTTTAATTCAGCATTTTTATATTAATGGTGAGATTAAATTTGTAAGGAAACGAGTAACGCCATGTGTCAATAAATCATGATATCTCGATCAAAATCTAAAATGCTTTTTAGGGTAGATGCACAACCTGAAATAGGATATGGTCACTTATTTAGGAGTTTGGCTTTGGCCAACATGCTAGACGAAGAATTTGACATTTCATTTGCATTGGGAAAAGCAGATGAGGCTGTTAGGATAATGCTATCAGAAGCGGATTATGGTTTAATCTTGCTAAAGCCTTTTGAATATACCTTTCCAGACAAACGTAAAAATGAAGAGATTGCTTTTGACTTAAGTGAGCATATTTATGACTTTGATTTGGTGGTGCTGGATGGATATTGGTTCGGCTCAAACTATCAATCGAAGTTAAGAGCTTTTGACACAAAAGTGGTTTTGATAGTAGACAATGGTGGCGGTAATTACAAAGCTGACATCCTAATCAATCCGGCAGAAGGCTTATCCCATGATAATTACACAATGGACAATATAAAAGCTCAAAAACTATTAGGAAGCAAGTATGCTTTGTTAAGAGAACCGTTTTTAAGAGCTGCTAGAGAAACCAAAGCACAGGATAGAAAAGACTTTCATGTTTTCATTTGTTTTGGAGGTTCCGATTTTCTGAATAAGACGTTAGAGGTAACAAAATGGTTTATAGATAATACATCTGTGAACTTGCGGATAGTGGTGGGCAATTCATATCCCCACATTGAGTCCTTACGAGAATTCGCCTTGCATCATTCTGATCGAATGACTATTCTAAAAGGATTGGGTCAGGATGAAATGGTAGAAGAAATGAAATCAGCTTCTTTAGGCGTAGTGCCGGCGAGTGGTATTCTTTTAGAATCTATTGCATGTCGATTGCCAGTGATATCCGGTGTTTATGCAGAGAATCAGAATCGAATTTACCAAGGTTTTTTAGATCGTAAAGTCTTCGTCCCTGCCCCTCAATTTAAGTCATCTGATTTGAAGAGTGCTTGGGATGAAATCAACGAAATTGGGTTAAAGGAGATCCTAATGAATCAAATAGCTTTGGTGGATGGAAAATCAGGCGAAAGAATTAGAAAGGCGATTAAATCACTATGTTAAAAATTCAAATACTTGTAGATAATCCAAGATGTTGGATTATTTCTTATGCTAAATCTTTGATAGATCAGCTATGCAATTTAGGACATAATACCATATTCATTCACCATAATAAACAAGTTGTAGAAAGACATATAATTTATTTACTAGCTTGCGAACACATTTTCAAAGGTTTATACTTGAATAAACATAATTTAGTAGTTCCTGAAAGTGATCCACTTTCAGGAAAAGGTTAGTCTCCGTTTTTTCGCCAGGTATGGAGTGTTAGAAAAGAATATCAGTGACAATCATCGCAGCGCATGATAGGGTTGATTCTGGGGATGTTATTCACAACGTGAGGTTTTGTTAAGAGGAGATGAATTATGGCCTGACATCAAACACCAGTTGGGGGGCAGACTATTGCTCTCATTATAGATTTTATTAATAAACATCCTGTAGAAGGAAAACCACAGTTAGTTGAGGAGAGCTATTATTCAAAAAGAGCAGCCTAAAGAAGTGAATTGGATCTGAGTAATTCTATTGAAAATCCATTCAATCTTTTGAGAATTTTTAATAATAATTGTTATCCGATGTTTTTCATTAAAAATGAAATATATATTTAAAATACATAAAGATGAATGAGGTAACCACTCCATTTAGAAAGATAGGTGGGAGCAATCCCTGCTATATTATTGCCGAGATTGGCAGTAACCATAACGGTAATTTCGATCAGGCATGTGAGATGATTGAAAGAGCTGCAGAAGCGGGTGTTGACGCTGTAAAGTTTCAGACTTTTAAAGCCAAGAATCACTATTCGACAAAAACACCCGGTATAAGTCTTTACAATAAAGGTATTTATGAACTTATCGAGGAGCTAGAAATCGATAGGTCTTGGCATACAAGACTAGCCGATGTTTCTAAGAAATCGGGAGTTGATTTTCTTGACTCTCCTTGTGATTTCGAGGCAATTGATTTGGCCTGTCAGGTAGACATGCCACTTTTGAAAGTAGCTTCGTTTGATATGGTTGACATTAGACTTATCAATAAAATAAGTAGTACTGGTAGAGGGGTAATTTTCTCAACAGGCATGGCTAATATGTCAGAAATTGAAACGGCGATTAATGTTTGTAGAAAAAACAATAATGAAAAGATTATTGTTCTTCAGTGTACAAGTATTTACCCGGCTCCAATAGAATTATCTAATCTAAAGGCAATGGATACTATTCAAAGAGCCTTTGATGTTATTGTGGGCTACTCAGATCATACATTAGGTGATCATATTCCTTGTGCCGCAGTTGCCATGGGTGCCAAGGTGATTGAAAAGCATTATACCTTGGATAGAAACATGGAGGGCCCTGATCACGCTTTTGCTATTGAGCCTGCCGAATTAGATGTGATGGTTAAGAAAATTAGGGATATAGAATCTGCGATAGGTAATGGAATTAAAAATGGCCCTCGTCGTGAAGAGATGGAATTCTATGAAAAGGCAAGAAGAAGTATTATGGCGAAAAGGGATATCTCAGAAGGTGAAATTATTAAGGATGAAGACCTCGTTATAAAACGACCCGGAACTGGAATTCACCCTTCTCAATTGCCAATTGTTATAGGACGCAAGGCGCTTAAGGATATTGAAGTAGACGATCCAATTACTTGGGATTCAATTTAATACTCTATGACAAAGATATTATTGAGTGGTTTGGGAGGGTCTCTTTTCCCTTACTTGGATAAGGCCTTAAAAGATGAATTTGAGTTATTCTATCTAGATAGTAACTCATCAATGAAAGACTTATATGCGGATTTAAATTTTGTAAAAGCACCTTTGGTCAGAGAGCAGGCATACGAAAATCTAGTCATTGATTTAATCCGACAAAAAGGCATAGATTATTACATTCCGTTAATTGATGAAGAGCTTCCTATAGCAAAGGATCAAATTGCGAAGAGCGTTCCTGTTCATGTTATGGCTCCAGAACTGTCTTTTGTCGATTTGTGCCTTAATAAGTATAAGTTAATGAAATTTCTCAAAGCCAATAAGCTATCGGTTATTGAGTCATATTTGGGGAGTGAATTTGATGGACAATTGCGATTTCCTGTCTTTGTCAAACCTGTTTCTGGTCGAGGGAGTAGGGGAATTAGAAAAATAAATTCTCAAGAGCAGCTAAATGCTTATTATGCTCTAGAAGGTTATCCGCCAGAGGACGTGCTGGTACAGCCTGTAATAGAAGGCCAAGAGTACACAGTAGGAGTCACTACCAATAATTTAAATAAGGTTTTGTGTATTGGCAGTAAACGTATTATTAGCAAAAGAGGTATAACGCAAATGGCTATTACAGAGAATAACAGCCAAATCAATGAGCTTGCCCAAAGACTTGTTGAAATTATGCAACCTAAAGGCCCGATTAACATTCAACTCTTTTTAACAGAGGAGGGCGAGATTAAGATCTTCGAAATCAATCCGAGATTTTCAACGACTACAATTTTGGAAATAGAAGCCGGTGTAAATGTCGTTAAGGAGTATTTAGATAACGTTGATAAGGAAGATGTAGGTCTTGTCAAGTTTCCTGAACCGGGTTTGATCATTCATCGACGATGGGAAAGTGTTTTTTACCGTGAATAAGAAAGTTTTACTTGTTGGAGGATCTGGCTATTTGGGTCGGCACTTAAGTGATAAGCTATTGAGAGATGGGGTTCATGTTACCGTCACAGGCTTTGAAAACTTTAACGAGCCTAATTACTACCGCATTGACTTCGATCATCCGCAAACGTTTAGTTCGATTGGTACTCAACAATTTGATACCATTCTTATCCTGGCTTCAAAATTACAGTCATTAGGCACTTGTCAGCTAAATCATCCTGATCTAGGGACAAATGTTCTTGGTTTAGGTCGCTTCTTAGAGTATGTAAAACGGAATAGCATCTCGGATAAATTAGTATATATATCCTCAATGACTGTATACAGTCCTGATAATGAATCTCCCGTAGAGGAGAATAGCAAGCTTGATCCACTTTCAACATATGGATTAAGTAAAAAGCTTGCCGAGGGAATATTCGACTTCTTTTGTCAAAATGAAGAAGCAAAAGGTGTTGTTCTGCGTTTTCCAGGCATATATGGCGGAGATAGAAAAAGTGGTTTTATCTATAACACTATTCAGAAAATTTCTACTGGCCAAAAGGTAGTACTTAATACCAAAGGATTGGGTTATTGGGAGACTATCCATATTTCCGACTTGGTAGAAATGATCGCAATTTTCCTAGCTCGATATGAATGGAATGAGAACATGAATACTTTCAATTTCTCTTATGGAGAGGAAACGGATTTTCACACCACAGCATCTCACATTGCAAAGAAGATGAACCGTAGCAATTTAATAGAAATAGAAGGTGAACCTGGATATGTCAAACTTTACATTTCGAATGATAAGGTAAGTCCTTATGCAAAGCCTTCAATGGATTACTGGACTCGTCTTGAAAAATATATAGATAGTCTAACATGAAATTTGTAGTAGCTGATATACATGGTGAAATAAGTAAACTCAAAAACTTGATTGGTCATATTCTAAGTGTAGACGATCAGCCTTGTTTTGTTTTTATAGGCGATTATCTAGACAAAGGAGAATCGATTTACGAAGTATTAAGGTATCTTGTTGAATTATCTGGACAGTATGAGTGCGTATTTTTAATTGGAAATCACGAGTATGTCTGGTTAAATCTTTATGAAAACTTTGAAAATTATTCTGCCTATTTAACTAAGTATGGTGGAATGAATACTGTGGAAAGTCTAGGCTGTAAGTCAATAATGGAGGCTTATGATATGATGCTAAACGAGTTTTCGAATTTTTTTAATAACCTCGTCAGTTTTTGGGCAAATGAAGAGTTCGTAGTAGTACACAGTGGTATCTTACCGGAGGACTACAATAAAAGACCGGAAGATATTCCATTGGATAGACTCCTATTCAATAGATATGATTTCATTAAGCAAGAACAGTTGTATTTAGATAAATACAGGGTGATCTTTGGTCATACAGGTTTTTACTTTCCATATATGGATCCATTTAAGATAGGAATCGATACAGCGGCTTGTTATTTGAAAGAACAGCCGCTAACTGCTTTCTGTTTAGATAATCAGCAATTTTATAATTCAGATACACAGTTATTTGTAATGAATAGTATAGATAAAATAGGGTATTGCCCTATGATAGCTAGAGTTAAACCTTGGAGAATTTTATGATTTCGTTTTATAACAAAAAAATCTTAGTAGTTGTAGCTCATCCTGATGATGAAGTATTAGGACCTGGGGCTACCATGCATCGATTGATAAAAGATTATGGATGCGTTATAAGAGCAGTAATTTTAGGTGAAGGGATCACTTCTAGGTCTGATACCCGAAACTTAGAGAAATGGAATGAGCAACTTAAAATTCATAAAGCGAATATTGAAACTGCTCGGAGGTATATTGGATACGAGTCTGTTGGTGTATATGATTTTCCTGACAATCGCTTCGATTCGATAGCATTGCTCGATATCATTAAAGTCATAGAGACTGAGAAAGCTGAGTTCAATCCTGATGTTATTTTCACTCACCATGGGGGGGATGTGAATATTGATCATCAAAGAACTTTTGAGGCGGTAATTACTGCTTGCAGGCCGTTGTCTAGTGAATTAGTCCAGGCGATAATAACATTCGAGACAATGTCTGGTACCGAATGGAGAGCGTCTAGTGACCCAAAGCATTTTGTTCCGAATATGTTCCTGGAAATATCTGAGGAAAATCTTGGTGCAAAAGTTAATGCTATGGAGTCCTATGAATTTGAAAAGAGGGAGTATCCTCATCCAAGATCTGCTGAGGCTCTAAAAATCAGAGCTCAGATGTGGGGTATCGCCAATGGCATTAAGCTAGCGGAGGCGTTTCAGATAATCCGATTAATAGAAAATGTATAAAAAAAGTATGAAAGCAATAATATTAGCAGCAGGCTTTGGTAATAGGATGAAGCCGTTAACACTTACTCAGCATAAGACACTTCTGTCTATTGGAGATAAAACTATTTTAGGTCGTATTATAGATAGTTTACTTGAGAACGAAATCAACGACATAGTTGTCGCCACAGGTTACTTAAAGGAAGATATTGAAACATATTTAAAAGATGGGTATCCTGATACTAATTTTATATTTGTCCACAACGAGCGATATGCTAGTACCAACAATATTTATACATTATCTCTTGTTCTTGAATCGATAGAAATTGATACTGATTTCCTCTTGATTGAATCAGACTTGATTTATGATTCAAGTATTATTACTAAGCTTGTAAACGACCCTAATCCTACTGCGGCTGTAATCAGCAGTTATAGAAACGGATTAGACGGAACGGTAGTTAGTATAAATTCTAAATCACAAATTAACGCTGTTTATCCGCCACATTTACAAGATGTGAATTTCGATCTTAATTCGAAATATAAAACATTGAATATTTACAAATTTTCCCAAGATTATTTGTTAAATGATTTAAAATCATTGCTCATTTTTTATGCGAATTCAATTGATGAGAATTGCTATTATGAGCTTATTGTAGGATTACTAATCTACATGCGAAAGAAGTACATTCATGGGTTAGTAGTGTCTAAGGATTTATGGGAAGAGGTTGATGATCCGAACGACTTACGTATTGCAGCGTTTAGATTCGATAAATCTAAACGATTAAACATTTTGAACAAGAGTTTTGGGGGCTTTTGGTCTTATGATATTTTAGACTTTGCGTTCATTCGAAATATGTACTTCCCGGACGAGGCTTTGCTGAATGAACTAAAGAAAGGAATGGTTGATTGCTTGCAGAACTACGGATCATCGCAAGAAATACTGAATAGGAAAATGTCTTATGCTGTTGACCTGCCGCAAGATGGTTTAGTTGCGTTGAATGGTGGAACTCAGATTTATCCAATATTACGGAGGTGGTTTGGCGATAAAAAGGTAGCAATACCAAATGTCACATTTGGTGAATACACGGACATTTCTGGTAATATTGTCTATTACAGCAATTTGAATGATATAGACACCCCGTCTGTAGCAGGGGTTGTTATTGTGAATCCTAATAATCCAGATGGTTCTATTATAAGGACAAACGATATAGTTCAGTTTGCTTTAGAAAATTCTGAAGCGACCATAATAGTTGACGAGAGCTTCATTGACTTTTCCAGCGAATCGTCAATAGCTCATGCATTGATTTCCAAGAGAATCAAAAACATTTTGATAATTTATTCTATGAGTAAAACTTTCGGTTTGCCTGGAATTAGACTTGGTTATTGTTACACACTAGATTCTGTTTTACATACTTATATAATGAAAGAATTGCCCATTTGGGGCTTGAATAGTTTAGGTGAGTTATATCTAGAATTAATTCTTAAAAGAAAGCCTTCCTTAATAGAGAGCTTTCGAAAAACTATAAGAGATAGGGAGTTCTTATTTACCGAATTGGTTAATGTTCTTGGCGCAGATTCTGTTTTTAGAAGTCATGCGAACTTCATTTTGTTCAAGACAGAGAGTGGTTCGGATTTAGGAAATAAAATGTTGAATCAAGGAATTTACATAAAGGACATTTCATCAAAATATAATGATGGATTAGATTATTTCAGGGTGGCAGTAAGAGATCCACAAGACAATGTAAAGCTAATTAATGCCTTAAAAAACTGCTTCTGATCCTGTTTTAAAGTTAAAATAAAATGTATGCTATATAAAGATAAATGGTACTCAATAAATAATGGAATTAACCTAGATATTCCCATTGGAAAGCGAGATAATGTATACTCTGAATTGTCTGGTGTTATTGAAAAATTAAATTTAATAGAAGGTCTGAAGTATTTTTTTAGTTGTGGAACAGCCTTGGGTTTAGTTCGTGATGGTCATTTACTTCCTTGGGATAATGACGTCGATATTGATGTTATTTGTCCTACGCACGATCAAATTGCTGAATTGGAGTCTATTATGTTTGCGTCTGGCTACGTTATGAAGCGCGATCTTTCGAATCATTTAGGGAAAGTACAGTTGGTTTTTGTCAAGGATCCATATCATTGTATCGATTTTTGTTTTTGGCATGAGGAAAATGAATCTTACATTAATGATGTTCCTGAATCCCTATTTTCCATACGAAGACATTCTAAAAGTTTGTACAGAGCGTTCTACTATTTGGAAGTGAATAATTGTAACTTTAAAATCCCTGATTCACCAGACGAATACTTTGCATATTTGTATGGTAAGGATTGGAAGACTCCGAAGGTATACCGAAACTGGCTTCGAAATGCACATGATTTAAGAATTGATTTAAAATTATTGAGGGTTTTATCAAAATTATGGTGGAGAATAGATTATTCTTTGAAAAGACGTTTCAGACCTAGTAAAGGTTGACGATGAATCGGAATAGTGTCTTACTTCATGCGGCTGCGTCGTTTCTATCATCAGTGCTAAATTTTGTGACATTTTCGTGGCTTTTGAAAGTTTTTGGTGCCGGATATATTGGTGATTTGGTTTATTATCAAAGCATCGCATTTGGTTTACTTATAGTTTGGAATTTAGGTCTCAATTCTTTAATAGTTCAACAAAAGCAGAAAGATCTAAAAGCTGTGTACAATACTTTACGGAGAAGACAATTTCTTGTTGTATTGGCGCTGCTTGTACTATTTGGAAGTTTCTGGTTAGGATTGGAGTTGTTCCTGACTATATTTTATTCAATATCATTGGTAGTAGTTAGCTTTGCATCAACCTTTTTATATTCAAAGGGTTATGCTTGGTTTTATCTAATCTATACGAATATTGGAAGTATAGCGAGTTTATTGATGTTGGTGCTAGTCTTTGGTGCGTCAAATCCATTAATAGGGCGCATCGGGACTTTAATAATATCTAATTTATGTCAACTTGTTTTTTTTATAGTCCTAGTATTTTATAAAATGTCTTCTACAAATAGTGATGAAGCTTACGATACCAAAGACAGTTTAAGTGCGTTTTTGGCAGAATTGCTCTCTTATGGTGTAGAAAAGACGGACAAATTATTTTTGCGTGGTACAGTCACTGCTAGTGATTATGGATTGTATTCAGCTGTATATCAATTGGGAACTGTATTCGGACTTGTGTCATCTGCAGTATCTAGATCATTTATTGGTTCAATACGCGAGGTTGATGAAAGTTGGATCACTGTAAAGGCTACATATTTTAAATATTTGGCAATATCTTTGATGCTGTTTTTGCCATTGTCAGCAACATACATTTATTTTATGGTTGGATTGAGCGCGAAAATTATAAGTGTTTTGGTCATAATAGTGATAGCATATCTTTTTGACTCAATTTGGAAATTAGAATCTACAGAATTAGCACTAAAGAAAGATGTAGTTTTACAAAGCAAGATATCTATATATACCGGAGTTTTTGCTTTGATTATCTATGCAGTAGCAGCGAATTTTTCGAGTATAGTTATTATGGCTTTGTCAAACTTATTTGTATATATATTTGGATATGTCTTATCGAGAAGATTTGCAGCACGTGCTGTCTAGCCCGCGTGCTCTAGAGAAAATTAAAGTATCGGATGCAACTATGCATCAGGGCAAAGCTGTATTGGCTGATTTGCACTTTAACAATATAATTTATGTTTATAATTTTCTAATTATAATCAAGAGTATTTCTGAGGTCGAAAAAGCTAGTATAGTTGTAAATGTTCCTTTTAATGCTCCAAAAGAACTTCGCGAGTTGATAAGATGTTGTGGTCATAAGTTGATTTATCCTGACATTGGCTTTATAGCTGCAAATATTTTCCGGGCTACTTACAATAGTCTACTCTATATTAAAAAGTATTGGAATTTTCATAAAATAATAGAACATGGGATAGATTCACTTTTATATGATTCATTGTTAATTGCTAAGGCAAAGCCGTCACTGAAAGGTGTGTCTTTAGCCATGGCTTTGGATAGATTGATTCTTGAGCATATTTATTTATTGTTCTATCGCTCGATCAATACTAACTTTAGATTATTGATAGTTGGAGACACTAGTTATCGATACGGTTTATTACTAGACTGCCTTTCTGCCCAAAGTGATATTATCGTTTCTCCAGTGAATGTGAATAATTTTAAAATGTACTGTAATTTCAAAGAAATTGGTACAAATATTCCGCGTCGAGATGAAATTAGCAGTATCGTTGATGTGGTTCAAGAATATTACACCAAGCGCAAGTCTAACAGTATTGTGCACCACGATGTAAATAATGCATTTCAAGGAGGGAAAGGAGTTTTATCCGACAAACCGCTAGTCGTTCTATCTGCGCACATTTTTTCCGATGCTCCGCATAATACTGCATTGATTGGATTTAGGGATTATTACGATTGGTTTGTAAAAGTATGTGAATTTATATCAGGATTGAATCCTGACGAATTTGATGTTTATGTAAGACCTCACCCTTCGGCCAACTTATATGGCGAAGATGGTTTAGTAGAGGAGCTAGCAAAAATATATAGTCTGAGAACATTAGGGAATGAGGTTTCTTCTCAGTGGATTTTAGAAAACGCAACGGTAATATTTACATGCGGAGGGACTATAGCAGTAGAATTCGCGATGGAAGGCAAGAAGGCTATTGCTAGTGCCACAACTCGCTTCCCAGCTTGGAATATTACTTTCAATGCATATACTCAACATGATTTTGAAGCCCAGTTTCGAAAATCTTTGAATACAAATGTCTTACGTGATGACGATGTTTCAAAAAGAGCAGCCATGTTAGGCTATTACTATTTTGAATTGTTTGATAGTAATTTTAAGATAGAAACGTCCTTTCTTCAGTTGTACTACCATAAAGACTATGTTCATAGTACAACTGATTTAATTCAGGCTATTAAGCAAATCTCTAATTCTAATGCAGCACTTAAACACTATATCAGTCAAAGTATCAATTATAATTGTTAGTTATAATAGTTATTCCGAGTTAAATTATTTTTTTAAGTCTCTAATCATGGTAGAACCGAATTTAGCGGAGGTCGAAATAATTTTGGTCGAAAATGGCACCTCAAAAGCTGTAGGTAAAATACAATCTGATTATAGTGAATATTTTAATAGGTTTTCACTGATGTGGAGTGACAATAACGTAGGTTTTGGTGGCGGGAACAATATAGGAGCTAATGTTGCTACAGGAAGCATTTTGGCGTTTTTCAACCCTGACTTGATTTTTCAGGAACCCATTATTACCAAGATAATAACTAATTCTGAAAAATACACGTTAAGTGGCTTTAAACTTTATAGTCTGCAGGGCAATGTCATAAATTACATTGGTTATAGGCCAAAATATTTTTTACTTAATCCAATTCTCAAAATTTTGACACCTTTAATTGGAAATGATTGCTTTAGTTTTCTCAGATTTTTCTATTGGCCTTGGGGCGCTTCATTAATAGTAAAATCTCATGATTTTAGGATGATCGGTGGTTTTGATGAATCTTTTTTTCTCTGCAATGAGGAACCGGATTTAGTTGAAAGATTAGGGGTGACTAGGTTTGGAATAATAGACGCTAAAATAATTCACGATGAGGGTCATAGCGGGAATGGCAAATTTCGTAGGTCGATGTACATAAGATCGACAGCGAGATTTTTTAAAAAATATAATCTTAAAGGTCTTAGATACTATTTGAGAAATGTTTAAGGCAATATTACTCATATTAGTAGTTTTTTTTGACATAGAAATATATGGTGTTAAATTAGATAATATTGTTGTTTTAGGGTCTTTATTCTTTACTTTACCATGGATGAGTTTTAAACTTTTTAAGTTTTATCTTCCGGCCATCATTTCCATGGGGATATTGTTTGCTCTTTTTTTATATAGTTATGTCATCCGAAATAATGAGTTTGATGACATAATTGTTTTCATGAGACCGGTAATGGTTTTGTTTCTTGTTCGTTGGTTAAGTCGGGATTTTAGGTTAGATATGTTTTTAGCGCTAACATCTATATGCTTTTTTATTTACTCGATTCTGTTTCTTATAGTTTCGCTTTTGCCAGAGGCAGGCTGGGTATTGGCAGAGTTATTTGAAAGTTTGGACTTTGAAATAAGAAATGGCGTTCCCCGTTTATTGTGGAAACTAGTAATTTTAATACATATTATACAATGTTATATCTTATTCAAATCCAATTGTTCTGAGTTAGTAAGGGTAATGTTGTATTGCTTTTCTTTGGGCATAGTTTACATAAGCGGCTCATACGGGTTATTTCTAGGCAGTATATTCATTGCCTTTTTAGCTTGGAGACGTTCCGTTCAAGCATGGATCTTCTCAGGAGTTATTTTGATTTGCTTGGGTTTGACAATTCCGGTTGATAAGTTAATTGAGCGAAAGGCATATAGTTTCAAGGTAAAGTTAGAACAGGTGGAGGCCTTAGCATCAGTGAATATGGAGGACATTATTTTAGGAAAAGGTATGGGCAGTAGATTTAGATCATTTGACTCGAGAAAATCAGATGATTTATTTCTAGAGGTGAGTCCAATAATGTTGATAATTAACTACGGTATTTTGGGCGGTATTGGAATCTCATTTATTTATCTTTTGTTACCTTTAGTACTAGCTTTTAATCACAAGGAGTTGAGATGGTTATTGGCAGCACAGTTTGCTATTGTATTATCTAGTTTTACCAACCCATATATTTGGTCGGGATTTGTGGGTTTACTCGTCCCATTATTAATTTTTCGTCATGCGTATATCTATTATAATACCAGTTTACAAGGATAAAAGTAACCTTCAATCACTCCTGATATCTTTAGATGAGTTGAGAAATGTTCATGAAATCATAGTCATTGACGGAAGTGTAGAAAGTCCGTCGCTTAATAATGATTCGGATATTATCTATTTATGTGAAAAGGATAAGGGGATATATGATGCAATGAACAAGGGTGTCTTATTGGCAAAAGGTGAATATGTTTATTTCTGCGGTGTGGATGACAGGATAGATGTGAGTACTTTTCTCTCTCTTTCTGAGGAATCGGTTGATTGTGATCTTGTTCTAGGTAAAGTTATGTATCCTTCAGGTAATCGACGTAGAGGTAAATTTAATAGTAGAATGTACTTTTATAATTCTGTTCATCATCAAGGATGTTTATATAAAAGAGATGTTTTTGATAAATATAAATTTAACACTGAGTTAAGGATTGGTGCGGATTATGAAATGAATTTGTTTTTATATCTATCTGGTAGTAGTGTTGTTTATGTAGATCGAATATTTGCTCGGGTAGGCATGGAAGGAGTTAGTAATTCCAGTGGCAGTTTAGGATATTACGAGGAAATGCAAACACGTAGGAACATACTTAAGAATAAGTGCATATTATATCTTTTGAACCTCTTCACGTATATAATTAAAATTAAACTAAAAATATCATTGGCAAAATGATAAACTATACACTTGGTATTGTTGTATACAATAATAGGGATGAATGTCATAACTTTATTTCTCGAAATCTTTTGCATTTGGGGTGTAAAATATTTGTAATAGATAACTCTAGAGGTTTTGACAAGAGATTTTATGATTTAGAAAATGTAGAGTATTCAAGTAATACTACTAATTTAGGTTTCGGTAAGGCTCATAATATTGCTTTACGCAGAGCTTTTGAGCTAAAATCCGATTATCATTTCATCTTAAACACTGATGTAGCATTATTAGATTTGAATATCTTCTCAAAGATGATTTCGTATGCGGAGTCGGGAAATTTTGCTTTGTTGAATCCAATGATTCTTGATGCTCAAGGCGAGGCATGGAAAGGTTTCGAAGTATTTCCATCGCTGAAAGAAAAATTCTGTAGTTTTTTTGGAAAAAAGAGTGACGCCGTCTATCAGGTAGATGAGATGGAGATATTGTCAGGTTGTTTTTTGTTGTATAACATGAAATATTATAAAACCTTGAACGGTTTTGATGAAAGGTTTTTCTTGTACGAGGAAGATACTGATTTGTCTTATCGCGGGTCGTTAATAGCCAATATAGGTGTTGCTAAGGAAGTTTCAATTGTTCATGAGCATCGTAAGGGAAGTAGTCGTAACTTCAGACTATTTGCTTTTCACTTGCATTCTCTATTTAAATTATATATGAAATGGCCAAAAAAAATATTGTAATTACCGGCGGTGCCGGATTTATTGGCTCTCACGTCGTTCGCTTGTTTGTAAACAAATACAGCGAATACCGCATCATCAATGTGGACGTGCTTACCTATGCCGGGAACTTGGAGAATTTAAGCGATATCGAGGATGCACCGAACTATGTGTTTGAGCGCGTGGATATCGTAGATGCTGCAGCCGTCGATGCATTGTTTGACAAATACCGGCCGGAG
>Ga0209654_1001173_pt1 | contig 21722 bp, 19 predicted proteins | sample SaaInl1SG_22_DNA_FD_184646 | JGI IMG/M metagenome (GOLD analysis project Ga0209654, IMG submission 184646) | Marine microbial communities from expanding oxygen minimum zones in the Saanich Inlet - ESP_161SG_22_DNA (SPAdes) (version 2) | ecosystem: Environmental > Aquatic > Marine > Intertidal... | reverse complement strand
GTGAGAAAAGTAAGCTTAGTTTTTTCATAAGTTCTTGGTTTGCATTAAAGATAGCATCAATCACTACAGCAACTGCGGTCAACTGAACCAAAAAATTGAGATTAGAAATCTGCACTAAGGGGATAATATTTCAATAAATCCCAAGTGTCAGGCGCTCCAAAACATCATTAAAAACCCCACCCCCTTGAAAGGGAGCAGGGATTTCTCATAGTTTTCAGCTTTTACAGCTGTCCTCTAGTTGCAGTACAGCTTTCTAAAAAACTCTAGGTTCTTCCTAGCATTTGACAACGCAGAGCCTATACCGTGACCACACGTACCACCGCTACCAGTAGTTCTCCATAGCTGTAGATGTTCATCCAATGACTTACACAGCTGCTCCATTTGTTCAATAACTTTCTTCTTGCTGCCTTGCAGACTCACAAAGTCATCAAGGCGATCTTCAATCAGCCCAGGTATCAGGTACTCTAGGCTAGACTTGCTTAATCTCATTACACCAGTAACACCCGGTATGCCGAAGATAATGTCTACATCTCTTATCTCCAGAATGATAGCTCTATCTCGGTTTGCATATACAGGGTTCTGCAGCTTGATATAAGCCAAAACAAGAGCTTCAAAGTCTTCTGTAGTGAAAAGGGTCCAGTCTATCATAGTTCTTCTGTATTTAGCCGTTGTTGGATGTATAAGCTGCCGTATGTAGCCTCGAGTTCTTCTGTACGATGATATGAAGGAGGCTCCTTCAGCAGATCCTCGTATCGATCAAGGTCAATGAATTTAATTGCTTTCATCTGTTGTGAGTTTAGAGTTCTGGGAGATCATTAACGTCTAGCTGTTGAACTTCAAGACCTCTGAGGTAGGTGAGGGACACCTTCATATCACTATGTCCCATCACCTTTTGAAGCTTTAAGAGTGATCCCGTTTTTTCAAATACGCTGATAGCTCCAGTATGACGGAAGCTGTATAGGGTTATTCCCTCAACATTAAAGTTGGAAACTCCCTTATAACGCCTCCACAAAGCGCTGAAATAATCTTTGGAATAGGGCACTCCATTATTAGAAAACAGATAATCCTGTTGTTCTTCTCTCGATCTCAAAAGCTCCTTCTTCACAAAAGGAGCGACAGGAACTATTCTATTTCTTCCAGACTTATTTCTATTTCCAGACAATGCTATCAACCCCTTTTCTAGATCAATATCCTCCCATTTTAACAATCTAATCTCCTGATGAGGTCTAAGTAGACATCCATAGGTTAAAAGACAGATCAGATATAGGTTGTTGTTGTACTCCTTGATGTCCTTTAAGAGGCTAGAAACGTCTTTTATCGGCTTATGTAAGGTCGACTTGGATCGCCTTGTTTTAATGCGTTTAAAACGCTCTTTCACCTCTCCTTTTGTGATGCACTTTAAGGTAGTAACTACATTCTTTTGTGTGCGGTTGGACCACTTGTTTTGATACACGAAATCCTCAAGATCTACCTGCTTAAGCTTTTCATTAGTCACATTGGCTAGACCTCTATCCGTCAAAAAAGTTTGAAGCTCACGGAATACCCAGCGTGCATCTCGTTTATGATGGAACGAATAATTGCCTTGTAGTGTTTTGTGTAGCTCTGATTCAATCTCTGATAAAAAGGTTGGAGGCAGAACAGCTTTAGTCTTCTTCTGTGTTTTGCGCTTCTGAGGTTTCCAGCCTTGAATCAACTTTAACTCAAAGGCACTTTTGAGTAATTCAGGGTTCTGTGAGACTTTAAGATCGATGCCAATGACCTTCCCATTCCAGTACCTGAATCTTGCATTGTTGTAGTAAAGATTTACGAATTCCTTACCTGCTGAGATGCCGATAGACAGCTTCCATTTATCGCCCATAGTTAGACAGTTTTTTGCCGTCAATTCTAAAAAGCTACCTGTAAATGATTGAAAATAAACGCGTTGTAAGAAAAATAATTCGGGTTATGAGCCCGACGAGCTACCAACTGCTCCACTCCGCGTTATTGTGGGGCAAATGTAAGTGAATTAGTGGACACGCACCAAACTAAATGCGCACAATCTTGATTAAACTGAATGAACTGAAGAGCAGGCCATTAGGCACTTTGAGCAAAAAGGTCACCGTAATAAAATAGTAGAAATCTGAATCCTTAAGTACTAAACAACGCTTCAAGGTGTGCCGGACCCTTCTCTATTTCTTCGCGGTTACATTTCTTTGCAATCTTACCGGACGTTAAGAAGATAGCTGTATCGCACAACTCTACCACTTCTTGCATAATGTGGGTAGAGAAAAGAACGGTTTTATCAACGGCAATATTCTTTAGCAAGGCGCGTATTTCTATCAATTGGGCTGGATCTAAACCGGTGGTTGGTTCGTCTAAGATGAGTACGTCTGGATCAGGAATCAACGCCGCCGCCAATCCTACACGCTGTCTATAGCCCTTAGATAAAGAACCAATTTTCTTATGCTGCTCCGGTCCTAAGACGGTTTGCGCGATCACCGTTGGAATGCGCTCTTTACCTACCTTATATAGTTGAGCAACGTATTCCAGGTACTCGCGTACATAAAGTTCCAGATACTGTGGATTGTGTTCCGGCAGATAGCCTAAAGACTGTTGCACCTGCAAGGGTGAGGCCACCACATCTATGCCATTCACCTCGGCAGTGCCAGAGGTGGGTAAGATTGCACCAGTAATGATTTTCATTAGCGTACTCTTACCTGCACCGTTTGGGCCTAATAGACCGGTAATTTGGCCCTTTTTAATGGTCAAAGAAACTTCCTTCAGAGCTTTTTGGGCACCGTAGTTTTTCGAAATTTTTGTCAGAAGAATACTCATGACTTAATGCCCATTAAATCTAAGAAGAAGGCGTATTCCATCGCCGTCTCTTTTAAACTTTCAAAACGACCGGATGCACCCCCATGGCCGGTTTCCATATTGCAGTACATTAGGAGCGGCTCCTTGTTATTGGTACGCAGCTTGCGCAAGCGAGCCATCCATTTTGCTGGTTCCCAATACTGTACTTGGCTGTCGTGGAGGCCCGTTGTAATGAGCATTGCTGGATAAGCTTGAGCAGTTACATTATCGTACGGGCTGTAGCTCTTCATGTAGAGATAACTGTCTTCATTATTAGGGTTACCCCATTCGTCGTATTCGCCTGTAGTAAGTGGGATTGTTTCATCCAGCATAGTGGTGACGACATCTACAAAAGGTACAGCAGCGAGAACACCTCGGAAGAGATCCGGACGCAGGTTAACCACTGTTCCCATCAAAAGGCCGCCTGCACTACCGCCAGAAGCCATTAATGTTTCAGGGGAAGCGTATCCCTGCTCTATGAGCGTCTCGGCGCAACTAATGAAATCCGTAAAGGTGTTCATCTTTTCGAACATTTTACCGTTTTCGTACCATGGTCTGCCCAGGTATTGCGATCCGCGAATATGAGCTATGGCGTAGACAAAACCGCGGTCTAGTAAACTTAGTCGGACACTAGAAAATTGTGGATCAACGGTGATGCCATAACTCCCATACCCATAAAGCATGGTGGGGTTAGGACCGTCAGAACGGAGTTTGTCTTTTCGATACACTATGGACATTGGAACCTGCGTTCCGTCCGCTGCGGTGGCCCAAATGCGTTTGGTTTCGTACAGCGATTTGTCATAGCCGCCCACAACTTCCTGCTCTTTTTGAACTGTTTTTTCGCCGGTTTTAAAATCATAATCTATGACACTTCCTGGGGTCGTCATACTGGTATATCCAAAGCGCAAATGCGATTGATCGAAGCCCGGATTATTTCCCAAATAGGCGGTATAGGTCTCTTCTTCAAACGGTAAATAAGTTGGTTCGCCGCCCCAGGGTTGAATGCGTAGGTTGGTCAAGCCATTTGAACGCTCTTCCGCAACCAGATAATTGCTGAATAGAGCGATATCCTCGAGGTAGGTAGATTCGCGATGTGGAATAACCTCCTCCCAGTTTTCAATGGATGGCGCTGCTACGGGTGTACGGACCAATTTAAAATTGGTCGCCCCATCCGCATTTGTGCGAATATAAAAATGATCACCAAAATGACTCAATCCGTATTCCAATCCGCGAGTGCGGGGATGAATAATTTCAAAGTTAGCTTCAGGCTGATCAGCGGGAATGAATCGGTGTTCGTCGGCCATGGTAGAACCACTGCCGATAAAAATATATTTCTTGCTTTTACTCTTGTATACGAACGTACTAAACGTCTCGTCTTTCTCTTCGTAGATCGTACTATGCTCTCCTGTTAGCGCATTCCAACGCTTGATTTTACAACTGCGTAGGGTCTCCAAATCTTTTACTGTGTAGAAGAGGAAGTCGCCATCCGCGCTCCATGTTGAACCGCCGGTGCATTCCGTCTCCGAAATTAGATCAATAGCACCGGTGACCAAATCCTTAGTGTATAGCGTATAGATTCGTCTACTCAACGTGTCCACGCCAAAAGAAATTTTCTGGTTGTTGGGGTGCATACTGAGTCCGGTGACCTGGTAATAATCGTGCCCTTCGGCCAATTCGTTGACGTCTAAAAGAACTTCTTCCTCAGCCTCCAATGAGCCTTCTTTGCGGCAGTAGAGGGGATATTCAGAGTCTGCATTGAATCGGGTATAATAGAAATAGCCGTCCAGCTCATAAGGCACCGAACTGTCGTCCTTTTTGATACGCCCCACGATCTCTTCGTACAAACGCTCCTGCAAAGGCTCTGTCGCTTTCATGATTTTCTCACGATACGCATTTTCTTCATTGAGGTACGCTATCACTTCCGGGTTTTCACGATCGCGCATCCAATAATATTCGTCCACACGCGTATCGCCGTGTGCCGTCATCTCGAAAGGGACAGATTTAGCCAAAGGTTCGCCAGTAGCGTTTTGCTCAGTCATAGTACATTGGGTCAAAATGACCACAAAACTAAGGCTTAAGAGTGCCTTTTGTCGCATGGGGTCAGTATTTTAGAGGTTTATCAAATAGGTCATTAAAGTACGCAATATGAAGCACTCCATCCTAGTCCTTATCGGCTCCATTTTACTTATGAATTGTACGCGTCCTGAACGTACGTTAGACCTGCAAGGCCATCGCGGAGCACGCGGACTATTTCCAGAAAACTCATTACTGGGATTTGAAAAAGCGTTGGAGATTCCGGAGGTAAGCACGCTTGAATTGGACCTCTGCGTTACAGCGGACCATGAGCTCGTAATATCGCATGAACCTTGGTTCAACGAAACCATTTGCACGTTAAAAGATAGCGCTCATGAGGGGCGTTCGTTTAGCCTCTACAAAATGACTTACGACAGTATTAAAGCTTTTGACTGTGGATCAAAGGGGCATCCCGATTTCCCTGAACAACAAAATGCCATACTAAGCAAACCACTGCTTAAAGACCTTTTTGCTTTGATAGCGGATAAAGGATTGCGCTGGCCCAATTTTAATATTGAAATCAAATCGAACCGCAAAGGAGATAATAAGTACCATCCTGGTCCACAGAATTTTGCTGCTGCAGTTGCGAAAACCCTAAACGAATTAAATGAGGCTTATCCAGAAGCGGATGTGTTTAACAAAGTATGTATTCAAAGCTTTGATCCTCGTGCCCTTCGTGAGGTGCGAAAAACTGCCTTGCCGGTTAAGCTTAGCTTGATCACAGAAAAAACAGCCGACCCAGCTAAAGAAATGAATGCATTGGGGTTTCCTGTAGATATATACAGCCCCAGCTATGAATTGGTCACCCCAGAACTAATTTCATGGTGTCACTTTAGGCAAATTGCCGTTATTCCCTGGACAATCAACGACGTTTCAGAAATGCAAAAGCTTGTGGATATGGGCGTCGATGGTATTATCTCCGACTACCCTAACAAATTCAAAGCGTTGGTTTATTGACCTGATTGCGCCCGAGCACGCTCGATTCTTCCAAGACCCTCCTGTGAACCTCTGTGTTGTGGGTTAAAAGACAACGCTTGGCGGTAATCTGCCTCTGCATTTGGTAGATCGCCCAATAATTCAAAACAATAGCCACGGCCATAAAGCGCGCGGTGGTTAACCGGCTGTATGGCCAAAGCTTGGGTAAAATATTGACGCGCCTCCGCATACAATTGCAATTGTAAATGGACGTAACCTATGTTGAAAAAGGACTCTAGATCCTGAGGGTCCAATTGGGTACATTTCGTAAAATCTTCCAATGCTCCATTCCAATTCTGCTGGCCCAAATAAAACATTCCGCGGTTGTAAAAGTGCACACGAATGTCAGGCTGTAATTCAATCAAACGATTAAAATAACCCAACGCAAGCGGGTTGCCTAAACTGCTGTAAAGAACACCAGACATATCTAAAGCTTCAATGTAGTCAGGCTTGAGATCTATGGCTTTCTGAAACCAGTCCAATGCCCTTGTTGTATCCTCGAGGGCATCTCGCATGAGTAAACCTTTTAAATAGGCAGCCTCGGCATTCGACGGCTCCATTTCCAGCACCTCATCTACTAAAGCAGCGCTCTTCTCAAATTCTGTAACCACATGGTACAACTGAGCCATCTTTAGTCGACACGGCACGTAGTTAGGGTCTTCCTTCATACAGCGCACCCATGCATCACGACTCTGTCTCGTTTGATTCGTAGCAAAACTGATATCGCCCCACAATTCAAGTGCTTTCGTTCTACTACTGTCCAATTCTAAAACTGCAGCAATATCTGCCGCAGCGTACTTCAAGTTCTGGCGTTTCAAATACAACGAAGCGCGGTATTCTAATGCATCCAGATCATTAGGTGCATCACGCAGGACATTATTAATACTGTCAATAGGATCTTTAATACTAACCGCTATTGATTCAGACGTATTTACATCTGGTGTTTTCGTAGGTTGTTCAGGGGCGCCGCAACGCACTAGCACCAACATTGTAAACACAAATAGAACTAAGTTTCTCATACCCCAAAAATGCACCAAAAAAAAAGCCCCGCCAAGTGGCGGGGCCTTCTTATCAAATAAGATCGTTCTTATTAGAAGTTGTAACGCAAAGAAGCGTTCCAAGTACGACCGAAACCGAACCACACAGAGTTAGCTGTGTTGATACCGTTCCATGTTACGTCTCCATCTTCAGCGTGAATACTTGTGTTAGACTCAGCGATATACGTAGCATCTAACAAGTTATTTACATTAAGACGTAAAGTCCAGTTGTTCATTCTGTACGTAGCACCTAAATCAACTAAACCGTAAGAAGGCAACTTAACTGCACCTCTATTATCAGGAGCATAGAATTCTTCGTCTACGATAGAGAAATCTGCGTATAGACCATCAACTAAACGAAGGCCTAAATCAATACTTGCACCTTTAGCAACTTTATAATCTGCAGTAAAGTAAGCAGTCGTCTGCGCTGCGTCACCAACTTTGGCTCCTTTCAAATACAAAGTACCTTCACCGATCGCCTCTTGATTATCATCAAATAATGTTGCGCTGAAATCCTTCGTGTATCTCCAATCACCGAATGAAGTCATTGCTTTAAGGCGAAGTTTATCAGTTGCAAAGTAATCTGCTTCCAACTCAATACCGTTGTGACGAACATCAATATCTCTGAACTGAGCTGTTCCGTCGACACCATTCGCATTGCTCAACGAAACCGTCTGGAAGCGATTACCCCAAGTGGTAGAATACGCGTTTACATTAATTCTCAAATTGTTTGAAGTGTATCCGTAACCCGCTTCAAAAGAGATGATTTCTTCATTCTCAAGATCTTCGTTGATGTCATTACCGTAATTTGGGAAAACCGCGCCGAACTGTGCCTGACGTGAGATATAACCAGCGTTAACGAAGAAGTTAGATGCATCATTCATGTTATAGTTTGCACCACCTTTTAGATAACCACCTAAAGAGTTCTGCGTATCAGAGATTGGATTTGAAGGAACATCGAAGTAATCTTCACGTTGGAATGATTGGTTCGATAAACCACCTTGAATAACAACATTATATAAGTTGTCTTCGTTGTACTCCACTAAACCATTCAATCCTGCCCAACCAACATTTCCAACATTATAGTAATCAATCTTAGGACCGTTTAAACCGGTGCTGTTGAAAGGACTTGCATTGATCGTAGTATTGATGATCTGACCGCCTGAATTACGGTTTCCCGTTGAATAATATCCATCTAGTCCCATAAGGTTATTTACCGTACGGTAGTGGAAACCTTTGTATGATCTCAAGTCTACACCAATAGATGTTCTTACTTTACCAAACTGTCCTTCAAGGTTTGAAATCGCTCCAATCCAGTTGTGTGAGTTCATAGAAGCACGACGAATCAAAACAGCACGGTTAACGTTGCTATCGTTAAATCCATTAGAACCAATCATTTGACCAGCAAAACTTGAGATGTCCCCAGTGTAACCGTCAGTCGTTGCTTGATTTGCAGCAACTAGCGCATCAAAATCGATTGTACCGTCTTCGTTTCTCGAACCGTTACCATCCTCTAGGTAATGCTCAGTAAGATCTTTTCTGAATGGTAAAATGTCCAAGTCGCCATTGTAATAATTCTTTCCACGTGGACCGGTACCACCACCGCGACCTGCTGATCCGTAGAATGAAGAGTTCAACTTCCATGTGGAGTTGATATCCCAATCCCAGTTTAATGTTGCGAGCGGCTTGTTGTAAAAGTTACGACGCATAGAGAACTCTTCTACTTCACCGTCCGCATTCGTCATTGTACCTCCGTTGGTATTCCAACGACGGTTGATTTCACCGCCTTCGCCTGCGTAACCATTGTCGCCAGAAAAGTTCTGGTAATCACGAATACTCACCCAAACATCACGCTGGTGGTGCCACTGACCGGCGCCTAAGAATGTGAAGTTTAAGCTGTGGTCAGATCCTTTCGGAGCGTAACCAACAGATGCGAAATAGTTGTAACCCTCACCTTGAGTGTTATTTATGTATCCATTACCCATCCATCTGCTAAGAAGCAAAGAAGTCGCCCAACCTTTGTCGTTTACGCCGGTATTGTAAACAGCCGACGTTTTAAAGTAGCCATCATTACCTAAGGCCTGAGTTAAAGAACCGCCTTCCTTTTTCTCGGCAGCTTTTGTGAAAATACTAATAGTACCACCAACCGAAGGAACAGCCAATTTCGAAGCACCTAAACCACGCTGAATCTGGATACCAGATGCAACATCAGTTAGACCTTGCCAGTTTGACCAATACAAACGACCGTTTTCCATGTCGTTTACTGGCTGACCATTGATAAGGAATGATGTGTTTGTTTGGTCGAAACCACGCAAAGAAATACGTGAATCCCCATAACCACCACCCTGCTTTGTAGCATATACACCAGGAGTAGTATTCATGATTTCAGGGAACTCAAGGTTTCCTACTTTTAGAGCAATGTCAGATGGAGATATTGTTGAAACTGCAACTGGCGTTTCGCGAGCAACAGCAACATCAATTACTTCAGACACAACAGTGATCTCGTCCAACATGTCGAACAAGGAATCTGCCGAAGCAGAAGCATCCTGTGCACTCATGCTAATGGTAGCAGTCAGCGCACTTACAATTAGTAAAAACTTTTTCATTTTGTTTGTGAAATGGTTAATTCACATCCAAATTAGCAAGTATTAACAACCCGTTAACTCTTGTGAACCGAGAAATGTTGAAGTTTTATTAACTTGTTTTAAACAAAAAGGCGCTGAAATTCAGCGCCTTTTTTAAAGTGTTCATTGGAGTTTTTGGCTACTCATCCGCAGCTAAAACCGCTTTTATTTTACCTTCAACTTCCTCAGCGAGCTCAGGATTATCTATAAATAATTGCTTGACCGTGTCGCGACCTTGACCTAAACGCGTTTCTCCATAACTGAACCAAGAGCCACTCTTAGTCAAAATATCGTGCTCTACACCTAGATCAATCAATTCGCCAGCCTTTGAAATTCCTAGACCGTACATTATGTCAAATTCCGCCAAGCGGAATGGAGGTGCCACTTTATTCTTAACTACTTTGACACGTGTCCGGTTGCCCATTACACGATCGCCGTCTTTGATCTGTGTAGAACGACGGATATCTAATCTAACAGAACTGTAAAACTTCAACGCATTCCCTCCTGTAGTAGTCTCGGGGTTTCCGAACATAACGCCAATCTTCTCACGCAACTGGTTAATGAAGATTACACAACAGTTCGTCTTACTGATCGTACCTGTTAATTTTCTTAGCGCTTGAGACATAAGGCGCGCATGCAGACCGACTCGCGCGTCACCCATTTCACCCTCGATTTCTGCTTTCGGCGTTAAGGCTGCAACGGAATCAATGATTAGAATATCTATGGCACCCGAGCGAACTAGATTATCAGCAATCTCCAAAGCCTGCTCTCCATTATCGGGCTGTGAAACAATAAGATCATCGGTATTCACTCCTAAGCTCTCCGCATATGTTCTATCGAAAGCGTGTTCAGCATCAATAAATGCGGCGATTCCTCCTTTACGCTGGCATTCAGCTATAGCATGTAAAGTAAGTGTTGTCTTACCCGAGCTTTCAGGTCCGTAAATTTCAACAACACGGCCCATAGGGTAGCCACCCACACCTAAAGCGATGTCTAAAGTAAGTGACCCAGTGGGTATCGATTCCACTTCAATTACGGGCGCATCGCCCATTTTCATTACTGTTCCTTTACCGTAGGCTTTATCCATACGGTCCATCGTTAGTTTGAGTGCCTTGAGTTTGGCGTCTTTGTCTGCGCTCATAATCTTAGAATGCTAAAAATATTAGAATTTATACAAATGTAGAACTTTGTTTCAAACGACAAAGCCCTTTCTAATAATTTACACGAAGAATTTAAATTTTTAATACAGCGCAAGGATTTGTTCCGTCGCTTCTTTGGTTTTCACCTTTTCTAAAACCTGCTCAATAACACCCTGCTCATCCATTACGTAAGTATGTCTGTAAATACCTTCATATTCCTTGCCCATAAACTTCTTCCAACCCCATGCTTCGAAGGCAAGAATGATTGATTTGTCCTCGTCCGCTATCAGATTATAGGTCAACGCTTGCTTCGTCGCGAAATTGCTCTGAAGCCTTACTGAATCTGCGCTAACGCCAACTACTTCGAATCCTTTAGCCGCTAGATCAGCGTAGTGATCTCTAAAATTACAAGCCTCGACCGTACATCCAGGGGTGCTCGCTTTTGGATAGAAAAAAAGGATCACCTTCTTTCCTAAGAATTGCGTAGAAGTGACCTCCTCACCGTGCTGATTTACCCCGCTCCAAGCAGGCGCTTGCTGTCCAATTTTTAATGCCATTGTTAATTCATTTTATTTCTCAACAACTCCAAGTTAGCTTTGTTTCATTCGTCAACGACACTGTTGGCATTAAATAGTTTTTCACATGACTAAGGAAGAAAAAGTACAATTCACTCTGGAAACCCTTGAACAATTATATCCAGAAACCCCCGTACCCCTCGATCACAAAGATCCCTTCACTTTACTCGTGGCAGTTGTACTTAGTGCGCAATGCACGGACGAACGCGTAAATAAAATTACCCCACTACTTTTTAAAATAGCAGATAACCCTTATGCCATGGCCAAACTAACCGTAGAAGAGATTGCGAACATCATTCGTCCTTGCGGTCTAGTCCCTATGAAGAGTAAAGGCATTCACTCCTTTAGTAGGACCATCGTTGAAAAATACAATGGCGAAGTGCCCGCGAGCTTCGATGCCCTAGAAGCGATGCCAAGTGTAGGTCATAAAACCGCCAGCGTTGTCATGAGTCAAGCCTTCGGCGTACCCGCATTTCCAGTCGATACGCATATTCATCGGTTGATGTACCGCTGGGGGTTCTCGAACGGAAAATCTGTAGAACAAACAGAGCGGGATGCTAAACGACTTTTTCCGCGAGATCTGTGGAACAAACTGCACTTACAAATCATCTTTTATGGAAGAGAATATAGCCCCGCGAGAGGTTGGGATTTAGAGCGCGATATCATTACCCAAACAATCGGCAGAAAGCTTGAAATAAAAAATTGGTATAAAGCACAAGAATTGAAAGCGAAGAAAGGGAGTACTAGCAAAAAAGCTCGTAGATAGTTCCTACTTTTGGTCAACAATTAAAAAAGATATTCCGCTATATGGGACGCGCATTTGAATTTAGAAAGGAACGCAAATTTAAACGTTGGGCTGGGATGGCGAAAACGTTCTCGCGCATCACGAAGGACATTATCATGGCCGTTAAAGAAGGCGGTGATAACCCCGATTCAAATTATAGATTACGCATGCTCTTTCAGAATGCAAAAGCAGCGAACATGCCTAAGGATAATGTTGAGCGCGCCATTAAAAAGGCGATGTCAAAAGACCAAGGCGACTATAAAACCATTATTTACGAAGGGTACGGACCACACGGAATTGCAGTTCTCGTTGAAACGGCGACGGACAACAATACACGCACAGTGGCTAATGTTCGCTCGTACTTCAACAAATGCGAAGGATCGTTGGGAACCTCTGGCTCTGTAGAATTCATGTTCGAGCACAAATGCCATGTGAAAATAGCTGCAGGTGCTATTGATGTGGAAGAACTCGAATTTGAAATGATCGACCACGGCGCGGAAGACGTTTTTAAAGATGTCGAGGAAAAGGACGGTGAAGAAACAGAAGTGATCATGGTATACGGTCAATTCGCAGACTACGGAAACATAACGAAAGGACTCGAAGAATTAGGACATGAGATTGTAGAATCCGGATTCGAATATATCCCGACCACCACAAAAGAAATTACAGACGAACAAACGAAAGATCTCGAAAAACTCATCGAAAAGCTTGAGGAAGACGACGATGTTCAGAACGTCTATACCACTATGCGCTAAGAAGCTAAACACAATAAAAAAGCCGCTCGATGAGCGGCTTTTTTATTCTATTTAAATGGCTTTTCGAAGCGAGCTTCGCTCAATCTGTGATTTCGCGTAGTCCAGTGTAATATTAATTTCCGTCGCGTCAAGTCCTGGCGCATCAAACATATGATCCGTCAAAACGGCCTCACAAACGCTACGCAATCCGCGAGCTCCAAGACTGTACTCAAGAGCCACATCAACAATGTAGTCGTATACCTCTTCATCAAAAGACAATATGATATCATCCATATGAAAAAGGTGCTGGTACTGCTTGATTAACGCATTTTTCGGCAAGGTCAAAATAGCGCGTAAGGCCTTTTTATCCAGCGGTGACATAAACGTAACAATAGGCATACGCCCAATCAATTCAGGAATCAGTCCATAGCTTTTTAAATCAGACGGAGTGATGTAGCTTAACACTTCATCGTCCTCAACATGTTGGCGCGACTCTTTAGAGTACCCTAATGACGCTGAATTTAAACGAGAACCAATTTTCTTTTCTATTCCCACAAAAGCACCACCAGCAATGAACAAAATATTTGTCGTGTCTACCTCAATGTATTTCTGATCGGGATGCTTACGCCCGCCCTTCGGAGGAACATTCACCTTAGATCCTTCTAACAGCTTGAGCAGCCCTTGCTGCACACCTTCACCGCTCACATCGCGAGTGATTGAAGGGTTATCGCCCTTGCGGGCAATTTTATCGATCTCGTCAATAAATACGATACCAACCTGTGCCTTGGGTAAATCGTAATCTGCAGCTTGAAGCAACCTAGTCAAAATACTTTCAACATCCTCACCAACGTAGCCTGCTTCGGTCAAAACCGTCGCATCAACAATAGTGAAAGGAACATTTAGCAGTTTTGCTATGGAACGTGCCATCAAAGTTTTACCCGTTCCGGTATTCCCAACGATAACGATATTTGATTTATCTACCTCTGGTGCATCCTTTAATGGAACTAAACCAATTCGCTTGTAGTGGTTATAAACGGCAACAGCCATGGTGCGTTTAGCTTGGTCTTGCCCGATGATATACTCATCGAGATGCGCTTTAATTTGTGATGGTGTAAAGTCAAACTCAGCTTTTCCTGCGACATCCAGCGGACTGGTTTGTGGCGCCTCACCAAGCTCGGTGTGAAGAATACCGCCAGCCTGTTCAACACAACGATCGCAAATGTGGGCGTCCACACCAGCAATCATCATTTCTGCTTCATTCTTGCTGCGCCCGCAGAAAGAACAATGGATGTTCTTTTCTTCGCTCATTATTTGACCTGACTCTTTCCGAGAAGAATTTCATCCACCATGCCATAGGCTTTGGCCTCCTCAGAGGTCATCCAATAATCACGGTCAGAATCGGCTTCGACTTTGTCAAATGGCTGTCCACTGTGATGGGCAATGATGCTGTACAGTTCTTTTTTCAACTTAAGAATCTCTGTCAACGTGATCTCCATGTCTGAAGCCTGACCTTGAGCACCGCCCATAGGCTGGTGGATCATGATACGGCTATGTTTTAATGCAGAACGCTTTCCTGCAGTACCTGCACACATCAAAACTGCACCCATAGATGCCGCCATACCCGTACAAATGGTCGCTACATCAGGATTTACTACCTGCATGGTATCATAGATGCCTAAACCAGCATAAACAGAACCCCCAGGAGAATTGATGTAAATCTGGATGTCTTTTTTCGCATCAGCACTTTCTAAAAAGAGCAATTGCGCCTGAACGATGTTCGCAACTTGATCATTAATTCCGGTACCCAAAAAGATAATGCGGTCCATCATCAGACGAGAAAATACATCCATTTGAGCAACATTCATTTGGCGCTCTTCAATGATATATGGCGTCAATGAAGCATCAACGTATTGATCTACGTACATGCTGTTGATGTTAGCGTGTTTCGTAGCGTATTTTTTGAATTCTTTTCCGAAATCCATGAAGTCTAATTTTCTAAAGTGAAGGGAATAATTATGCTTTTTCCGTTACCAATTTAATGAATTCATCGTAGGTAACTTCCTTCTCATCTACCTTAAAATTCTCTTTATAGTAACTCAACAATTTAGCATTGTACACCTGATCGTTGATGCGACGTGCTTCTTCTTCGTTTTTCAACGCGTTCTCTGCTATGCCTTTCAACATTTCATCGTCCATGGCTTGCTGGCCGTATTGTTGGAATTGCGCCTTGACCATAGTAACAGTATGATCTACCAATTCTTCTTGAGAAACTGAAATTTCACCCAATTGAATGACTTTATTCTCAATCAATTGGTAACGCAATCCACGTTCTGTTTTCTCCCAATCTGCCTCAATCTCTTCGGCTGAAACTGGTTTTTCACCTGCCGTTTGCATCCATTTTTTCAAAAACGCTACGGGCAAGTCAAATTTGGTTTTGTCGAGCAAGTATTCTGCAACATTGTTGAGGAAGTACTGATCAGATTCGTTCATGTACATGCGCTCAGCTTCTTCCTTCATTTTACTGCGCATTTCAGCTTCGCTTGTCACGACGCCTTCTCCATACACCTTGTCGAAGAACTCTTGGTTCATTTCAGCCGGCTCCATGCGTGCAACACTCTTTAACTCAAAGTGGAAAAGACCGGTAGAAGCTTCCAATTGGGCATCAGTTACACCCAAGAGACCCGCAACATTGTAGCCTTTAACAAAACTCTTAGCCGCTTCAACAGGAAGTACATCTCCCGTTGCAGCCTTGCACCATTCGCCTTGTGCTTTCTTTGTTTTCAAATTTGAACCCATAATTTGGGTATCCTCTTTTACGATGCCGCCTTCTACAGCCGCACCTTCCGCATCCACTTCCGTGAATGTGCCGTGGAACATGTCCGAAACCTCTGGGGTTTCTGGCGAAGACATTTTACCGTAACGGTTGCGAATGTCTTCAACATAAGTGTCCAGCACTTTTTTATCTGCAACGACTTTAACTGCTTTGACCTTATTTTTCTTTGAGATGCTTACCTCAAATTCGGGGCTTAGTCCCAATTCAAACTGAAAGTTGTACGATCCCGCAGTATCAAAATCTAAATCCGGTTGCTCAACAGGCATAGGATTGCCTAAGATGTTCAACTTTTCGTCTGTAATGTATTTATAAATGCTGTCTTGCAAGAGGTTATTGATCTCTTCAATAAGTACGGCTTTACCGTATTGTTTTTTGATCAAACCCATAGGCACTTTCCCTGGACGGAATCCCGGAATATTCGCACGCTTGCGGTAATTTTCCAATACATTGCTCACCTTCGTTTGGTAATCTTCTGGGGTGATCTCAATGTTCACTAAAAGGTTTAGTGCGTCTACTTCGTTCTTGCTGATGTTCATTACTGTAGAATTAAATGTTGCAAAACTCCCTGTAAAAGGGGGTGCAAAGGTAAGTAACATTTTGCCTTTTACAGACTTATGTAATGCCCTTCACGTTTGCATTCCTTTAACGTTCGAATTGCTGAAGCTTGGAACAAAGATTGTACCTTGCCTATTCTATGATTCAGAGACTTATGCAGCGTAAAAATCTCAAATATTTACTCCCCCTTGCAGTGGGAGCTTTGGTTGTTTTAGGGTTCAAATGGTTTGGCCCAGATGAAGAAAAAGAAGTTGTCATCTTTTCGTTGGTACGTGATGCCCTGACGAATGTGCACTTACAACCAAAGGAGGTCGACGATGCGTTGAGTGAAGAAGTATATGAGAACTACTTGAATACTTTGGATTACAACAAGCTGTTTTTGACCAAGAATGAGGTGGACCAATTGGCTGTATATAGCAAAGAATTGGACAACCTTTTCCTTTTAGGAGATACTAGGTTCTTTACCACCAGTTACGCGCTAATCACCTATTCCATCGATGCGTCCAAGGAAATTTATACGAGATTGCTTTCACAACCATTCGACTATACCGTAGAGGAACGCATTGGCAACAACCCCGAGTCACGGACCTTTGCTCGAAACAATGAGGAGCACCTGGAGTTTTGGCGCAAACATTTGAAGTGGCGGGTATTGAACCGTATTTACGAAAAGGACCGCTCACAAAAAGAAGATGCCGAAACGGATGAAACGGTGAAGTTAAAGTCGTTTGAAACGCTCGAAGCCGAAGCACGTGAAAAGGAATTAGAACTACAAAACGAATGGCACGACGATCTCATGGATGTAAGTCGTTTGGAGTGGTTTGGCATGTATATGAACGCCTACTGCGAGGCATTTGACCCGCACACTTCATACCTCGCTCCGCAACAAAACGAAGATTTCGAATTGAGCATGACGGGTCAATTTGAAGGTATTGGTGCCCAATTAAAACAAGACGGCGACTACATCACCATTGAACGAATCATCGTAGGCTCAGCCTGCTGGAGGCAAGGTGATCTAGAAGCCGGTGATAAAATTTTAGCGGTCGCACAGGGTGAAGAAGAGCCAGTTGATGTCGTCGGTTACAAAGTACGCGATGGCATCAACCTCATACGAGGTAAAAAAGGAAGTGAAGTTCGATTAACAGTAAAGAAAAAAGATGGTGCTAGACAGGTCATTCCTATCATCCGAGATATTGTTGAAATAGAAAGCACTTTTGCGCGCAGTACCATCCTTGACGGCGCCGTCTACAATAAGAAAACCGGTGAACTAATTAGCGAGAGCAGTGGAAAAACAGGGTACATCAGATTGCCCAAGTTTTACGTGGACTTCTACGATAAAAACAACCACAATGCGGCAGAAGATGTCAAGAATGAAATCATAAAACTCAAGGAAGCCGGAGTGGAAGGCATGATTCTAGATCTGCGCGGTAACGGTGGCGGTTCGTTACAAGCCGCCATTGAAATAGCAGGACTCTTTACTGGAAATGGACCTATGGTTCAAGTAAAAAATTTTCAAAGCGGAACGCGCGCCAAAAACAACCGCAGTAGTACCGTGTATTGGGACGGACCGCTTGTAGTTCTTGTAAATGAATACAGCGCATCGGCGTCAGAAATTGTCAGTGCGGCATTACAAGACCGCGGCCGTGCTTTGATTGTAGGCCCCTCAAAATCTACTTACGGCAAAGGAACCGTGCAAAACATGTTTGATTTTGACCGTGCTGTACCTGGATCAATGGATCAATTGAAACCTTTAGGCGCCATAAAAATCACTACCGAGAAATTTTACCGCATCTCTGGTGGAACAACGCAACTGCAGGGTGTAACACCAGATATATCACTACCTGGCGCCTACGACGGTATTGAGATTGGTGAAAAAGAATACGACAACGCTTTAGCAATTGACTTTGTTGAAAAGGCAAATTATGTCCCAGTGACCCAATGGGAGAGAAAATTCGAAAAAGCGAAAAAATCGGCCCAAAAACGCGTAGCTAATCAGCCTGAATTTGCAAAATACAAGGAGTATGCGGATTGGATTGCAGAGGGCGATAAGGACAAATGGATTCCACTCAAGTACAGCAGTTTCTTGGCTTTTCAAGATTCCATTAAAACGGCAAGCGAGTCGTACAAAAATCTTTCAAAACTGAACGACAGTCTAGGCATCATTGCTTTAGACCACCATCCCACTGAAGCCACAGACAGTGCGCAAGCGGAGATTTACCAAAAATGGTACAAAGGACTTTCAAAAGACCTTGTACTGCGTGAAGCGAATACCATCGTAAGTGAATTGGCGCAATAGCATAGGACTACTGAACCTGGGGCAAAAAATTGCACTCGGTTTCTTAACGCTCATTGTCGTAATGGCAGTCGCAGCACCCCTAGTTGTATTGGATTCCACTTCCAATGCCAACGACATGGACCTGAACAGAGTACTTCTAGGGCCGGGCAGCAAAACGGATATGGGCCTGCACTTGTTCGGGACTGATAAATATGGACGGGATCATTTTTCGCGGGTCATTTTAGGCAGTAGAATAAGTCTGACGGTAGGTTTCATTGCCGTGAGCATTTCGCTATTCATCGGTATACCCGTGGGCGCCTTTGCAGGCTACTATGGAGGTAGATTAGACCAATTTCTTACTTGGGCTATGTCTGTACTTTGGTCCATTCCAACCCTGCTATTGGTCATTGCATTAACTTTTGTTTTAGGCAAGGGCATTGTACAAGTCTTCATCGCCGTAGGACTGACCATGTGGGTGGAGGTTGCACGCGTGATTAGGGGGCAATTTCTAGGCGAGAAGTCCAAAGAATATGTGGAGGCAGCAAAAGTGCTCGGTTTCTCTGCGCCACACATAATTTTCAAGGAAATTCTACCCAACACTTGGGGACCGCTCGTGGTCATATGTGCAACCAATTTTGCGAGCGCCCTCTTAATAGAAAGTGGACTCAGCTTCTTGGGAATAGGCGCACAGCCACCTGTTCCATCTTGGGGCGGGATGATTCGCGAATATTATCCTTACCTCATTACTGGTAAGGCTTATCTAAGCCTCATACCAGGGGCGCTCATCGCAGGAAGCGTGTTAAGTTTGAATACGCTAAGTACCGTTTGGAGCGAGCGAGATTAGAGCGATAAACGGAAGTTATCCGAACGGGGTATGGTTGCATCTTCCGACACTAATCCGGCATGGTGCAACATGACCTCTAGAAATTCTTCACGGTCAATGTTCATCGCACCCAGTCGATCTAAATGCTCCGTAGGCAGTTGATTGTCTACCGCAATTACTCCATGTGCTTCTAGGTATTGACACATGCCGATATAGGCATATTTAGAGGCATTGGTCTGGGTATGAAACATACTCTCACCCACAAAGACAGTTCCGGTAATTACTCCAAAAGTACCTCCGACCAATTCCTCACCGTCCCAAACTTCGAAGCTGTAACCTTTGCCTTCTTTGTGAAGTGCCATAAAATTTTCATGGAACTTTTCAGTGATCCATGTACCGGCCTGTCCGGGACGGTCAACGGCACTGCATTTCTCTAAAACCTGCTCGAAGGCAGTGTTTACTGAAAAACGCCACTTTCTACCGTTGATGTATGGGCGCATGCTCTTCGCAATTTTGACTTGGTCCGTTGCCGTAATGCTGCGCACTTCTGGAGAAAACCAAAAGACAACCCCCTCCTGTTCAAACCACGGGAAGATTCCGTACGGATACAGTCGATCGTACATCTCTGGGTTAAGCTCCCACGAAAGTGCAATCAATCCCTCGTCGTTTGAGACATCATTGGGATCTGGAACTTCCCAGTCCCCTTGCCCAATGAAGTATAATGGATTGTTTGTGGACGAAATCACGGTAATTTATTTAGAACGGCAAGTCGTCGTCTAGAACAGAATTATCGGCGCCTGATGGTGTAAACGGCTGACCTGCAGGAGGTAAATCCGATGGACCCGGCCCAGCAGCAGCCTCTGCAACATTCATTCTCCACGCCTGTAGCGTCGTATAGTAACGAGTATCTCCACCTTGAGGAGGCGTCCACTCACGGCCACGAATGTTGAATTCAATAGTGACTTCTTGGCCTTCCTTAAAATTATTCAGTACACCCGTTTTGTCCTGTGTAAACTCAAACAATAAAGTTTGTGGGTACTGGTCTTTGGTTTGAACTACGAATTCTCTTTTTCTGAATCGGTCTGAAATGACCTGTTCATCCATAATACGCTGGATTCTCGCTTCTAACTGCATCTGTATACCCTTTTATCGGGCCGATTTATCTATTAATAATACTTTCCAAGCTTCCTTCACTTGACCATTTTCCAGTAGGTCTTTGGCCATTTCATGCAACTGCTCTCGCAATTCTATTCCGTCGGTGTAATTTTTCAAAATGCGACGGACATTAAAATCCTCTTTTTTTGCCTCCACCTCTTCGGTGGTTGGAAGGGTAATTTCAGCACCCAATTGGCCCAAATTATTACCGGTCAAAATAGTCGAACGACGAATGACATCCGGAATTTGATCCACACCTATGCCCAACTTTGGAGGTGCCAATTCAAACAAGGCATCTCCCGAAGCTCTCACCCACCAGGCTTTGCCCATTCTACCGACCAAATCTATGGCGTCTTGATCAATACCACCATCTTCCAACAATACATCGTCTGCAATATGCATCCTTTTCACGACACACATCACTAAATTTCCTGCACCGCCTTCTTCACCCATGTGCAGCACATCACGTACTTCGCACTCCAGGCTCACAGGACTTTCTTTGACCCTTCTAGGCGCAACTAGATCTGACGCTATTGGCGTCAAACCGCTCTTCACAAACTCATCAACATCAGAGGAGTATTCGGCCGAACTTAAGTTTACCTGTTGGGTAATGGCATAGTTTACAACGTTGATCACTACTTCCTTCTGCTGCATCGCATTGTGCAACGTATCCTTTGTTGTATTGTCTCTCACTCTCCTAGCGGCAGAAAAAATAACCACGGGCGGATTGGAACTAAATATATTGAAGAAGCTGAACGGACTAAGGTTGTTATGGCCAAATTCGTCTACCGTACTCACCAAAGCGATGGGTCGGGGAGCAATGGCTCCAAGCAATAAACTGTGACGCTCTTTGGTTCCGAGCTCGTTGGGATCAAAACTTGCCATGTGTAAGGATTTTGAGCAAAGTTAATTTTTCAAGCCACCCAATCATTTTTTCTCTCAAAGTAATTTTTCTATCTATATTTGCCGTCCCAATGGAAGCGGATGTGGTGAAATTGGTAGACACGCTAGTTTTAGGCACTAGTGCTTTATCGCGTGAAGGTTCGAGTCCTTTCATCCGCACCAACAAAGAAAAGCCCGGTTGCAATGCAACCGGGCTTTTTTGTTTTTAACCCGACGCAAGCTTGCTTAGCGTAAGGGGGGAAAACAAAAAAGACGAGGGCTCGCGCAGCGAGACCGAGCTTTTCGTTGGAATGCAACCCCAATAAGGTCCGCCAATCTTTTGCACAGCAAAAGTTGGCAATCCTGTTTACCACGACTTTATGATTATCAGGTGAAAACTCAATGCGCAGTGTGGAGGAATTTGTTTGG
>Ga0209654_1001172_pt1 | contig 21730 bp, 24 predicted proteins | sample SaaInl1SG_22_DNA_FD_184646 | JGI IMG/M metagenome (GOLD analysis project Ga0209654, IMG submission 184646) | Marine microbial communities from expanding oxygen minimum zones in the Saanich Inlet - ESP_161SG_22_DNA (SPAdes) (version 2) | ecosystem: Environmental > Aquatic > Marine > Intertidal... | reverse complement strand
ATTTCAGGTGTGTGCCGATGTACACCACCGACAGCATAAGCACGGGCAGAACCCAAAACCTCTGCGGCAAGTAGATCAATGTTGCTGGCCTTGCCGGCGCCAGAAGTTCCAACCGAGAGCACCGAAACGATGTCATCGGCTTCGATAAGGCCAGCAGTCAGCGCAGGCGCCAGTGCCAAGCTCACGGCCGTCACATTGCAGCCCGGAATAGATAGCCTTCTAACCTCCCTGAGTTCTTGCCTGAGTTTGCCACCAGAGGCCAGAGTGAGCTCCGGCATTCCGTATGGCCAAGTTCCAGCATGGGCAGTTTGGTAGTAACTTTCCCAAGCATCTGCGTCCCGAAGTCTAAAATCCGCTCCGCAATCAATAATCATCGTGTGAGCAGGCAAAGCCTCTGCAATTTCAGCACTCTTGGTGTGAGGAAGCGCCAAGAAAACCACCTCGTGACCTGCAAGGTTCTCCGGATTCGTTTCGACTATCACCCGGTCTGCGAACTCCGGGATGTGTGGCTGCAATAACCCAAGACTCTGCCCGACATTGCTGTGACCGGTGACAGCTCCAAGATCAAGCATTGGGTGCGCAGAAATTAGTCGCAGCAACTCCCCGCCGACGTAGCCGCTGGCACCTGCTACCGCTACTTGAATTGTCATTTAGCTCCTAAGGGTTGCGCCAAATTTTTGATTGGCTAGCGCGACAGCGCTATCCCTGGCTTCACTTGCCTCTGCCTGGGTAAGAGTCCGGTCCGCCGCTCTAAATAGCAGCGCGAAAGTGAGGGATTTTTGATTATGCTCTAGCCCCTTGCCACGGTAGTCATCTGCCAGCACCACGCTCTCGAGTAGCTCTCCGGCACCTTCCAAGATCGCTGCTTTCACATCCGCTGCGGTTACTGCCTGGTCAACCACCAAAGAAAGATCCTGCGATGCCGCCGGCATCAAACCCAAGTCCTTGGCCATCAGGATTGTGGGCGCCTTTGCAAAAAGGACATCAAGGTTTAGTTCGAAGACACCAACTCGCCTCGGTAGGTTGTGCTCCTCGGCGATGTCCGGGTGCAATTCACCAACAAAGCCGGCTTCAACTCCTGAAACCAAAACCTTTGCACCGCGACCGGGGTGAAGCCCAGTGACCTCCTGCTGCGAAATTTCAAGAACCAAGCCAGCCTGCTGGAACACAAGTTCGGCAGCTCCAATTGCCTGAGAGAACCCGGCAGGAACTGCCTTTTGACCTGGGCCCTGAGGTGCCCAGTTGCCCGCAAGCACTCCCGAGATAAACCTTGGCTGGTCTGGAATCGAGGCATTTAGTGTTGACAGCAGCTCTGGTGACGGTCTTTGATTTCCAATCGGCAAAGTCCCAACCGCTACTCCGCTGCCCTTCCAGAAGACAGATCCTTCTTCAATGAGTGCAATATCAGTGCTCGCCCTTGAAATGTTTCTTGCCGCAGCTGCCAGCAGTCCAGGAATCAAAGAGGTGCGCATGAAAGCGGCTTCGCTCTGAATCGGGTTTGCCAGCTTCACAGCATCGGTTCTGCCCATCAGGGCGTTTTGAGCTGAAGATACAAACGGGTAGTTCAATACTTCGATGAAGCCGGCGCCGGTAAGGGTTGAGAGGACTCTTCTTCGTAGCTTTTGCCTGGGAGTGAGCCCTCTGCCTGGAGGTGCTACTGGAAGCCTTGCGGGAATCGAGTCGTAACCGACCAACCGAGCAACCTCTTCAACCAGATCGGTTTTGTGAGTGATGTCCGGTCTCCAACTGGGAGCCACGACACTAATCACGTTTCCTGATTGTTGAACCTTGCAGCCAATTTCTTCGAGGGTGCTAATAACCTGCTCAGGCGAATATTCAACGCCGACCAAGGTTTCGGGGTAAGCCAGATCCATGTCGATAGAAGCAGCTTGAGATTCGCCCAAGAACTCAACACCTATGCCATCGAGCGAGCCACCTGCAAGTTCGACTAAGAGTTCAGCCGCCCTTGACGCTGCCGCTATTGAAACCTTTGGGTCAACACCGCGCTCGAAGCGCTTTGATGCTTCCGAAGGAAGTTTGTGGCGTCTAGCACTTCTGGCAATAGAGATTGGATCAAAGATCGCAGCTTCAAGCAGCACCGCGGTGGTTTCAGAACCAACTTCAGTCCTGGCACCGCCCATTACTCCGGCCATACCGATGGGACCTTGCTCATCACAAATCAGCAGATCTTCTGGGTCAAGCTTTCTGGTTTTCTCGTCCAGGGTCTGAATTTCTTCACCGGAGTTGGCTCGCCTGACAGTGATTCCGCCCACTAGCTTTGCCTGATCGTAGGCGTGAAGTGGCTGACCGAGTTCGAGCATCACGTAGTTTGTGATGTCAACGACAATCGAAATAGAGCGCATGCCGGCAAGTTTGAGCCTGGTTGCAATCCAATCGGGGACCTTGGCGGTCGCATCAATACCTGAAACCCCAAGCAGCACAAACTGGCTGCTGCCGTCCACGCCGTGAATCGGATTTGAATCAGAAATCTTTAGATCAAAGCCTGATCCAGATAACAGCTTCACCTTCGAGGCTGGGTCTATGAACTTAGCTCCGGTTGCGTGAGAGTACTCGCGTGCAATTCCCCGCATAGAGAGGCAATAACCCCTGTCAGGAGTGACATTCACTTCGGCAGCCGAGTCGTCCAAACCAAGAAGTGCAATCGCATCACTGCCGATTTCTGGATCAAGGCCGATTTCGCTAAGAATCAAAATTCCATCGTGCTCATCGCCTAGCCCAAGCTCTCGGCTCGAGGCGATCATGCCATCCGACACGTGACCGTAGGTCTTTCTCGCTGAAATTTCGAAGCCACCTGGAAGCGAGGCGCCCGGCAGGCTCACGACAACCTTGTCGCCAACCACAAAATTGGATGCGCCGCAGACGATTCCGCGCACCGACTCGTCGCCGGAAGCGGCAACCTGCACCTGGCACCACCTAATGGTTTTGCCGTTACTTTGCGCTTCATCCTCGAAAGATAGAACCTGGCCCACAACAACGGGTCCAGATATGTCTCCACCGTGGGAGCCTTCTTCTTCAAGCCCAACTTTTACCAATTCAGCCATTACGTCATCAGCTGTCGCACCCGCTGGCAAATCAACTAGTTCGCCCAGCCATTTCAATGGAACTTTCATCTAGATCACCGAACCGAACTGAGTGGAAAAGCGAACATCAGCCTCGACCATGTCGTGCATGTCTTTGACGCCATTTCTAAACATCAATGTGCGCTCAATGCCCATGCCAAATGCAAATCCCGAGTAGATCTCAGGGTCAATTCCAGCCGCAAGCAAGACATTTGGATTCACCATGCCGCAGCCGCCCCACTCGATCCACTTCGGCCCACCCTTAGCATCCGGGTGCCAAACGTCTAGTTCAGCCGATGGCTCGGTGAATGGGAAATAGCTTGGACGCAATCTAATTTTGGCTTCTTCACCAAACATCACTCTGGCAAAATGCTCGAGCGTTCCGCGCAAGTCAGCCATGGTCAAACCCTTATCTATAGCCAGACCCTCGACCTGATGAAAAACGGGCGTGTGTGTGGCGTCTAGTTCGTCGGTCCGAAAAACCCTGCCCGGGCAAAGCACATACACCGGTAGCTTTCGCTCCAAAAGCGACCTGATCTGAACCGGCGACGTGTGCGTGCGAAGTAGCAGGTGGTCTTCTACGGGTTCAACAAAGAATGTGTCCTGCATCGCCCTAGCTGGATGATCAGGGTGAAAATTCAGCGCATCGAAGTTGAACCACTCATTTTCTAGCTCTGGGCCATCTGCTATTTCCCAGCCCATACCGATAAAGACGTCGCTGACCTGGTCCATCAGCAGAGATAAAGGGTGCCTAGCACCCATTTTTAGAGCTTTGGGAGCTGCGGTCAGGTCCACCGCTTCACCGGCAAGAGCCTGTGAGCGTTCGATTGCTTCAAGCTCGGCTTCTTTAGCTGCAAAAGCCTGGCTGAGTTCACCCCTGGCTCCACCGACTAACTTGCCAGCCTCGGCCTTTTCCTCGTTGGGAACAGTCTTTATGAGAGCGTTCAACTTACTCACGGGAGATGCTTCCCCAATGATGTTGGCTTTTTCAGCACGCAAACCTGCGGCGTCTTTAATTCCAGCCAAGAGCGCTAGAGACTGCTGCAGCGCTTCGGCTACGACTTCTGGGGATAATTTCATCGACACCGGAACAAGTTTAGTGACTAGAGCGCTGAGCCACCGCAGTGAAATACAGGCAAACCGAAGCTGCTGTTGCAAGGTTGAGTGATTCTGCTGCTCCGTAAATTGGCAATGCAACAGTTTTATCGGCCAGTGAACTGATTTCTTGCCTCACGCCGTGTGCCTCATTGCCAAAGATCCATGCAGTCGGCTTTGCCATTTCTTCGGCTTTGAACTCAGTAATAGGCAAGCCTTCAGAACTAGAGGAGAACACCTGCAACCCTGCTGTTTTTAGCATCGCAATTGCAGTCTCAAGGTCCGCATCAATCACGATAGGAATGTTGAAAATGCTGCCTGCCGTCGACCTTGTGACCTTCGGGTTATATAAATCCACCGAGTCTGAACTGAGAATGATTGCATCGGCTCCGGCTGCATCGGCAGCACGGATAATCGCGCCCAAATTGCCAGGGTCCCTTGCTTGGTCAATCACCGCGACAAGTTTTGGCTCCAAAGACGCAAGCTCATCAAGTTCGATATCCAGGTGCTGGACAACCGAAACGATTCCCTGTGGGGTTCTGGTGCCAGCAATCTGAGCCATAACCTGGTCGGAGACCTCGGTTATCGTCACTCTTTTCTTGGAAAGAGCTTCAATAAGCTCGGCTTGCCTCTCGGCTCCATCGAGCGTGACAAGCACTTCTTCAATGAGCTTCGGGGATGAAGCCAATTCCTTCAGGCCCTGTGCCCCCTCAAGCAAAAAGAGCCCGGTCTCATACCGGGCGTCTTTTTGATTTAGGCGGACAATCCCCTTGACCCTATTGGATCTGGGATCGTCGAGCATTAGCTTGCCCTAGGAGCGTTCACGTCCTTTGGCAAAGCCGCTTTAGCTGTTGCAACCAGGGTTGCAAAAGACTTAGCGTCATGGATTGCCATGTCGGACAAAATTCTGCGGTCCACCTCGACACCAGCCAGGTTTAGACCCTGGATGAAGCGGCTGTAGGTCATTCCGTTTAGGCGGGCTCCAGCGTTGATTCGCTGAATCCATAGCCTGCGGAAATCACCCTTGCGCTTGCGACGGTCGTTGTATGCGTAGACCAACGAGTGCAGTAGCTGCTGCTTTGCCTGACGGTAAAGCCTGGATCGCTGTCCGCGGTAACCCTTTGCGCGCTCAAGTGCAACCCTGCGCTTCTTGTGCGAGTTGACGGCGTTTTTTATTCTTGCCATTTTTCTATACTCCCTTTGTAGCTAGCCCTAGCGGCCTAGCTGCCTCTTAAGCTTCTTGAAATCTGCAGGTGAAACTACCTGGTCCTGGTTTAGGCGACGCTTGCGCTTAGAAGACATGTGCTCCTGGTTGTGTCGCATGTTGATCTGCTGCTTCATCAGCTTGCCGCTGCCAGTAAAGCGGAAACGCTTTTTGGCGCCCGAGTGGGTCTTCATCTTCGGCATGAGCTCTCCTTCTAGTTCTCTTCAGCCACAGCAGGCTTCTGCTGTGCTTTTTTCGCATCGGCTCGTGCCTCTGCCTTGTTCTTGAGTGGACCTATCACCATGACCATGCTGCGGCCATCGATTGATGGATTCGACTCAACGCTTCCAAATTCAGTAACTTGTTCGGCAAGTTTCTGCAGTAACTTAACTCCCATTTCAGGCCTTGATTGCTCTCGACCTCGAAATACGACCATGACCTTTACCTTGTCGCCAGCCTTCAGGAACTTTCGAACCTGAGATGCCTTTGTCTCGTAGTCATGCTCATCAATTTTCAAACCAAATCGAACAGTCTTCAGGACTGTGTTGACCTGGTTCTTGCGTGCCTCGCGCACTTTTTGCGCAGCTTCATACTTGAACTTGCCGTAGTCCATGATCTTGCAAACCGGTGGGTTCGATCCGGGAGAAACCTCAACTAGGTCGAGATCTGCCTCACGAGCCAACTTCAATGCCTGATCAACGTCTACTACGCCAACTTGCTCTCCGGCTGGACCCACAAGACGAACCTGTGCCACCCGAATACGCTCATTAATGCGAGGATCGCTGATAATTGCTCCTTTAAGTTGCTTTGGTCTTGACCACGCGAACGTGCAGAAATAAAACAACTCTCTTACCCGGCAGCCTATTTAGAGGCGGCTGAAAGGTGGGATTGTAATCCACTTCTGACTGAGCAATAGCTCAGAGCCTCAGGTAGCCTAGCAGAGCATTACACAATTGAGAAGAGGAAAAGTGCAAGAAGATTTAGCGCGCGACATTGCAGATGTGCCAGCGGTCGAAGTAATAAACACAACCGCTGTACACCTGATGAGCGCTGCGGCAGTTCAATGTGGGCTGTCCGAGGATGCCCCTGCCGACCTCGATGAAGCTAGAAAGCTAATAAATGCCCTCGCTGGCCTTGTCACAGCAGCAGCCGTGGAAATTGGTGACCACCATGCCAGACCACTTCGCGATGGCCTCAGGTCACTGCAGCTTGCGTTTAGAGAGGCCTCAGTTGTGAAGGATGCTCCAGGCCAGGGACCGGGCGAGAAATACACCGGACCAATTAGCTAGCGGCGATAAGCCGCAATTTATACGAATCAACAATTGATTCAAAATCGGTCGACTTTAGGTTTTCGACAAAGCTAGAAACTGCAGCCTCTAGTTCCTGACTTGTAAGGCCGGGGCGCAGCCCCAGTTCGATAATCAGCTCTTCGCCCACAAGTCTGGCCTCTGGGTCGCCATCGATTACCGCTGCCGCAACCACCCCCTCGACTGCCTCAACAGCTTCTGCGAGCAGCTTTGCCACCTCTGGGCCTGATTCTAAATCTGGGAGCGCTAAACCCTGTGCGAGGACGGCTAGTTCGTTTCTGCGCAGTGCTCGCGAGTCAGTCCCCGGGTTTATAACTACCCGATCATGACCCTCGCCGACAGCTGCAAGGCAAAGCTTTTCTATTGACACCGGGACCGGGCGGGCGGTTTTGTTCCAGCTGGTCATCGCCTCGACGCTGGTAAAAGCGGGGATGGCGGTTCGGCCATCCGGAGTTGCGACAGCAACGATTGCTAGGTCAGCGCTCTTGTCTACCGTTTGTCCGTGAGGCCCGATCCCGGTTTCACCAACCTCGGCAAGCAGTGGCACCAGTAAGCGTTGCCCTCGAAGGGATTCGATAAACGCAGACTTGCTAAAAGGAACTGCTTCCAGGCTCTTGACTATTACCTCGGGCGTTTTCCCGTCATCTTTTGACCAGGGATTCTGCTCGAAAGAGCGCCCCTCCCATGGGACACCTGCAGAATCTACGAAGGGATTATCGCTCAATGACCCGATGCAATCTCTAGCGCATCTTCAAGGGTGAACCTGCCCGCATAAAGTGACTTTCCAAGAATCGCTCCCTCCAGCCCTCTTGGGACAAGTGCAACTAAATCCTGAATGTCTTGCAAGACTGAAATGCCACCGGAGGCAACAACCGGCTTATCGGTGTGCTGCATAACAAGCTCCAATAGCTCCAGGTTTGGACCCTTTAGTGTTCCGTCTTTTGTGACATCTGTGACCACATAGCGAGCGCAGCCATCCTGCTCCAAGCGGGCTAGAACATCCAACAGGTTTCCACCCTCTTTGGTCCACCCTCTTGCAGCCAGCGTCATCCCACGGACATCAAGCCCGACTGCAATCTGCTCACCGTGTTTCTTGATCACCTTTGAAGTCCAGTCTGGGTCTTCAAGTGCTGCTGTTCCGAGGTTTACTCTGGCGGCACCAAGCTCTAGGGCTGCCTCCAACGATTGATCATCCCTAATGCCACCGGAAAGCTCGATCTTCACATTGCCACTGTTCTTCACGACCTCGGCAATCACCTCACGGTTGTGTCCGCGACCAAAGGCCGCATCGAGGTCAACCAGGTGAATCCACTCAGCACCGGCATCAATGAAGTCTTGGGCAGCACTCACAGGGTGACCGAAATCTTCTTCGCTGCCAGCTTCTCCCTGGGTTAGCCGGACAGCTTTTCCAGCTGCAACGTCAACCGCGGGTAATAGTTCCAGTTTCAAGTGAGCCCTCCTACAGGGATTTGATCCAATTCGATAGTAATTTCAAACCTGCTTCGCCGGATTTCTCAGGGTGAAATTGGGTCGCTGAAAGTGGGCCATTCTCCACGGCTGCCAAAAACCTTTGACCATGTTCCGCCCAGGTCAGGTGAGCCGGGATAAACGGTGGCCTGATGTCTAACTCCCAGTCAGTTACTGCGTAAGAGTGAACAAAGTAGAAATGTTCCTCCTCCACAGAATCAAATAACAGCGAACCGTTATCTGGCTCCACCTTGCTCCAACCGATGTTTGGCAATCTTGGTGATTCGAGCAGCTTCACAGTTCCTGGCCACTGGCCAAGGCCTTCGGTTTGAATTCCGTGTTCCATGCCAGTTTCAAACATCACCTGCATGCCGACGCATATTCCTAGGACCGGCCTGGTGGCAGTAAGCCTCTTGTCAATCAGCCTGTCGGCCGATTTTGCGGTCAACTTGTTCATTACAGAACCAAACGCACCCACACCTGGTACCACGAGTCCATCGGCCTCATACACAGCCTTTGGGTCAGCAGTAAGCGTTACCTCCGCACCTGCCACGGCAAGTGCCTTGCAGGCGGAGTGAACATTGCCGGAGCCGTAGTCAAGGACGGTGACCTTTTTGGTCACAGGCTCCCCTTGGTTGATGGCACGCCATCTACTCGAGGATCAATTGCGATTGCAGCGCGAAGCGCTCGAGCAAAAGCCTTGAATTGAGCTTCTGCGATGTGGTGAGGATCTCTTCCTGCCAAGACCGTGATGTGAACGGTCAGGCCAGCGTGGTGCGAAATTGCTTCAAATACGTGGCGCACCAAGGACCCGGTGAAGTGCCCGCCTATCAAGTGGTACTCGAAACCGGCCGGTTCACCCGAGTGAACAAGATACGGCCTACCAGAAACGTCTACTACCGCGCTTGCTAATGCTTCATCCAGTGGCACGCTCGCATCGCCGTAGCGTGCAATCCCAGACTTATCCCCCAGCGCTTCTGCAAGCGCTTGGCCAAAGACAATCGCGATGTCTTCAACGCTGTGGTGGGCATCGATTTCAACATCGCCCGTCGCTTTCACTTTCAAGTCAATCAGAGAGTGCTTCGACAGTGCAGTGAGCATGTGGTCATAGAAAGGAACACCGGTTGAAATGTCTGATTTTCCGGTTCCATCGAGGTTTATCGATAATTCAACGCTGGACTCACTGGTCTTGCGGGTTATCTTTGCTGCACGCTTCAAAGGGAATTCCTAACCTAATTTGTACTCAAGTTTAGTCAAGCAATAGAGCCAGTTCACCAAGAAGTTTGTTTGTTTCCGCCTCGGTGCCAGCAGTTATACGCAGGCAACCCTCGATTCCGACGTCTCGAATAATGATTCCCTTTTCAAGTAATTCATGAAAAACCTTGCTCGGATCTTCAAAGCCAGCAACCAACACAAAATTTGCCTCGGAGGGATATGGCTTTAGACCAAGCTTCTTGACTCCTTCGATAATGCGGTCTCGCTGAACCTTTATTTGATCGACGTTCCTGAGCAACTCGGCACTCGTCTCTAAAGCTGCCATCGCTGCGGCTTGAGTCAGGGCAGAAAGGTGATATGGAAGTCGGACAATCCTCATAGCATCCACAACCGCAGGGTCGGCTGCCATGTAGCCAACACGTGCTCCTGCAAAAGCGAATGCTTTGCTCATGGTCCGGCTTATCACGAGTCTTGGCCTCCCCTCCAATAGAGCCAGCGCACTCGGGCCATCTGCAAACTCCTGGTAGGCCTCGTCTACAAGCAGCATCCCATCAAAGCTCTCATAGGCAGCCTCGATGGTCGCGAGCGACAAAGCGGTTCCCGTCGGGTTATTCGGCCCACAAAGAATGACTATTGAAGGGTTGTGTTTGGCTATCTCTGCACTAACAAAATCTGCGGTCAATTCGAAATTCTCTGGCCTTGGAACCGAGACATAGGGAGTCATGGTGTTCCGTGCAATGTTCGGGTACATCGAATAAGTTGGATCAAAACTCAGGGCTGTGGCCTCGGGCCCACCGAAGGCCTGGAAGAACTGCTGCAAGACTTCATTGGAGCCATTGGCCGCCCAAACCTGCTCAGGTGTAAGCCCCTCACCAAGAAAATCAGCAAGCATTCCGCGAAGTTCCATGAATTCGCGATCTGGGTAACGGTTGAGTGTCAGGGCCGCCTCGGCGATGCGCTGAACAATCCGAAGCGCGACCTCTTCAGGGATGCCAAAGGTGTTCTCATTGACATTTAGCCGGATGGGCACATCTATTTGAGGTGCGCCGTAGGGCAACTGCCCTGCAAGATCTGGTCTCAGTGGAAGGTTCTCAAGGTTTGTCACCTCTAAAGAATAACCAGTTGGGCTAAGGAAGTGCTATTTGCTGCCCAGGCTTGAGATCGACTGTGGACAGCGCGTTCAGCTTGACAACCGTGGCTATCCAATCGCGAGGGTCCTGACCTGCACCGTGCTGGTCGGCTAGATTCCAAAGCGAGTCGCCGGCTTGAATGGTTATCAGTTCCAGTGCCACTGGTTCGGTGTTTCCTGCGAAGGAGCCTGTGATTCCAAGCACGCTAATACCAAAACTCATCGCGATGATCGCAACGAGACGCAGTAGGCGGCGAGGGTGTGTCAGCTGGTACTTTCCTAGAACTAACATCTTGACTCCTTCTGTTCGATACTTTGTTTCGAACACTTGTTCTATTATTGACTCACATTTTTGAAATTGCAAGCTTATTTCGACATTCTCGTGTCGTTTATCGAAAATGTGTTTGTTTTTCCGAGGAAATCCGAATACAGTTTCGATAGGGATAGTAAATAACTACCCTCAGACATTTTCGAAGGGACGCCAGTGGACACCTCAGATCTATCCAACGTTCAGCAGCGCATTCTCACTGTTATTCAAGATTCGATGACTTCTAGGAACTACGCCCCTTCGATGCGCGAGATCGGTGAGGCCGTCGGCCTTTCCTCAACCGCCAGCGTTTCTCACCAGTTGAACAAGCTTGAACTACTTGGCTTTATCAGCCGAGACCCGAGGCGACCAAGAACCATTGACCTACTTGGCGTCGAGCCAGCACCAGACGCCTTCAACCCAGATGCCGCGATGGTGCCGCTAGTGGGACGAATCGCAGCCGGTGGTCCTATTACTGCCGAGCAGAATGTCGAAGATGTTTTTGCTTTACCGAGACAACTTGTTGGTCAGGGTGAGCTATTTCTATTGAAGGTTGTCGGTGAGTCGATGGTTGATGCCGCGATCTGTGACGGCGACTGGGTTGTAGTTAGGCAGCAGCAGACCGCAAATAACGGAGACATCGTTGCAGCCCTTCTTGAAGAAGAGGCGACCGTCAAGACCTTCAAGCAGCGCGACGGCCACACCTGGCTACTTCCAAGGAACTCCGCATTTGAACCGATTCTCGGTGATCACGCGGTAATCCTCGGCAAGGTAGTTGCAGTTCTTAGGTCTGTATAGCCGCTTTTGTCAGCTCGGCCGCGAGGTCTTCCTTTACGAGCGCGCTGAGCTTGGTGCCCTCTTCGATGTACTCAATGCTCTTTACTTTTCCCACTAGGTGAACCTTGGACACCAAGTCTCCCCTGTCGAAGGGAATAACACCCTCAAACACAATCTCAGGCTTTGGTAGTAAAGCGGCGATGGCTGCTTCCAGCTCCGGTATCCCCAATCCAGTTCGTGCCGACACCAGCAGCGCACCCGGAACCAAGCCTCTAAGTCGAACCTGGTCTTCATCGGAAACCAAGTCGGCTTTATTGAAAACTATTATTTCCTCGACAGCGGAAGCTTCAACATCGGCAATCACCTCGTGGACGGTCTTTATCTGACCTATTGGATCAGGGTCAGTGGCGTCAACCACATGAACAATTAGGTCGGCCGCTGAAATTTCTTCGAGTGTCGAGCGGAAAGCTTCCACCAGTTGATGTGGCAGGGATTTCACAAACCCGACCGTGTCCGCCAAGGTGTAAGAGCGACCATCAGGTGTCTCGTGGCGCCTAATGGTTGGGTCCAGGGTTGCAAACAGAGCATTTTCAACCAGTACTCCAGCTCGAGTAAATCGGTTTAGCAGGGAGGACTTGCCAGCGTTTGTGTAACCGGCGATGGCAACCTGTGGCACGCCCGCCTTTTCCCGCTTTGATCTCTTGGTATCACGTGCGCTCTTCATAAGAGAGATCTCTTTGCGCAGCTTGGCCATCTTGGTGTTTATTCGTCTTCGGTCAAGTTCAATTTTCGTTTCACCGGGACCACGAGATCCGATACCAACACCACCGGCTGCCTGACCACCGGCCTGACGAGACATCGACTCTCCCCAACCGCGGAGTCGGGGCAATAGATACTCAAGCTGCGCTAGCTCAACCTGAGCTTTACCCTCTTTACTCTTCGCGTGTTGAGCAAAGATGTCCAAAATGATGGCGGTCCGGTCTACGACCTTTACCTTCACAATGTCCTCGAGCGTTCGTCGCTGAGATGGCGCCAGCTCAGCATCGGCGATGACCGTGTCTGCCCCGAGACTCTTCACCAAGTCCTTGAGCTCATCAGCCTTACCTTTACCCAGGTAGCTGGCGGGGTCAGGCTTTGCCCTGCGCTGCAGCAACCCATCCAGAACCTGCGCTCCGGCTGTTTCAGCGAGCGCAGCAAGCTCGCGGAGTGAATTCTCGGCACCGGTAAGGGTACCGGTTCCCCAAACGCCTATCAGAACAACTTTTTCGAGCCTTAGCTGGCGATACTCGACCTCGGAGATGTCCTCGAGTTCAGTCGAGAGCCCCGGCACGCGCCTGAGCGATGCCCGCTCTTCGAGATCAAACTGATCGCCGTCAAATTCTGAAGCCGGAGCAAGTGAGCCCCTACGCAAAATGCGGTCGATAGTTGATTCAGATTCCATTGTGGTTTAACACTATGCCTGTATTAGGTTTGAGATATGTCTCAGGAGCACTATTTCAGCTCAGAGCCAACAACCAAAAAAGCAGAAACACAAATCTCGTTTGACGTTGCTGGCAAGAACTTCATTATGGCCGGGGCAAGCGGAACCTTTAGTGCAACAAAACTGGACCCTGGCACAAAGGTTTTATTGAACCAATGGCAACTCTTCCCCAAAGACGGAAACGTTCTGGACCTCGGATGCGGTTGGGGACCAATCGGTGTCTCAATTGCCTACCTAAACCCAGAGACAAAGGTTTTCTGTGTGGATATCAATAACCGCAGTGTCGATCAGACCCTGGCCAACGCCAGCAAGGCTGAGGTAAAAAACCTGTCGGCCATGCTGGCCGATGACCTTCCAGCAGAAATAACCTTCAGCGCTATCTGGTCCAACCCCCCGATTCGAATCGGAAAAGCAGCATTGCACGAGCTCATGCTCAAATACATTCCCCGCCTGGAACCGCTTGGAAAGGCCTACCTGGTAGTTCAAAAAAATTTAGGCTCTGATTCATTACAGCGCTGGCTCGAGGAAAAGTTTCCCGATCACAGCATCAGAAGAGTTGGAACTGAGAAAAACTACCGCGTTCTAGAGGTAATTAGCCCAGCCACTGCCCCGAGTAAGTAAGTTCTGCGGGCCCACTAATTGCCACGTGCTCGCCGTCCTCGGTAGGGAACATCCTCACGGCAACGTCACCACCTGGAACACTTACCTTCCAGAAGTTCTGACTACCGCCAGCCCAGTGCCTGATCGCAATTGCTGCAGCTGCAACCCCAGTGCCGCAGCTAAGCGTTTCTCCTGAGCCACGCTCATGAACCCTCATCGTCAACCCCGCAACCCCCTGGCTCACGAGTGGCTCATCCAAGACCACAAACTCAACATTTGCACCGTCCGGCTGCACCGGGTCCAGTTGAGGGGCCCTGGTCAGTTCTAACCCTTCAAGTTCATCCAGATTGGCCAATGCCACCACAACGTGAGGATTTCCAACGTTTATCTCTAAGCCGGGTCTTGTAACTTGCAATCCTGCCGCGCTAACTAAAGTTTCATCGTCCCCGAGAGTGAATAACCCAAGGTCAACAGCAAAGCCGTTCACTGTTGCAGTTATGTCCTTTATGCCATCTCTGGTTGCAACCGGAAGCGTGCTGCCTTCGGTTAGGGTGGCGAGATTGTTTTCAAGCAAGAACCTGGCAAAAACCCGAATCCCGTTGCCACACATTTCTGCTTCGCTGCCATCTGAGTTTCGGTAGTCCATAAACCATTCGGCACCGGGTTCTGCTTCAAGTAAATGAGCAACTTCAGGGGATTTAGAGGTTGGCTTGACGATTATTAGGCCATCAGCACCAATACCAAAGTGGCGGTCACACATTTTTGCAACTTGGTCCTGAGAAAGTGACAGCTGTCCGGGCTTATCCAGAATAAGGATGAAGTCGTTTCCAGTGCCGTGGCCCTTGGTAAATTCGATGCTCATCGCTCCAGCCTAATTCGCTCAAGAGCGCTGGCTAGCAATTCAGAGTTATCCGGCAACCAGTGAATTCTCTTGTCGCGCCTAAACCAAGACATTTGTCGCCTTGCATAACGGTTAGTCAACTGAATAGTGGTGTCGATAGCCTCCTGGCGGTCACTGACGCCTTGAATGTAATCGAACGCCTGCTGGTAACCGATTGCGGCTCTGGCGGTCTTAGATAGTGGCTCGGGGGCGGCCAGCAAACCTTTAGCTTCTTCAAGCAGGCCTTCAGACCACATGTTCTTGACTCTGTTTTCGATTCTGTCTTTCAGCACCGGCCGCTCAACGTTAATTCCAATGGTCAGCGTTGGCCTGATGTATTGCTGCTCCGGGAGCGAAGCACTGAAAGGCTGACCGGTGAGTTCAATGACCTCTAGGGCCCTAATTACTTTGCGAACGTTGCGAGCATGAATCTGATCCGCGGCTACTGGGTCTTTCAGCTCGAGCCTTTGATGCATTTCAAGGTTCCCAATTTCAGCTGCTTCCGCTTCAAGTCTCTGCCTCACCGCAGGGTCCGTTGGAGCAAAGTCGAGCTTGTCCAAGGCTGCGGAGAGGTAGAACATGCTGCCGCCGACAAAGACGGGCAGCTTGCCAGCGTCAATGATTTCTTGCACCTTGGCTTTTGCAAGCAGGCTGTATTCGACAGCCGTCATTTCCTGACTCGGGGATATCTCATCGAAGAGATGATGAATCACACCGCCACGCTCTTCTGAAGAGAGCTTGGCGGTGCCAATGTCGAGACCTTGATAAAGCTGCATTGCATCCGCATTTATTACTTCAGCTTCGATGTTGTTTTTGGCAAGTTCCTCAATCACTTCGAGGCTGAGCCTAGATTTGCCTGAGGCCGTCGGCCCAATTATTGCTAGCGTGCTAAATGGCACTTTTCACTCGAATCGGCAGACCTAGGCCGACCTTTGTTGAACCGGCTGCCGGAACACCACAGCTCTCCAGCTGCCTGCGGTCGTGAGCATCTCCCCCGCTGGTTCGCCTGACTTCATAAAGCGATCCTGGACTGTGGTCAGCAACCAAGAAATACGGTGCAGCTCTAGTGATAACAACCCTTACCGCATCCCCAGGCCTTGGCACTTCCCCACCCTCTGGAACTTCAAAGTGGACCAGCCTGTTGTCCCTGGCCCTGCCAGTCAATCGGTTTGTCTTGCCGTCTTTACGACCCTCTTCGCTTGAAACAAGCAGCTCAACCTCGGTACCAACAATTAGCTTATTAGCCTCCCAGGAAACCTCATTGACAACCGCAAGCAGTCGTTCGTAGCGATCCTGAACAACTTCCTTTGGAAGCTGGTCTTCCATCTCTGCCGCAGGAGTTCCCGGTCTCTTTGAGTATTGGAATGTAAAAGAAGAAACAAACTGTGACTTTCTAACGACATCGAGGGTGTCCTGGAAATCCTCCTCGGTCTCCCCCGGGAAACCAACAATAATGTCGGTTGTAATAGCAGCTTCGGGCATTACCGCCCTTACCCTGTCGAGGATGCCAAGGAATTTTGTGGCCCGGTAGCTGCGCTTCATGGCCTTCAATATCTTGTCTGACCCTGACTGCAGTGGCATGTGCAATTGCGGCATGACATTTGGGGTTTCTGCCATCGCGGCTATGACGTCATCGGTAAAAGCCGCTGGGTGAGGAGATGTAAACCTCACGCGCTCGAGCCCCTCTATTTCGCCACAGGCACGAAGCAGCTTCGCGAAAGCTCCCCGATCACCGAATTCAACCCCGTAAGTATTGACGTTTTGTCCAAGCAGCGTGACTTCAATTGCTCCATCGGCAACCAGGGCCTTTACCTCAGCCAAGATCTCCCCTGGCCTTCGGTCTTTTTCCTTGCCGCGGAGAGCCGGCACGATGCAGAAGGTGCAGGTGTTGTTACAGCCAACCGAAATCGACACCCAACCGCTGAAAGAGCTTTCGCGCTTGGAAGGAAGAGTAGATGGGAAGACATCAAGCGACTCTAGGATTTCTATTTGAGCTTCAGCGTTGTGCTTGGCTCTATCCAGTAGCGCTGGTAAAACGCCCATGTTGTGGGTACCAAAAACAACGTCAACCCAGGGCGCCTTTTCTAAAATCAGATCTTGGTCCTTTTGAGCCAGGCAACCGCCTACTGCAATCTGCAGATTTGGGTTAGCTTCCTTTTTTGGAAGCAGCATCCCCAAAGTGCCATAGAGCTTATTGTCGGCATTTTCCCTGACCGCGCAGGTGTTGAAAACAATCAAATCTGGGTCGGTCTCACTGGCTTGCTCATAGCCAGCACTCTCCAGTAACCCGGAGATTCTCTCGGAGTCGTGGACGTTCATTTGGCACCCGAAGGTGCGGACTTCATAGGTTAGAGACATGACTGTCTAGATTTTAGCCTCTTGAACTGATATCCCGAAGCACCGAGGACACCAGCCCAGAGCTGAAACCCCTTCGCATCAAGAAACCAGAGACCCTGCGATACTTGGCGTCCTTTTCTAGCGACCCAAGCTTGTCCCATCTGTTGCGGGCTAATTCCAGAGCGATTTCAGCTTCGTCCTCGGGGTTTATTTCTGCTAGCGCGAGCTCTACGAACTCTTTTGGCACGCCCTTTTGAGATAGCTCTCGGCCGATAATTCTTGCCGACTTGCCTCTTTCGACCCTCGAGCGCACATAGGAGTGAGCAAATGCCTGATCGTCAATGAGATTTACTTCTTCGAACCGGTCCAGAAGCGGCAGCGCTATCTCGGAAGGGATTTCACGTTTTTCAAGAATTATTGCCAGCTGCTTCTTGGTCTTCATGCTGCGAGAAAGCTGGAAAAGCAGCACATTTCGTGCACGCTTTTCCAGCTTCTCGAAAGAAGGCTCGTTAGCCATCGTTAGCGGCCTTGGCCACCGGCTTTACTTCCTCTGCAACTTCTTCTGCTGGTAGGTCTGCGACTGGCCTCGGCACTCCGATTCCAAGCTTCACCTTGATCTTCTGCTCAACGGTGTTTGCAATCTCCGGGTTGTCCTTCAAGTACTTGCGAGAGTTTTCTTTACCCTGACCAAGCTGTTCACCATCGAAGGTGTACCAGGCACCGGACTTAGTGACCACGTCGTGCTCAACACCAAAGTCAATAAGGCTTCCCTCGCGAGAGATGCCCTCTCCGAACATGATGTCGAATTCTGCCTGCCTGAAAGGAGCTGCAAGCTTGTTCTTGACAACCTTCACCCTCGAGCGGTTACCCACAGCGTTCTGGCCGTCCTTGAGAGTTTCGATTCTGCGGATGTCTAGACGCACAGAAGCGTAGAACTTCAACGCCTTACCACCCGAGGTGGTTTCAGGTGAACCGAAGAACACTCCGATCTTCTCTCGAAGCTGGTTGATAAAGATTGCGGTGGTTCCGGTGTTGCTAACCGCACCGGTTAGCTTCCTTAGAGCCTGTGACATCAACCTGGCCTGTAGACCAACGTGAGAATCACCCATCTCGCCTTCGATTTCTGCTCGTGGCACAAGCGCTGCCACCGAGTCGATGACAACGATGTCGATGGAGCCTGACCTGATAAGCATGTCCATGATTTCTAGAGCCTGCTCGCCAGTGTCTGGCTGGCTGACCAATAGCGAGTCGATGTCGACGCCAAGCTTTGCCGCGTAAATCGGATCCAGTGCGTGCTCGGCGTCGATGAAGGCGGCAGTGCCTCCCGCTGCTTGAGCACTTGCAATCGCGTGCAGTGCGATTGTGGTCTTACCGGATGCTTCCGGTCCATAAATCTCTACTATTCGACCCCTTGGCAAGCCGCCGGTACCAAGCGCACTGTCAAGTGCAATCGAGCCGGTTGGAATTACCTCAATTGGGGCGCGCTCTTCCGAGCCCAATCGCATGACTGAACCCTTGCCGAACTGGCGATCAATCTGCGCAAGGGCTGTGTCTAGGGCTTTTTCTCTATCTGATGCACTTGGCATTATGACCTCTCTTTTGACGCGTTTCGTCTTGTTTCAATCGAAGCTACGCTCCGACTGGGACATTTTGGAGATTGATCAAGAACTCTCTTGATAAGTCACCTATTTGCCCAGCTGTTAGTAACACTAAACGTTCGAACAAAATTTCGAATGATTACTTTTCGGCGTGTTGCTTTGTCTTGGGTCTTCCGTGCCAACGCTCCTTGGGAACGCCGAGGTGGGCGCATAGGGCCAACCAAACATCTTTGGGGTTTTCCCCTTCAGAAATCAGTTCCATCGGGGTCTTATCGGACCTGTCGGTCAATCGTGTGTCTCGAAGCACAACGGCTGCAAACGCAGGCCCAAATTCTTCATCGACTAGTTGTCTGAATTGGGAAAGCTTCAATGGATTATCTAACTAACTTTGATTTGCGCAATCTAAAAGACCGGAAAACACGAGGAAGCATTGAGCGCAGCTGCGCTACTGCCTGGTGAAAAGATCGGCTTCGGTGACAAAAGCGTCTGGCACAGTGTCGGGGATGAAAGTGTTGTCGACAAATAGTCCCTCAGCAGTAGCAACCCGGTCAGATACCTCGCGAAGCAGCTGCGCCAGTGGGACGTCAAGGGCTTCTGTTACTGAAGCAAGAATTTCGGAAGAAGCCTCTTTTTGACCGCGCTCGACTTCGGACAGGTAACCGAGTGCGACTGACGCCTTGGCGGCAACCTGTCTCAAGGTCTGACCCTGTTCGAGTCGGTGATTGCGAAGCACATCACCAATTTCTTGTCTAAGCAGTACCAATGTTTCCTCCTGGCCAATAATCTATCGGCTGATAGTGACAAATTAGTAAAACTGTCTGAATGTTTCCTGATGGATAACAAAGCTAGTGGCTCAAATGTTCCCTGAGGATCTCGAGTGCCCGCTCTGCAGCAGCCTGCCTTATTTCATTTCTGGAACCCGCAAACCGCTCAGCAAAAACCGCAATTCCCGCTGCCGAACTAAGCCCAATGAATACTTCTCCCGCGACATGCCCAGCAACATTCTCTGGCCCGGCAACACCGGTGGTCGATATCCCGATGACCGATGCTGCATCTTGACCACTGGCCTTCGCAAATTTCGCCCTGACACCCTCGGCCATCTGGGCACAAACTTCCGCGTCAACCGCCGTTTGATTCTCAATCAGCGAAGGCGAAACACCCAGCAGCTGTTGCTTTATCGAATCTTGGTAGGCGACGACCGAGCCGAGCACAACCTTTGATGCACCCGAAACAGAAACCAGCTCCGAGGCAATAAGACCCCCGGTCAACGATTCAGCAGTCGCAATAAACAACTGCTTCTCAGTGCAGAGTCTTATAACTTGCTCGGCCACAGGATCTTCACTCCAGACCAAACCGTCAGCACAACGGTGAACCACAAAACTGCCTGGCCTAGGCCAACGAACCACGGGCCCAAGGCTTCGAAAGGGGCCAGCAGCAGCGACACTGCAATGATCTGCATCACTGTCTTGAACTTTCCACCACCGGTTGCAGCAATTACTTTTTTCCTGGCAACAACGAGTCGGTAGACGGTTATGAACAACTCTCTAGCCAAAATGATTATTGTTGCCGCCCACGGCACCGCCCCCACAATGGACAGCGCAATCAACGAGCCTGAAAGTAGGGCCTTGTCGGCGATTGGGTCAAGTAGCTTCCCAAGATCAGAAACCAGGTTGCGTTTTCTGGCGATAGCGCCATCAATACCATCGGTGGAGGCCGCCAAGACCAGTAGCACAAGCGCGATGAATCTGCCCCAAAAATCCCAGTTGTCCAAAATTAGCCAAAGCACGATTGGAACCATGGCCAGCCTGGATATGGTGATCAGATTCGGTGTTTGCCTGTACAAAAAGCTGTTAGAAGTCATCGCGCCTGCCGGTGAGCTGCCAGGCATCTTCGTCTGGCTCTTCATCCTGGTCACCTTCGCTGTAGCCGGTGTCGCCGTCCACCACCGCGGTTGTTTGACCGCTCAGTTTGGCCAGCAAAGCTGGCAGGTCGTCTGGCCGGATCAGAACGTCTCTGGCCTTAGAGCCTTCAGAAGGCCCAACCACTCCCCTTGATTCCAGCAGGTCCATCAAACGACCCGCCTTGGCAAAACCAACTCTGAGCTTGCGCTGCAACATCGAGGTTGACCCGAACTGAGAATTTACAATCAGATCGCAGGCTGCAAGAAGCACCTCTAAGTCATCGCCAATATCACTGTCAATGACCTTGCTGGAAGCCTGCTGGGTGACATCGCTGCGGTATTCCGGATCCATCTGGGCTTTTACATGGTCCACGACCTTCAAAAGCTCATCTTCAGAAACCCAAGCGCCCTGCACGCGAAGCGCCTTATTGGTTCCCATTGGCGCGAAGAGAGCATCTCCCTGCCCAACCAGCTTCTCAGCACCTGGCTGATCCAAAATCACCCGTGAATCTGTCACAGAAGAAACTGAGAACGCAAGCCTTGACGGCACGTTTGCCTTAATCAACCCTGTAACGACATCCACGGAGGGTCGCTGGGTGGCAAGTATCAAGTGAATTCCAGATGCCCTCGCCAGCTGCGTGATTCGAACAATCGAATCTTCAACATCACGTGGAGCAACAATCATGAGGTCTGCAAGCTCATCGACCACAACCAGCAAATAAGGGTAGGGCTGCAGTTCTCGCTTCGAGCCCTCAGGCACCCTTATGGTTCCGGCCACCACGGCGCGGTTGAAATCATCGATGTGCTTGAAGCCGAAGGATGCCAAATCGTCGTAGCGAGAGTCCATTTCACGAACCACCCATTGCAGAGCTTCCGCGGCCTTTTTTGGGTTAGTAATAATCGGTGTAACCAGGTGAGGAACACCCTGATAAACCGATAGTTCAACTCGCTTGGGGTCAACCAAAACCATTCTGACTTCGGCAGGAGTCGCACGCATCAAAATGGAACAAATCATGGAGTTCACAAAGCTTGACTTACCAGCCCCGGTGGCACCCGCCACCAAGAGGTGAGGCATCTTGGCAAGGTTTGCAATCAGGTAACCGCCCTCAACATCCTTACCGACACCGATGGTGAGCGGGTGCTGAACACCGGTGGCAGCCTTTGATTTCAAAACATCACCGAGCGAAACAGTCTCGCGGTCGGTGTTTGGAATCTCGATTCCAATGGCGCTTTTACCCGGGATCGGAGCCAAAATCCTGACTTCGTTAGATGCCACCGCATAGCTGATGTTGTTAGTTAGCCTCGTGACAGCCTCAACCTTTACACCCGGCGCTAGTTCAACTTCGTAGCGAGT
>Ga0209654_1001171_pt1 | contig 21743 bp, 24 predicted proteins | sample SaaInl1SG_22_DNA_FD_184646 | JGI IMG/M metagenome (GOLD analysis project Ga0209654, IMG submission 184646) | Marine microbial communities from expanding oxygen minimum zones in the Saanich Inlet - ESP_161SG_22_DNA (SPAdes) (version 2) | ecosystem: Environmental > Aquatic > Marine > Intertidal... | reverse complement strand
AATGGTGCACAGGTTATTAAAGACTTTGGCTTCTTTAAGATGCCAGGAACAATTGAGTCAACAGCCGTTGCTGATGGGTTGGCCACGGTGGGTGGAAGCCTCCCCTTCGCGGCTTCGTCTGGCTCTGCTGCCGTTTCCAATGTAATTTCCAGAAGGCCCGCTGCTGGTAACGCAATTAAAAAGAATGATGTTCAGTTCACGCCTGGGCTTACTGGTGCTACAGCAATTGTTAGTGCCGACATCCTAGAGATTGACACTAAAGACCATGTTGTTGCTTTCAACGGCTCCGTGCAAAACGCGAGAGGTCGTGTCGATGTTTTGGCTGACTTCATCAAGTTGGCTCCTGGGTTTAATCAGCTCGAGTTCGAAGACACAGGCAACCCTGAAGGTGAAGCAACCCTGCGTGTTTATTATCGTTCTGGCTGGCTTGGCTAATAAACTTAAAACGAAAACGACAGGATAGACGATGGCAATAGTTAAGAATATCGAGTATCGGTATTTTCTGACCGACTTGATGAGCAACGAGATTATTTCGGAAGTGCCCTTTAAGGGAGTGTCTTTCGAACGAACCAATCGCAGGGCTGGCTCCTTCTCGGGGACAATTCCTTTCGTGGAGGCCACTGAAGGGCTAAATCTTTACGAAGCCACTATGCCTGGGCGAACTGGGCTGTACGTGATGCGAAATGGCGTTTGTGTCTGGGGTGGGATTGTTTGGTCTCGGTCATACTCTGTCGACAGTCAAGAACTTGGCGTAGACGGCGGGGAGTTCCTCAGCTACTTCTACCACCGCAACATCTGGCAGACAATCCAATACGGGTCAAACTTTATCGGAGTTGCAGAGTATTCCGTAAGCGATGGCACGGCTACGGTTACCACCGAGTTGGCGCATGGGTTTTCTGTAGACGATGTTGTCCGTATAACTTTCACAAGTCCTTTGGTGGACGGAACTCAGACAGTCACAAGTGTTCCTTCCGCTACGCAGTTTCAGTTCACCACTACTTCTGCCAACGGGGGCGGACAAAGTACCAGTGGAGCTTGTCGTCTTATGGTTGACAGCTACGACTTGGCTAGAGACTTGGTCTTCCGACTTTCCTCCGATTTGGGTGGGCTTGCATTTGCCAACGAGTTCATCAAGCCAGCTAAAGAATTTCAAGCTTCTATCGTTCGGGTCACTCGGTCTTCTAACTCGGTAACTTTGAGGACGCAGGAAGACCATGACATCATTCCTGGTCAAGAAATAGAACTTTTCGAAATTAACTCCGACATTGACGGATTCCACATAGTGTCATCCGTTCCCGACAGTCGAACAGTCGTGTTCCAACAGTTTGGTTCGGACATTCCTAGAACATCACTGCCTGGAATTAGAACACTCAATGTGGTCACAAAAGAGCTAACGAACAACATAGCAACTATTACTTTGGACCTGCCTCACGGGGCTTCAGTCGGGCAAACAGTTTTCTTGACAGGAGTTGACTCTTTCTTCACGGGAGTGCTGGACCAAACTTTTAACGGAAGATTTGTTATAACAGATGTTCCCACGGAGAACAGTTTCTCTTTTAGCTCTGGCGGGATTCTTAACGTGCCTGAGAGCACGGTTGCTGGTGGCATCGCTCAGTTTGGGTCTAAGGCTGTGTACGGTGATTACGGAAGCTACACTGCCAACGCAGATGTCGGCATTGCTTTTGAGAACTTAGATAAGAGTGGCTACTACCAAGACACTCAGGTGTTCCGTGGCTTTGAGCAGAAGACTGTGGGGGAAATCCTTGAGCAGTACTCGAACACTGTTGACGGCGGTTTTGAGTACCGCATCGACTGCGATTACGACTACGACACTGCTTCTTTCACTCGCACCTTCCGAATGTTCCCGATTGATTTAGCTGACCCGCCTCCCCCAGGGGACGTCTACCCCGTCACCGCATTCGGTGCGGAAAAGGTGGTCTTCGAGTACCCAGGGAATATCGAAACTTTTTCTATTGACGAAACCGCAGAAGATTCCGCTACTCGCTTTTTTGTTGTTGGGAACATAGAAGACCTCAATAACGAAGCAAGTCAGCCCTATGCGGGAGCAGCAGCCAGAAACCTTTTGGACAACAAAAACGGAAAGAGTTGGCCACTTCTCGACCTCTCTGAGCAGCTAGACGAGATTGAGAACGAGTTGAGCTTGCACCTTTACGCTCAGGACTACTTGTACGAATCTTTGCCTCCCGTAAGCACATACAAGCTCACGGTTAACGGTTCGCTATCTCCAGAGGTGGGCAGTTTCTTTCCTGGGGATTGGTGCTCCATCATTATCAATGACCCTTTTGTCCAACAAAGACTTGCTTCAGACCAGGAGCCTCGGGATGACGTGCTTATCCGAAAGATTAGCTCGTACAAGGTTAAGGTCCCAGATTCTCCGTCTTTCCCCGAAATAGTTGATTTAGAGATAGTGACAGATTGGAAGGTTGACCAAAGTGGCAACTAGAAGAAGAGCCAGCAGACAGAGTCTTACGGGGTCTATTTCAGACCTTCAGCGTAGGGTTAGATATCTTCAAAACAGGCCGTCGCCCACATCCTTGGGTAATCAGTCTGTCGTGCGTAGTGCGCTTCAGCCTAGGGCGGTCAGTAACGACCAAATTGCTCTTAACGCTATTAGTAACGACCAGATTCAAGCTGACGCTATTAAGCAGGCTCAGATAGACAACAACTCTGTTGGAACCAGTGAGCTTATCGGTCTTTCGGTAACTAATGAAAAGATTGCAATAGGCACCATTGAGAATGACCGAATGGCTGAAGAGTCCATTGACTACATCAATATGATTCCAAACTCTGTCCGTGAGGACACACTGGACGAAAACTCTGTAAGTTTTCGCGCTTTACAGCTCGATGCTGTTGGCAACGAAAACATGCTTGGAGACTCGGTCGGGAGCGACGAGCTTCAAAACGACTCTGTTGGGAGCGGTGCGCTTCAGAATAACTCGGTGGGGAATTTTGCCATGCAGAGTGACTCGATTGGGAACGCTGAACTGCAGAGCGGTTCCGTGGGGACCAGCCAACTTCAGAACGGTGCGGTAACAAGCTCTAAGATTGCGTCTGGAAATGTTGGAAGCACGCAGTTGTCGAACAGCTCTGTCACCAACTCTAAAATTGCTAATGGTGCTGTCAGCTACGCCAAAATATCCTCTGGCACTTCGTCAAGTATTGTAAGCGCAGGGTTAACTACTGGTTTTGGTATTAGAAAATCAGGAAACAATATTAGAGTAGAGACTGGACAAATTTCTACCAAAGGTCACCGTCACTCGTACGTGGATAGGTACTACTCCCGAGATTCTTTGGGCGGAACTTTGACTAGCTTTCGCACGGCCAATGTCACCACATCTGGGGACTCTTCTTCGGTTCGGTACAAGACTGACATCTCAGACCACCAGCCATCTGACCCCAAAAAGCTTTTAAATCTTACTCTTAAAAAGTTTAAGTATAAAAGGAGTAAAGCATACAACCACGCTGAGAAAAACAGAGAGTGGATGCACGGTTACATGGCTGAAGAGCTCATTGAAATGGGTTTTGAGGAAGTTGTAACGTACGACGCAGAGGGCAACCCAGACAAGGTTAACTATGGACTTTTGTCGGGATTCGTGTTGGAGTTAGTTAAACTGCAACAGGATGAGATAGAATTACTTAAACAGAAAATATCTGAAGTGGAAGACAAAAAGTAATGACATATACCTTTTCATATACTCCTGGTTCTAGACCTGTCTGGGAGAAAGTCTTTACCTCCTCTGGCGGAGAAACTTTTTCGGTAGCTCTAGTGTTTGAAAATAAAGAAGACAGAGAGGCTTTGTCTGCTGCAGAAGCCTACACTCATATGGAAAACTTTATCCAGTATGTAAAAGACATTACAGCTGACATTTCAGTGGTTCAACTTTCTGAGCCTGCACCGTCAAGTTTTTGGCCTGTCAATGGCGACTACGATGAAGCCGAGTGGGCCATGCAAGAAATTCAAAAATGGTGGAACTGGGCATACTTTAATGATGCCTTTAGCGCAGAAGAGTCCGCATAATGTTTGAGGTAAAAGACGGCTCCCGCATACTCCAGTTCAGTGGGCACCTCTTGGGGGAGTCTTCTTCTTGGAGACGCGGCTCGGTACGGTGGATTGAGTTTAAGCTCTACAGAACCGAGAACGGAAAATACATCCTCTCTCGTGTCGGAGTCTCTCTTGTGTTCCACTCTTCCACTTGCCCGCTTGTGAAGAGGTATGGACTTTCGGAATCACAGCCACATGAAATAAAAGAATTCGCTATGCCTTGCGAAGAGTGCGACCCCGAACGAGACCTACCTATCTTGTTCCCCGAGAAGGACAGGACCTGGGCTCAGGTGAGTGACGATGCGGAGCCAGTGCTTGACGCGCTCTATAAATACGACCAGAATGGTGCTAGGTATTTGACGCACGTCGCACAAAGGCTGTTGGAAGAAGCAGCAGAAGTCGATGAGCAGATTGACAGCGTGTACAGGGTGGAGATAATTTCCTAGTACGCTACAATAAACAGCCCAACGATAGAAGGCACTAATGACGAATGACACCTCGGGGCTTGCCAACGTAAAGCTTCACCTAGTTAATGACATGGAGACTGCTAACCAGTTTCTCTCTTGGCTAGGGGAGCGTCGCCCCCTGGATGCACTTGCTGTAGACATCGAGACTGGCGAGCTTCCAGGGAACAACAAGAAGGACGCCCTGTCCCCCTGGCACGGTCGTATTCGTCTTGCTCAGGTGGGTGACTCAGAGCAGGCTTGGGCCATCCCGTGGGACCACTGGAAGGGTGTTTTCTATCAGGGGATGAGCAAGTACACAGGCCCCATCATCTGCCACAACATTGCTTTTGAAGCACGCTGGTTTGCGGTTAACTCGGATTGGGATTTCCCGTGGCAACAGGCGCATGACACGATGCTGATGGCGAAAATTATTGACCCCATCTCTCCCGCAGGTCTTAAGCCACTGTCTTCCAAGCTCATCGACGCCAAAGCAGCGAGCCTTCAAGATGTACTTGACCAGGAGATGACCGCTAATGGTTGGACCTGGGGCACGGTCCCTGTCGACTTTGAACCTTACTGGGCATATGGTGCTCTTGACACTATTTTGACTACCAGACTCTGGCACAAGTTTTACGAGCAGTGTGGCCCTGATGGGCCGTATCACAAAGCTTACGAGTTGGAAATGGCAGCTCGAAAGATTGCCACTCGCATGGAAATCAACGGGGCTCGTGTTGACCTTGAGTATTCCCAACAAAAGTACGACGAGCTTTTGGACTTTGCAGAGCGGACGAAGCTCTGGGCCTATAACACCTACAACACTTCTATCACCAGCAACATTCAACTGGTGAAGACCTTAGAGGGGCTTGGCGCGGTCATTGATGAGCTCACACCGTCGGGCCAAAAATCCGCGAGCAAGGACCAAATTAAAAAGCTGTCTATCGAGGGCAACGACCACGTTAAGCAACTAGCTGAAGCGGTGCTGCAACAGCGTAAAGCAGACAAGCTAGCGAATACTTACTTCCTTAACTTTATTCAGAAGAACAGTAACGGATTCCTTCACCCCTCTATCAACACGGTCGCGGCTAGAACATCAAGGATGTCTATTACTGACCCCGCCTTGCAGACTCTCCCCAAGGGGGACGCAACCGTGCGTCGAGCGTTCGTCCCGAAAGATGATGACCACGTTATTATCACGTCTGACCTTGACCAGGTTGAGTTCCGCATGTTTGCATCGCTCTCGGGTGATGAGAACCTAATCCACCTTTTCAATCGTGCGGACGCTGAAGGCTCGGACCCGTTTACGGAAATTGGTCGTCAGGTGTACCAAGACCCTTCCATGCAGAAGTCTGACAAGCGACGTAACCTCATCAAGGGCGTTGTGTACGGACGCCTCTATGGTGCTGGTGTCGCCAAGCAGGCTGTAACTGCAGGTGTGGCAAAAGAGCAGATGCAGGCAGTGTCAGACTCTTTTGACTCTAACTACCCAGGTATGGCACTCTTCCAACGACAAATAGCAAACTTGGGTGAGGAGCGTCTACTTTCGGAGGGGCAAGGATACGTCAAAACTTGGACTGGTCGCAGGGTGCCTTGTGACGACAATCGAACCTACTCTTTGGTCAACTACCTTATCCAGGGTGGAGCTGCCGAAGTCTTCAAATCGAACCTGGTGAAGCTTGACCAAGCTGACCTTACGGACTACTTGATTGTTCCAGTGCATGACGAAATTGTGCTTCAGGCCCCACGCAAGGATGCTGAAGAAATCAAGCAGCTCGTTCGCGAGTGCATGACCACCACCGAGGGCTGGGCTGTCCCGCTCACTGCGGATGCTGATGGTCCTCTTGAGACATGGGGGGATAAGTACTAATGAAAGCTGTTCTTTCGGTAGACCCTGGGCTTGCCACTGGCGTCTGTTTTATTTTGTGGACTGGAGCAGAGGGGGAAGACCCCGTAATCAAGTTATCTGCCGAACTGAATGAGGAAGAGTTTGCTCCGCAGATTAGAGAGTGTATGGGCGACTGGGAGAGCTATGAGGAGTTCACGGTTGTCTGCGAAAGATTCGTTATCAACGCACAAACCGTGCGAAACTCTCAAGCCCCGTACAGCCTTGAACAAATTGGCAGTCTGAAACAGATATGCAGAGACCATGGCTATCCAGTGGATAAAATTCTTTTCCAAGCCCCTGTTGACGCAAAAAACATGTTTCCCAACAAAGCCCTAAAAACTTTAGGATTCTGGCATGTCGGTGGGGCGGGACACGCTTTAGATGCAATCCGACACGCCCTATTGGCAATAGTTCGCCTCCATAAGTGGATTCCTAGACTACTGTTGGACAATGTTACAGAATAACTAACACGAAATTCTTACTAACACCACTTGATGTGGTACCATGGTTTTAACGACATAAAGAGGTAACAAATTGCCAGTATCTGTAGAGCTCGACAACGAAAACTCGCACATCCTTATCAACGCTGAATGGCGATACAAGGAGCTATGTAAGAGTCTTCCTGGGTCGTCTTGGTCTACAAAAGAGCAGGTTTGGCGACTGCCTATGAGTTGGTCTAGCTGCCTGGCACTCCGCTCTACTTTCAAGGACGACCTCACAATTGGCCCTCGGCTCACGGCTTGGGCAGAAGACCTCGTAAACACCCGTATACAGCCCTCAGTGGCCCTCAGGGAGCTTGAAGAATACGATGGGGATGAAGACCTGTTCCCCCATCAAAGGGCGGGAGTGGCCTTCCTGGCGGCTTCTAGACGTGCTTTACTGGCAGACGAACCAGGACTGGGAAAATCTGCTCAGGCAATCCGTGCTTTGAAGCGTTTGAAGGAGCAAGGAGAGGATGTATTCCCCGCTCTCATTGTCTGCCCCAACACTCTCAAGAAGAACTGGGAACGTGAAATTCAGAGATGGTGGCCTGAAGTAACCACTCAGGTCGTTAAGGGAACTTCTACTCAGCGGAGAAAACAATTTGAAATTGGGGCTGAGAGCAACATTGATGTCTTCATCATTAACTGGGAGTCTCTGCGTACCCACTCGAGATTGGCTCCCTACGGTTCGGTAGCTCTTACCCGTTGCTCGGAGTGTGGCGGACACGACGAAGGCATTAGCCTCAACCGTTGTGAAGTACACCTCCGCGAGCTCAACCACATTGACTTCAAAGCTGTAATCGCAGATGAGATTCACCGCTCCAAAGACCCCAAGTCCAAGCAGACTCGCGCTCTGTGGTCAGCTACTGGAGACGCGGACATTCGTTTTGCCCTGACAGGAACGCCCATTGCAAATGACGTGGTGGACCTGTGGAGCATTCTGCACTGGATTTCACCCGAGAACTGGCCCAGCAAGACCAAGTGGATGGAGAGAATGGTAGACACCATCCTCAATGCTTTTGGTGGACTACTCGTTCTTGGCGTGAAGCCTCACATGCAGGAAGAGTTCTACAAGACCATCAATCCGCATATGCGTCGGATGCTCAAGCAAAAGGTGCTTCCCTGGCTACCAGAGATGGTCTTCGAGCGTCGTGACGTGGAGATGTCCACGAAGCAAAAGAAGGCTTACACGCAGATGCGTGAGACCATGATGGCTGAGCTGGAGGACGGGGAACTTGTTACTGCCCCCAGTGTTTTGACCCAGACCACACGACTGTTGCAGTTTGCTAGCTCATATGCAGAGATGGCGGTTAGCGAAACCACAGGGGAGCAGAAAGCCCTGCTGTCTGACCCTTCTTGCAAGGTAGATGCGTTAATGGCAGACATCAAAGCAAAAGACTTTGGTGAGGATTCCGTTGCTGTGTGTGCAGTGTCACGTCAGCTCATTGAGCTCCTGAGTGCGGCTATGACCAAAGCCGAAATTCCTCACGGACTCATTACGGGGGCTCAAGACGAAGACCAGCGTCAGCAGGCTATCGACGATTTCCAGGCTGGGCGTACCAAGTGGATTCTCTACACGGCTCAGGCTGGTGGTGTGGGTGTGACCCTGACAGCAGCTCGCCGTCTAGTGATGCTTCAGCGTCCGTGGTCTTTGGTTGACCACAAACAGGCTCTGGACCGCGTGCACCGCATCGGCTCTGAGATTCACGATTCCATCATTGTGACTGACTACGTCACCGAAGGAACTATCGAAGAGCGAGTCCTCCAAGTATTGGAATCCAAAGCGGACAACTTTGAACAGATTGTGCGAGACAAGGACCAACTCCTTGCCCTGCTGAAGGAAGAGAAGGCAGCAAAATGAGCGAAGTAGTACGCATCAGCAATTCTGAGATTCAAACTTTTAAAGACTGCCGTCGACGCTGGTGGTTTACTTACTACCGCAGGCTACAGCCGAAAGAGCGTCAAGTCACTGGTGCACTTGCTTTGGGGTCTCGCATCCACGAAGCCTTGGACCAGTACTACTCGACTGGCATACCGCTGCTTCAGGCTCACGCAAACTTGGTGAACATGGAAAAGGAGGCTCTGCTCACGGACTTCCGAGACGTAGCTGAGCTGGAAAAGGAAGCCGAGCTTGGGCACATCATGCTTGAGGGCTACCTGCAGTGGGTGGAAGAGAACGGTGTTGACGCTGAGCTCGAGATGATTTCTACCGAAGAAACGATGGTTATGCCAATGTTTAACGGAGAAGTCGAGCTACAGGGGAAGCTTGATATGCGTGTGCGACGACGTGGTGACGGTGTTCGCATGTTCCGCGACTTCAAGACCGTGGGTGGCTCTCTCAGCGACTTTGCAAACCTTGCCCCCATTAATGAGCAAATTCTTACCTACATGCTTTTAGAGCAGCACCAGAACGGAGAAGGAGAGCGTTCGGAGGGTGGTATCTTCACCCTGCTGAAGAAGGTTCGCCGTACGGCAAACGCACGCCCACCCTTCTACGACCAGTTCGAAGTGCGACACAATGTCTTCACCTTGCGGTCCTTCTGGGACCGAATCCACGGCACCGTGGGCGACATGATGCGCGTCCGCACCGCTTTGGATGAGGGGGAGAGTCCAGCCTTTCACGCCTATCCCAGCCCCTCACGGGACTGTAAGTGGAAGTGTAAGTTCTTCACCGTATGCACGCTTGTCGATGACGGTTCAGCGGCTGAGCAAGCGATTGAAGCAATGTTCGAAGTAGCCGACCCATATGCATACTATGGCGACTCAGAGAAAAAAGGAAGTGAGTGACGAATGAGTGAAATCCAACGGTCTTTGACCGTTATGGTTTACGGTGAGTCAAAGGTGGGTAAGTCCTCCTTCGCCGTTACCGCTCCGTACCCACGCCTAATGCTTGATGTGGAGGGTGGACACCGATTCCTTCCTATCACTGTCAAGTATTGGGACCCACTGCGCGAGGAACCCCCCGTTGCAGATGGAACGTGGGACACCGTGGTTGTCGCAGTGCGGGATTATGACACCGTGCTAAAGACTTACCAGTGGTTGCAACTTGGCAACCACCACTTTAAGAGCTTGATTATCGACTCCATCTCGGAGCTCCAGGTCAAGTGCATGGACAGCATTGCTGGTAACGAGCAGATGAAGATGCAGCAGTGGGGCGAATTGCTTCGCCACATGGGTGGTCTTCTCCGCGACTTGCGAGACCTCACAATGCACGCAACAAACCCACTTGAGGCTGTCGTCTTGACGGCTATGTCTCGGGTGACCCAGGACGGTAAGCACCGTCCGTATCTGCAGGGACAACTTGCTATTCAAGCACCGTACTTCTATGACATCCTCGGTGCATTGGCTGTCGAGGACTTCCCGAATGAAGACCCGCTTGGTGCGCCTCACAAGGTGCGTCGTATGTACGTAGAGCGTACTAACGAATACGAAGCAGGTGAACGAGTCCAGGGTCGCCTGGGTTCAATCGTTGAGCAGCACAACCTCAGTATTGAGATGATGCTCGACACCATCTTTGGTCCCAAACAGGAGGCCAAAACCAGTAAGAAGAAAGAAGAGGTAACATCATGACCACACTTGATTGGGCACAGCTCATTAAAGATGCAGGAGACAGCTCAGGTGGTGGCAACTACGAGCCACTTCCCGACGGTGACTACGAGTTCACTGTTGTAGAGGCTCCTGCAACCGAAACACAGTCAGGCAAGACTATGTTCAAGCTCAAGGCGCAGGTTACGGGCGGAGCCCACGACAAGCGTCTCGTCTGGGACAACCTGGTTGTATCTCCCGAGAACTCCACTGCTCTCGGTATTTTCTTCCGCAAGATGAACTGCATGGGTCTAACCCAGGAGTTCTTCGACCGCGCACCGACAAACGAGCAGATTGCTCAGGGCTTGGCGGGTCGCCGATTCCGTGGCCAGGTTGGTAGCCGTACCTACAACGGCAAGACCTCCAACGAAATCAAGAACTACTACCCGTCTCAGGCTGGTGCCGTCCCCTCGGCTCCCGCTCAGACTGCAGCAGCTCCTGCACCCGCACCTGCACCCGCAGCGGCTCCTGCTCCTGCACCCGCACCTGCGGCTGCTCCTGCCCCCAGCGCGGCCCCTTCGGCTCCGTTCTAATGGCAATGTCGGGGTGTCACTCATTTGAGTGGCACCCTGGCACACGGACTTAAGGACAAAATGAAAGCACTCATCACGGGAAGCACAAGTCCGCAGGCTTCCTCAAAAACAGCAACTCGGACGCCCACTTTTGCCTCTTTGCTCTCGCACTCCTTTATTTCTCAGGGGATTGATGCCGAGCTGGCGGAACCGTCTATTAACCTTTCTACGGAAAAACTAAATGAATATGATGCCATTTTTGTTGGGATTGCTCCCCCCACAAGTCTTTCCGCTAATAGGGTTTATCCAGCGTTTGCTATTGCTAACAGGGCACGTAAGCTTGGGAAGCTCTTTCTTTTTATTGACGCCCCAGAGCCATACAAAATCCAAGCTTCTCTAAAATCTTGCTACCTCAACGTGTCTGACCTTCAGAAAGACTTTTACTCCAATAGAAAGTTTTTCTCGGAGTTCACAGAGTACCTAGAGTTTCAAGAAGAGGTCTATCAATTCATTGAGTTCCTGTACACGGAAGAGTGGCCTACCCTCCTGTACCCAGCTTTCCCGTGGTTCCCGCAGGAGCTCATTCAGAAAGCCTTGCCAAACGTGTCCCAGTCGGTGGCCGTGAATTTAGATGAGACTCTGCTACAGGTGGGTCGGATTAGCCCTGATTTGGACTCAGAGCGGACGTATTGGACCTGCGACGCTCTCAACACAAAATGGGCAAAGAAAGTCTCTAAGACTCTCGCTCTGCCAGTTATGGCAACCAGACGGAGCAGATGGGACACGGAAGACATCACTCTGACTAGAGTGAGACGTAGCGTGGGGACCATAGTTTCTCTCTACAGAAGCAACGAACCGTGGTGGTCTCCTGCACTCGCTCAGTCTTTGGGGGTGGGCGTTCCCGTGGTAACAGATTGGCGATTTAGCGGAGAGCTTGGTCCAGAGTGGGCATACCTCGCTTCTTCTGTTGAAAGTATGACTACAGCTGAAAGGTTTGAACTTTCAGTGGCTCAGAGAGACTTCTACTTAGGGGCCATATCGGAATGGAAGATAGACCCGAGTAGATTTGATATAAACAAAAAACAATCGGTAATGGTATAGAGAGGAGACCCAAAATGGGACTCGACATGAAATGGGTTAAGGAGCAGCTGCAAGCTGCCAAAGTACGCAAGCCCGTAGGTGATGCAACAATGAAACTGATTGAGTTAGTTGACACAATCGAACTCACTGATGAGCAAAGAGCTCAAGCTGTAGAGATGTTCTCTAAGCTGGCTCTCGGCCACGCTCACGTAAAAATAAACAAGAACGAATTGTGGGTTCCTGCACGTCCTGGCGACATCAAGGTTGCAGACGAGGTCCGCGTTAAGGCAGACGCCTTCACAGGGGATGCTGGGACCGCACACAACGGACGTCGCGGTGTTGTTGTTGGCGTTCGCTACGGAGATGTGATTTTTAAAAGCACGGATGGTAAGGAGCCCAGTTTGAACGGCGCTCACTACTCCCCACACGCATTGGAGAAGCTTGTAAATGTCTAGAAGCACAACATTTACCTTCTCTGTTTCAGGGGACAGCTACGAGGAGATTGCCTCTAGGTCTGACAACATTATTTCCCGCTTTATGTCCTCTGCGGAAGAGGATGAGTTCGACGATGATAACAAGGCTGTTAGCTCAAGTTCTGGCGCACGCGTCAACTATGAGATTGTTGTCACGAAGAGTGAAGACATAGCTAGCGAGTACGAGTATCAAGCCGAGGTAATTGCAAAAATTCGCGATTAGCTATAGGGTGGCAGAGAAGCAATGACGCAGAAATGGAAGGAACGAAATGCGGAAACCTTGGGACTACGAAGAGCCAGCTTGTGCAGAGGTTGGAACGAATATGTTTTTCCAGCCAGACCCCGATGACAATGAAGCAGGAGCCGCATCAGACCGATACACATATGCTCGCTCTGTCTGCAAGACTTGTCCTCACTTAATCGAGTGCGCTGAGTGGGGTTTGAAAAATGAGTCTCACGGTATGTGGGGAGGCACGTCTCCCCGAGAAAGAGCAAATATGCGGACCAAGCTCGGGATACCTGTTGTGCGAAGAGTAGATTTCAACGCGCTATAATTAGTGTATGAGTGCTGAGCCATTACAGTCTCCTGTTCCAGTATGTGAAGCTTGCTACATTAAGAAGCATTCCAAGTGGGAGCCCGAGAGCGTTGACGACAAGGGAAACATACTTATGCGCCTTAAGGGGGTGCCCACCCCGAGGCAATACGAACTTGGTGTAGTGGAGACTTGCCACAAGTGTGAGTCGGTTACTATCTGTGGAATCTACGATTTAGTAGAGCCAGAAATCCAGTTCATAGATGATGAAGAGCCCTTCTGATGAGGGATGTACGGCACGGCGAGCATCTTTGGCAGTGCTGGGAGGGCGAAGGGTATTTTTCTGATAATCACTCTGAGCTAATTTATTTCACCATCGGGGAGGTTGACACCGACCATGAAATAGTTAGGCGTGCTCTCGCGTCAACACTGCAGAGAGACGGCATTGCTGACGGGCTCTCTGACGGCTTTAGAATGCTCGAATCATCAAACACACAGAGCGGATTCGCAGGGTTTCTGCCCGACGAGTCTGAGTACACGGTTTGCGACGAAGAAGGCATGACCGAGTACGGGGATAAGGTTGTAGAAGTTTCTATAGTAACTTGGATAGAATTTTAACATTTTGACAGAACTCTGTCAATTGTCTACACTTGTTTGGTAAACTAGTTATGTGTGGACACCAGCGACAAATCTAAAATGGCAAAGAGATGCCCTATGCGCTGAGCCCGAAAACAAAGAGGCTATGGAGTGGTTCTTTTCTAAGGAGCCCAAGGAAAAATATGCCGCTAAAAATCTTTGTTTTAGCTGTCCCGTAAGAAAGCAGTGCCTTCAGTGGGCACTAGAACACCGCCAAATCTGGGGTATTTGGGGCGGTAAAGATGAAGTGGAGATGCGTAGAACGCTCTCAGTGTCCTACAAAGGCGAAGAGGCTCGCCGCCGTAGGTTTCCGAATTGTCCATACTGCACCGCTCGACCTTCCAAACTCGAGACTAGTTCAATAGAGGTGCCTGGCGGAGGTAGATGGACAACAGCTCGCATTGTGACGTGCACAGTGTGTAAATTTTCCTGGAGGAGTCGAACCAGTGCTAATGCCGTAGAGGCTTACAAGCAGCACAGGGAAGACCGTACGGCAAAAAGACTCAAGGAAAAGGAAAAACGAGCCGAAAAAGCAGCTAAGAGTAAAGCTAAGTCTTCTAAGAAGCGTTAGCTGCTGACATTTCGCAGAAAACCAGGTTGTTCTGCATTCTTTCGTTGTCTGGCTCAATCTCTACAGCGTTGCGAGCGTACTCGGCTGCCTTTGCGTAGTGCCCAAGGTTGTAGGCGGCAATAGCTGCGTAGTCCCACGGTGCGGCACCCCAAGACTCTGCCTCACAGAGATACTCGAGGGGCTTTTCTGTGATGGAGAGAGCCGCTTCAGCTGAATTTAGGCAGTTCTTCCAGTCTTGGCGTTCGTAGTACAGCTTCACGAGGTCCACGTGAGGCTCTCTGCGGCCAGGAGCCTGTTCGATGGCTCGCTTAAACCAGTGCTCAGCCTCTGCGGGGAGAGATTTGCCGATAAACCGCATGGAAGCGGCTCTTTCGGGTGCCCAGGTGGCTGTGGGGAGCTCTAGATGACGCTTTAGCTCCGCTGCAGCTTCCATGTAGCGTCCATAGAAGTACAACTCTCGCCCGTAGTAGAAAGCGTTGCGGTCGTTGTACGGGTCTTCCTTGACAGACATCGAGAGAAGCGGGAGATACTGAGAGCGGCTCTTAGACGGGTCTGGGTGGTGGTGTGTCTCAATGCCATCTAGCCACTCTTGCTTCTCTTCGATGCCGTAGGAGTAGATGCACTCGTGTACAGGGTGACGCCAGCGGAAGCCCTTGCGACCGTGAATGTGGTCGTAGCTAAACTCGAGGCCAGGCGTGCCGTCTTCGTTGAAGGACCAGATGTGCTTGTAGCGAGGACGGTTTACACCGCGCTCCCACGCTTCGGTCAAGACATCTTTCCATCCTGGAGTGATGACCTCGTCCATGTCTAGAGACACGCACATGTCGATGTCAGCTGGGAGAGCGGCCAGAGCAGCATTTCTGGCGTCGTCGAAACGCCAAGGCGATACGCGAACATCCACTACGTTGATTCCCAGGGCTCTGGCTGCTTCCACTGTGCCGTCTGTCGACCCCGTGTCTGCAATGAGGAGGTAGTCTGCATCCTTTGCTGACTCGAACCAGGACTCAACAAACTGTCGTTCGTTTAGCGCGATGGTGTAGATTGCTGCTTTCATTGTCTCTCCTATGCCACGGGGAATATGGGGTTACTATTTTCTTTCATGTCTTTTATAAACTCGACATGGTCTTTCATATCTTGAACAATCTCTGCCTTTGCCTCAAGGAAAGAGTCATAGTCAACGTTTACGCCCTCTGGAAGCTGGTTGTCTTCGTAAGCCTGCTTGTATAGCTCTGTGTTAAGTTGACCGAGACCAGCAGCGACTGAAATCCAACTTTGCAGGGGGAAGATGCTGTCTCGATAGTCGGTGTAAGTCGGAAGAACCTCTTCCCAACTGCTCAGCATCTTTTTAATTCTTTCAGGGGTGTTTTTCGGGTCTTGGTAGTGGGACCAGAACTCGTTATCTTCTCGTCCACCCATATAGTGGAAGTAGACAAACTCAAAGATGTCTTCGCTGACCTGGACCGCTCTAGCATTGAAAGCATCAACATACGCTTTGGGGCGTCTAATGACCCCATTGATGTCTCTAAATGCCTTCTCTAGGTAAATAATTGACGCCCAGATAGACGTTGCCTCTAAAGGCTCAATAAAGGCCCCTGAAAGACCTACCGCAATACAGTTATTTACCCAGGGGGTCTTGTAGTACCCAGGTTCGAACTTAAATGCTGTTTCTCGGGGCCATGTGACGTCCTGGTCACCGACCATTTCCCGTATTTCTTCTTTGACTTCTTCTTCACTGATGTAGTTGGAGTCAAAAACGTATCCGCAACCGTAGCGGTGCTGGAGCGGGATTTTCCACATCCAACCGTACTTCATTGCAGTTGACCCTGTGTACGCGGGAATAGCTTCTGAGTCGACAGGCAGGAAGAAAGGCATCGCTGAGTCTACGGTGAGCTGTTCTTTGTGGCTTACCCACTCTGATTCGTACACTTTGCCGATGAACTTGCGTGCAAAGCCAGTGCAGTCAATGAAGAAGTCACCCTCCACCGACTCTCCTGACTCAAGAATGACTTCGTAGAGGTCTCCGTTGTCGCGCTGCTTCTGGTCTACGACTTTGCCCTCTATACGGGTAACTTCTCGCTCTTCTACCGCTACTTTCTGGAAGAACTCAGCTAGGGCAACAGCATCAAAGTGGTTGGCATAGTGTGCGTGTGAGAAATACTTCTCTAAGGGGTCTGGAATAAATTGTTCGTCGTATTCGGGGTGCACAAACAGCGGAATCTTATTTTTTTCGCTGACGTCCTCACAAAAGTTAATCTCTGAAAACGATTTGTCGTTGGCTTGAGCGTGAGCAACCAGAAGGCTTGTGTCCGCGAGGTATTGAGGGTTGTCGAAAGCTCCCAACCCGACATCGTCAGAGGCAAAAAACCCGTGATAGTAGTAGTCAGAGTCTTTTGTCCAGTTCTCGAACTTAATCCCGTTTTTCATCGTGCTGCTGGTCTCATTGATGAGGCGAGATAGCGGAATACGGAGTTTCTGGAGTAGCGTGATGAACGCGGGGGTTGTGCCCTCACCTGCCCCAAGAATTCCGATGGACTCTGACTCAATGAGTGTAATTCTTGCGGTCGGCATCTTGTAGCGAAGAAAAAGTGCGGAAATCCATCCCGCAGTGCCTCCACCAACAATTACAAAACGATGCGGTTCTTTTTCTGTCATTAGTAAACCTTCTTTACCCAAAACTGATAGTCATTTACAAGTACATGAGTGCGCTCCATGTAGATGCTGTAGAAGGCATCTATGGCCATTTTGGGCTCTTTATTGGCTCCCAACCCTGCTGACCAAAGGTAATCATCAAAGGCGATGATTCCCCCGACATCGAGACATTCGAAAGCGCTAACTGCATCTTTAAGCACACCGTACGAAGTGTGGTCTCCATCAATGTAGATGAAGTCGTACTTTTCTACGTTGTTTTTAAAGAAGCTGTCGCTCGTACCTTTATATTTTACTATTTGTCGGTTGTGGCGAGCCCCAGAAGTTTTGCTGTCATAAAGTGTTTCAACACTTGTCCAGTTAAGGTCGTGGTGCACTGGCTCGTCTGAGCCTTCCCATGTGTCAACATCCACAAGCACGGAGTCTTGGTAGTGATACAGAATGTTGTTATACAGCCACACACTGGCGTCTCCTGTATACGCCCCAATTTGAAGTAGGCGTGAGGGACGTGCGGCTAAGTGCTGAAGATGTGTCTCGAAGTTTTGTAGGCCGTCGTTTTGAAACCAGTTGGGTACATTGTTCACCCCTACAGGTTACTACAACAAAGTGTAATAGCGGCTAGACGCGCTCAACCCACTGTTGGTTTTCTTCATCCCAGTCGTAGTCCGCGCCATCCGTTGGGTAGGCAACGGGAGCTTCCCAGGTGTAGGAGTCAGTTAACGTCCATGAGGCGTAGGGCTTGGGTGGGATGAAGGCGTCCAACTCAGAGTCGTATGAGTAGCCCTTCCCAGCGTAGTTTCCACGGAACGGCGTTCCACCGCCAGTGTGTTGCCCAGCGCGGGTGTTGTATGAGGTGCGCTTGCAGGTCAGTCCTGGACGCTTGGTTGCGTAGTAGGCTTCCCAGTCGGAAATGCCGTCGACAACTTCCGTCTCATCCCTACCCGTGATGACTTCGACAACCTCGTTGTCGGAATTGATAAAAGCATAGTGCGCCATGATTCTCCTAGTTTACCGTAATTGTGTCAGTACCAGCGGTGAAAGTTGTGATTTTGTAGTCTCCAGAAGTGACTGTTGATGAGGTCAGTCCTGCTCCTACAGTGAGATATGCGGCTGCTGGGTACTTAACAATCACAACCCCAGAACCACCCGACCCACCAACAGCGGCTGGGTCGGCCTCTCCCCCTCCACCGCCACCGCCGCCAGTGTTAGCTTCTCCGCTCTGGGGGTCAGTAGGGTCTGCCCCACCGTCTCCACCGCCACCAGCGCCTCCAGCTCCTGGAGTACCGCCTGAGCGACCGCCACCACCTCCACCACCAGCGCGTGTGACTGACGACCCTGTGATTGACGAGGCAACACCGTCACCGCCAGCAGTTCCTGAACTTGCTGGACCAGCATCAACACCTTGTTCGCTTGCGCCGCCACCACCAGCACCAGTAGAGCCGCTTCCTGAATTACCTCCTCTAAAACCTTGATTTAGTGTCCCAGAGCCGCCGTTACCAGAGTCAGCACCTCCACCACCAGACCCGCCTGTAGCAGCAGCACCTTGAGGCCCGTTAGCGTCCCCACCACCCCCACCCGTAGAAACAACCGAGGCAAAAGAAGAGTCAAATCCGTTAGCGGCTGTTTCCGTTGTGCTGTCGGCACCTGTTGCACCAGCCCCGACGGTCACTGCAAGGATGTTTCCAGCTGCCAAAGTCAAAGTCGACTCCGCTGAAGCTCCTCCACCAGAAGATTCTCCACTTACCGATGAGCGATATCCGCCAGCACCTCCACCACCAGCGTTTTGGTATCCAGCGCCTGCGCCACCGCCAGCAATTACCAAATACTCAAAATCGTAGACAGGTATGTATTCAGGGTTGTTTAAATTCCACACCGAATCTGTGGCGTTCCACTTGTAGCGGTCGTACACCTGTCCTGATGTGGGTGAGTCTGGGAAGTCGAGTGCCATATTTTTCCTAGCTAAAAGTTACCGTGTCTGTACCAGAAGTAAACGTAGTTATATTATACCCACCTGATGTGGTGGTGTTAAATACTAAACCAGGGCCAGTACTGATGGATTTTGTTTCTGGGTACTTAATAATCACAACACCAGAGCCACCCGAACCACCACTAGTCACGCCTACGGTGCCTTGATATCCAGCAGCACCGCCCCCACCGCCTGTATTCGGGTCTCCTGGCTGTGCCGATGCTGCGTAAGAACCATCGCCCCCGCCACCAGAGCCGCCAGTTCCAGCTGCCCTTGGGCCGCGCTGGTCACCAGCACCTCCACCTCCACCACCTCGTGTCACAGCGGTGCCCGTGATTGATGAAGATACACCGCTTCCACCGTTTCCACCGTTAGAGGACGTGGAATCTGCTCCGTCTGAGCCAGCCCCACCACCTCCGCCTCCAACGCCGTAAGTAGCGGAATCTGTGGTACCGTCACCGCCAGCAAAACCTTGCCCCGTAGCACCCGCAGCTCCCGTGCCCAGGGCGTAGCCACCTCCACCAGAACCGTGTCCTGAGGTGGGGGAACCAGAACCATCACCACCACCAAGCGAGGTTACAGATGCAAATATTGTTTCTGTCCCAGAGTTGCCAACTATGGTGTTTGCGGCAACACCTGTTCCGCCACCTCCAATAGACACAGATAAAATTTCTCCAGAAACAATTTTTAGTGGGCTCTCAGCGCTCTCTCCTCCACCAGAAGATTCTCCACTTACCGATGAGCGATATCCGCCAGCACCTCCACCACCTGCTTCGTAGGCTGCTCCACCTCCGCCACCAATAACAAGATATTCAACTTCAAAATTTTTAGGCTCAGCGTTCCAAGCCCACTTAGAGCCGTCCCAGGCCCATTCGTTAAAGGCTTGGCCGCTTACTGGGCTCGTTGGGAATTCAATAGCTGCCATTACACGCCTATCGTTACTGTGTCGGTTCCAGCAGTAAATGTGGTTACTTTGTATGCCCCAACAGTTGCAGTGGAGCTGGTCAAGCCAGCCCCTACGGTAAGAGAGTAGTTTACGGGGTACTTAACAATTACAACCCCAGAGCCTCCAGCGTAGCGGGGCTGACCATTGCCACCGCCACCTCCGCCTCCACCGCCTGTGTTCGGGGAGCCAGCAGAACCAGCAATGTTGCCGCTGCCTCCGTTTCCACCTCCGCCATTTCCTCCAGACGCAGATGAAGTAGTGTTTTGGCTACCACCACCTCCACCACCAGCACGTGTGACGGATGAGCCAGTTATGGAAGATGTGGCTCCGTCGCCTCCAGAACCTCCGTTGTTGGAAGAGCCAGCGTCAGTGCCAGGTCTAGTGGCACCTCCACCTCCACCGCCAGCGGCTCCCCCAGCAGTGTTTCCTTCTCCTCCAGGAAAACCTTGCGACCCTATTGCGGAGCCTCCAGAGTTAAACTCGGAGCCTCCACCTCCAGAGCCACCCTCTAGCCCATCATTGCCAGAACCTTTGTAGCCACCACCTCCGCCTCCGAAAGCGGTTACGCTTAAGAATGAGGAGTCGCCACCAGTTGTGCCGTTTGCGTTATCCCCACTAGCAGCAGGCCCGCCTCCGCCAACGGTCACAGAAAAATTATTTAGGGTCTTTATTTCTTCAGTCAGGTAGCCACCTGCACCGCCACCTCCACCTCCAGTGGAGCCACCTCCGCCTCCACCGCCAATGACGAGGTATTCAAAACCGTATTTTTGAACACCCTCAATGTTCCAAACTTGGCGCAAGCCATCGTAGACGAACAGGTCGAATATCTGTCCGTTCTCGGGGGAACTCGGGAATTCGAGGGCGGCCATTACGCCTCCAGGCCGAAAGCGACCCTTACTTCTTCAACGGTAAGGCCGAGCTCTTGGAGTTTGGCGATTGCGGAGGCTTTGGCGTCTGCTTTTGCTTGCGCTTCAGCAGCGATTTCAGCTTGTACGTCAGGCCACAGTGCTTCCAGCTCTGCTTCGGTGGGCTTAGTTGTGTCAGACAACCAGGTTAGCCCCGAATAGTTGTAACCGTCGAGAGTCCACTCGGCGTCGGGGTAACGCTTAGTAAGTATCTGTTTGATATTCATTAGCCTGCCACCTCCAAAAGAGTGATACTTGAAGAAGCCGAAGAGTCTGTAGTTCCGTTTACCTCTGTATTCCCAGCAGCAGCCCTATTGACCTGAATTTTATAAGTCACAGGTGAAGTAGTCGATGGGCTATCTAGATTCACAATCGGAACATGGCTTTGAAAAAGCGAAGTAACACCTTGCGACCAAGCGGTTTGATTGTTGACCGCACCACCAGCACCTTGAGCCAAATTTGTTGAATTGCGAACTAAGTTCATAGCCCAAAAACCACTACCACTGTCGTTTTGAATATGAACCTGAGCGATAACTAGAATCTTGCTAGAGGTAGACCTTGGTGTAATCGTTGCAGAAAGACCAGTTACATCAACGAATGTTGCGCTAGGAGTTGTAAAGGGGTCCGTCTTAGTCGTGGACACAACCTGCAAAACAGAACCAGCAATAGACCCACCAATAGCCGAAACCCACTGGGCGGTCGTGCCGTCATCGTAGTAAATAAAGGTTTTACCTGTGGCAGAGTCAAACCAAAGCTGACCTTGGTAGCCATCGGGTGAGGCTTCACCAACAAAGACCTGAGGTCCGTTTGCCGCGACCCACTGCTGGGATGTTCCGTCGTCATAGTAGACGTACATGTTTCCGTTGTCGGAATCCCACCACAGGTCGCCTTCACTGGGTGAGCCTGGGGCTGTGGCCGAAACACTTACGTTTGAGCCAGCGCCTTCTGGTCCCGTAGCTCCAGTAGGACCAGTGGGTCCTTCGTCTCCAGCAGGACCAGTTGGTCCTGTTACCACAC
>Ga0209654_1001165_pt1 | contig 21763 bp, 13 predicted proteins | sample SaaInl1SG_22_DNA_FD_184646 | JGI IMG/M metagenome (GOLD analysis project Ga0209654, IMG submission 184646) | Marine microbial communities from expanding oxygen minimum zones in the Saanich Inlet - ESP_161SG_22_DNA (SPAdes) (version 2) | ecosystem: Environmental > Aquatic > Marine > Intertidal... | reverse complement strand
GTAATTACTTCCATAGACACCATACTTCCGTTGATTTTAGTTCCTGAGGGGCAGCAAAGTGTGATTGGAACTTCCGTAGGAAATATGATTCTATTGGGTATTTTCACCATAGTTGGTGGTATAGCTCTAAATGGTTATGCTGGTATTTTACGCGATAAAAGTAAATCTGACAAACCAAACGGCATTAGTAAAGATGTCATACGGAAAGGGATTTTATTTTGTGTTTTGGGCGCTATTTGTGCAGCAGGGTTTAACCTTTCCTACCATACTGGAAATAACTTAGGGAAGATTGGTGAAATTGCTGAAATACAATTTGGCAACGAGCCTTGGATTGCTCGCCTGGCGGTGCTGCTGCCTATTTTTATGGGAGCAACACTGTCAACAAGTATCTTTTTTGGCTATCGCTTAACCAAAAACAAAACCTGGGGGAATTTCACTAAAAAGGGTGCTTTAAATGGATTAATTTTAGTCCTTTTCATGGCGGTTTTCCATGACACTGCTTTAGTCATCTATGGGTTAGCCGCTTACCATTTAGGAGAACTAGGCACTTCTGTAGGTTTTGCTATTTTAGAAACGGGAGCAATAATGGTTGCCAACGTAAATGGAATACTCACCAAAGAATGGAAAGGAGCAAGTAAGAAAAGTTTGATTGTATTGGCAATAAGCCTATCTATACTTATTGTTGGCGTATTAATTATTGCACAAGGGAATTATATGAAGATTCAAGAAAACGAGGTGGAAGTCAGCGCTAATTTTGAGTCAAAAAATAGATGTAGCCAAGCTTAACATCAAACTTAGGTTTAAATAATAAAGCCTGCATTTAGCAGGTTTTATTATTTTTAGTTCTTTGGCACAATTTTAATTCCAAAACCACCAGCACCAACAGTTGTAATTTTTAATTCCGATTTATTGGAAATTGTTTTGCTTTCTATCACATAAGCCTGAGGGTTAGTTTTATAGTTAGCATTTTTATGATCTCTGTATATGGTAGCCGTGTATTTCTTACCATTATCTAAAAAAGAGCAATCCACTACAGCTTGACGTTTATTGTAACCGTTACTATTCCCTACAAACCAATTTGGACTTCCCTTTTCTTTCCTTGCAACGGTAACATATTCTCCAGGTTCTGCTTCAAGATAGACTGTTTTCTCCCAATCAATCCCTACGTCTTTTATAAACTGAAAAGCGTCCATAAAACGTTTGTAATGTTCTGGTAAATCAGCTGCCATTTGCAATGGCGAATACATAACAACATATAGTCCTAATTGATTCGCTAGTGTGGTATTTACACGTGAATTATTGTTGGAGTTGAGTTTACTAATATCCATTTCAAAAACACCAGGTGTATAATCCATTGGTCCGCCAACTAGACGCGTAAATGGTAAGATTGTGGTATGATTGGGTTTGGAGCCTCCGAAGGCCTGAAACTCAGTACCACGCGCAGATTCATTCGCAACAAGATTTGGATACGTTCGGGCAATTCCCGTAGGGCGTACCGCCTCATGAGCGTTTATCATAATCTTATATTCAGCTGCCTTTTTTATAGCGTAATTATAATGGTTTACAATAAACTGACTGTAATGATGCTCGCCGCGTGGAATGATATCGCCTACATACCCACTTTTTACCGCATTATAGCCATTGTCTTTCATAAACTTGTACGCCTTATCCATGTGGCGTTCATAATTTCGTACCGAAGACGATGTTTCGTGATGCATAATAAGCTCCACGCCTTTAGATCTTGCATAGTCATTAAGCGCTTTAACATCAAAATCTGGATATGGCGTAACAAAATCAAAAACATAGTCTTTAGAGTGCCCAAACCAGTCCTCCCAACCTTCATTCCAACCTTCAACTAATATGCCATCAAAACCGTGTTTTGCTGCAAAATCGATATAGCGTTTAACATTCGTATTGTTAGCTGCATGGGTCTTGTTAGTGGATACCGCAGAAAAATCTGTTTTACCAAGCTTTACAGCACTTACATCATTCGTGTAACTCCATGAACTTTTTCCTGTAATCATTTCCCACCATACACCCATGTATTTCATGGGTTTTATCCAGGAAGTATCTTCAATTACACAAGGTTCGTTAAGGTTATATGTCATGCGTGAGGCTAATATCTCTCTTGCATCGTCACTTACAATTACCGTTCGCCAAGGCGTATTGTGAGGGGTAACCATATACGCCATATTGCCAACAGCATCCGGTGTTAACCACGACTCAAATGTTAGCGTTATGGGATCTAAATTTAGATGCATCGCTGGGTAATCTAATAATGCTGCCTCGTGTATGTTAATATATAAACCATTATCGGTTTTAAGCATTAGGGCTGTTTGCACTCCAGTTTTTGAAAACTGTTCTTGAGAAGCATTTCCGGTAAGAGCAACATCAAAAAGAGATTCAATTTCAGAGATCCGAGAGGTGGTATAGTCGTATTCTTGTGTGTCATAATCTCCAGGAATCCAATGAGCTATGTGGTCTCCAGTCATCGCAAAACCGGTACGCTCTTGCGCAATAATAAAATGTCCTAACTGGTCTTGAACGGGAAACTCGTAACGAAAACCAATTCCTTCGTCATACACACGAAATCGAATATTCATCTTTCGATTTGTTACTTGTTGTTCCAAAGCAATCAGCATTTCATTGTAATGATTACGGATTGTTTTTTCTTCACCCCAAACGGGTTTCCATGTTTCATCTTTTGTATCAAAACGCACATCTAATACTCTGAAATTTTGAAGTAGTGGTAACGCATCTTCTAATTCAAATCCCATATGACTTTGTGCTATTACAGTTTGACCTTTGTGCAGCATTTGGTAATTAGGAGCGCCTTCATTAGTAAGTGAAAAAATAACCTCAGATTGCTTATTCGGAGATTGACAGTTTTGTCCTAATAACGTTTGGAATGTCAAGGCAAATGCAAGAATTAAAATCCCTTTTTTCATGATTTTATGGTTTAATTTGTGGCTAAAACATACTCCCAAGGGGCAAGTTTCACCTCAGAAAGTGAAAGTTGACTGTCTTGAAAAACATCGGAATAAGTACCTTTTATTTCTAACCGAACAGTTTGTGGAGTTGCTGAGCAATTGCCAATAAAAAAGAGGGTGTCATCCCCTTTGGTTCTTGAAAAAGCCAATACATTTTCATTGTCGTGAGAGAGAAGTGAAATAGTAGCTGGATTTACGCCAACATCCAGGGCGGAAGTCGATTCTTTGAGCTTATTTAAAGTCTTGTAAAGTAACATAAAAGACGATTCTGTCTTGGGAATAAAATCCTTTTCGAAAAATTTCAAACGTTTATTTAACCCGTATTCTTGACCAGAATAAATTAGGGGAACACTAGGCATAGCGTAAGTCAATACTGCCATCAATTCACTTGCATCACCCATACGTTCTTCAACCGTTCCGTTCCATGAATTTTCATCGTGATTTGAGGTAAAACTCATAACCGCATGCCTTGGGTTATAGTTTTTTTGAACCGCTACAAGGTGGTCTGCTAAATCAGTTGCGTTCATTTTTCCTTGGGCTACCTGATTGAGTATGTGATGACCAGCCCAATCATAGGACATATGAAATAGTTCAATTAATGGATAACCACCTTTGTGATTCCCATCAGATTCTGCCAACATCACAACTGGCTTAATGGCATTAAGTCTAGCAATGGCTTTTTTCCAAAAAGGAATTGAAATATTATACGCAGCATCGCAGCGGTAGCCATCAACATCAACTTCCTCTACCCAATACGCCATATCGTCCTCCAACGCTTGAAGCATTTCAGTATTATCAAAATTTAGTCCAGCAACGTCGGACCAGTCCGGATTTGGAGGAATAATGTTTCCATTTTCGTCTTTAATATACCAATCGGGATGCGCAGTAATCCAAGGGTGATCCCAAGCTGTATGCCCCGCAACCCAATCTAGCATAACAAACATTTCCAGATCGTGCGCAGCATCAACCAACGCTTTAAAATCGTCAATCGTGCCAAATTCTGGATTTATACCTCTATAATCACTTATTGAGTAGTAGCTACCAAGTGTTCCTTTGCGGTTCTTTTTACCAATAGGGTGAATGGGCATAAACCATAAAATATCCACCCCTAATGCTTTAAGTTGAGGTAAAAATTCTTGAAATGCCTTAAATGTACCTTCCTTTGTAAATTGTCGAATATTAACTTCATAAATAACAGCGTCAGAAAGGCTCTCGTTTGAAAATACAAATGATTTTGACGCCTTGCTTTCTGACGTATTCTGACAGGAGCTAAAAAATAGGATAATTGATAAAACAAATAATAATGCTCTCATATTTGTGGGGTTTTAAATGATATGATTTTAATGGATTTGGCAGGGATAGTTAAAGGCTTTACTAATGAGATCTCTGTTTCTGTAAACACATCTTTTCCCGATTTCACACTACCAATGCGTTCAACAAAACGACTAAAACTTAAGGTTTTTGCTTCCTTATTTGCATTTAGTACAACCATAATAGTTTTATCATTAGTGTATCTGAAATAGGTATATACTTCATTTTCAGGGCTGTAGTGCATGGTGTTACCATGATGAATTACAGGCTCATTTTTACGCCAATTAAATAGTTTTGAGGTGAAGTCATAATACATGTTTTCAGATTCAGTTCGCCCCAATGCGGTAAAAGCACTTCGTGTATCTTCTTGCCAACCACCAGGAAAGTCACGTCTTAAATCGGCATCTCCATTTTCTTTAAGTCCTCGCATTCCTAGCTCTGTTCCATAATATGTTTGAGGAACACCTCGAACAGTTGCCATGAGTGTCGTAACAATTTTAAAATCACCAAAATCAGGCGTTATTTCATTAATTCGAGTAGTATCATGATTCTCCAAAAACACCATCAAATTGTTTGGATTGTTATATAAAAAATCGTTTTGAAAGACTTTGTATATTTTGTTCATTTTTTGATCCCACCAAGGGATTTCACCATTATAAGCTTCGTGAATTGAAGCATACAACGCAAAATCTTTAACGTGAGTAACATGAGAATTAAAGCCCTGAAGAGCTGCAATTGGACTGTCTTTTTGCCAGTATGAGAGGTGTACAGGATTCATCACCCAACTTTCGGCAACAATACTAAAATTGGGATATTCGTCCATGATGGCTTTGCTCCATTTCGTAACCTCATCACGACTATTGTACGGGTAGGTGTCAACCCGTAATCCAGAAAGATCGGCATATTCTATCCACCAAATGGCATTTTGGGTAAGGTATTTAAGTAGTTGTGGCTGCTTTTGATTCAGGTCAGGCATGGTTTTGACAAACCACCCGTTAACCATTCCCTTTATATCAACTTCTGCAGCATACGGATCTGTAAAAATTTCTTTGGCATGATTGGAAGGCGTAAAGCTATCCCATTGATTTATCCAGTCAGTTGAAGGTAAATCTTTGATCATATAGTGTTCTAAACTCCAATGATTTACCACATAATCCATAATAAGCTTCATGTTGCGTTTACGCATTTCTAAAGCAAGTTCTTTGTAAACTTCATTCGTGCCAAATCTTCTGTCAATCTGAAAAACATCACTGGCAGCATACATATGGTACGACCCTTTAGGGTCGTTGTCTTCTAACACAGGGGTATTCCAAATTGCTGTAACGCCTAAACTTTCTACATAGTCTAAATGGTCTATAATGCCCTGTAAATCGCCTCCATGCCGTGCCCAAGGATCGGTACGATTGGGTTTGTCGGTAAGTTCAGGATGTGCATCGTTCGATGGATCGCCATTTGCAAAACGATCAGGCATAATCAGGTAAATAAAATCCGAACTATTGTATCCTTCACGAAAACGTGATCCAACTTCCCTTTCTTTTAACGTGTAGGGAACAGTAATAGTTTTTTTGGTTTTATGCTGCAGTGTTAAACTATAGTCCCCCGAATTTGTATTAGCTAAATCTACATACACAAAAAGATAGTTGTGACTTTCAAGACGCACAACATCTGTGATTTTTAGGGACTCTGATTTTACATCATAATGCGCCAAATCATCTCCGTAAAGGGTTATCATTAAAGATGAATTGTGCATATCCTCCCACCAAAATGGGGGTTCTACTTTGGTAACCTGAGCTGAAAGGGTAAGGGATAGAAATAATAAAATAAATTTGTACATAGTGGATTTTTTAATTCTCAGTTATTTAGAATCGTGTGTTCCTGTAAAAAAGAAACTTTTTCTCCGTTAACAAATACGTTGACTTCATTTCCATCAATCAAAGTAACTTTTGAAGATGTTTTACTAACGGTAAGTTGCAAAACACTGCCCCTAAAATTTACTTTAAACGAAAAAGAATCCCATGCCTTGGGTAACTGCGGTGCAAAATGAATGGCATTATTTTTTACACGCATTCCGCCAAATCCTTCTACAACACTAAGCCAAGTTCCCGCCATAGATGTAATGTGTAATCCCTCGTTTACCTCTGTATTGTAATCGTCTAAATCTAATCGAGATGTACGTAGATAAAATGCGTAGGCTTGTTCAACTCTTCCTAAAGCTGCTGCCAGAACACAATGAATTGAGGGTGAGAGAGAAGATTCGTGAACTGTAAATGGCTCATAAAAATCAAAGTTTTTCTCTAACTGCTCCATGGAAAAGTGATCTTCAAAAAAATAGAACCCTTGAAGAACATCTGCCTGTTTGATATAAGGCGAACGTAAAATCCTATCCCAAGACCAGTGTTGGTTTATGGGTCGCTGATGAATTGGAATATGCGATGTATCGTGTAGTTCCTTATCTAAAAACCCATCGTTTTGTAAAAAAACACCCTGTTTGGCATCGTAAGGAATATATATATTTTTTGAAATTTCATCCCAGTTTGATAATTCCTCCTGCTTTATTGAAAGACGTGTTTTTACTTCATTAAATGCATTTGCATGTTTGGAAGCAATGTGATCCAATCTTGACAGTGCATATTGTATGCACCATTTTGCTGCATAGTTGGTGTACCAATTGTTATTTACATTGTTTTCGTACTCATTAGGTCCGGTAACGCCAAGGATGACATACTGCTCTTTTTCAGTTGAAAAACTTACACGTTGCGCCCAAAAACGTGCAACGCCAACAAGTACATCTATCCCTTTCGAAATTAAGTAGGCAGTGTTTCCAGTATAGCGTTCATATGAATAAATGGCATATGCGATGGCAGCATTTCTATGAATTTCTTCGAAAGTAATTTCCCACTCATTATGGCATTCTTCTCCGTTCATAGTTACCATAGGATATAAGGCAGCGCCATCAATAAAACCTAATTTTTCCGCATTTTCAATGGCTTTTTCTAGATGCTTGTGGCGGTAGTTTAATAAGTTCTCGGCAACAGATTTGTTTTTAGTCGCCATATAAAATGGAAAACAATAAGCCTCGGTATCCCAATAGGTACTGCCTCCGTATTTTTCCCCAGTAAATCCCTTTGGACCGATGTTCAGCAAGGAGTTATTTCCTGTATAGGTTTGATTTAAGTGAAAAATATTAAAGCGAATGCCTTGTTGGGCTTTCACATCCCCGGTAATTGTGATATCTGCCATGCGCCAGATATCATCCCAATGCTTACTTTGTGTTTTCAACAATGCACCAAAGCCAATTTTTTGTGCCTGTTTGGCAATGGTTTGTACATGCTTTTGTTGGATTGAAGCGGGCTGTTGCAATGAGGAGCAATATCCTCCCATTTTTTCAACTCTTATTTTTTGACCTCTCGTTAATTTGGCTTGACACGAAAAGGTAATACGCCCTTTTTCTTCATCGCAACTATATGCCTCGAACCTCTCACCATTAACGGTAAAGGAAACTGCTTGGTAGGTACAGACATCAAAGTTCGATTTGTTTGTTTTGGTGTGTAGTGCTGCAAAATTCTCATCAGCGTACTGCGAAGTACATTTCCAAAATGGGTCATCCCAGTTGCTGTCCTTATTTTTTATATGTGCATCAATATAGGGGGACAAGGAAATCACTGCGTCCTTGTTATGTAATTCTACGGTATATCGAATACACCCCAACTCTTCTTGAAACATCGCCAAAAACCGTTCTGAGGTCAAGGTTAGCTTGATATTATTCGCTGTAGTAAGTGTCACTCTTCGAGTGTATAACCCGTTTTGCATATTTAGTTCTCTGTAAAAACGGTGAACCTTAGCGGTATTTATTTCCACTACTTCATTGTTGCATTTAAGGTCAATCCCTATCCAATTTGGGGCATTCAATACCTTAGCAAAATATTCTGGGTATCCATTTTTCCACCAACCTACTTTTGTTTTGTCAGGGTAGTAAACACCAGCAACATAACTGCCTTGAAATGTAGTACCAGTGTATTGTTCTTCAAAGTTGGCACGCTGCCCCATGGCACCGTTGCCTAAGCTAAAAATACTTTCGGCTGCCTCAACCCGTTTTGGGTTGTATTCCTCTTCAATAATCTTCCACGGATGTGGTTTTATATGGTCTATACTCATGTTAAAATTTGTTGGTATAGTTGTTCTATTTTTGATAATGTTAGATGTGAGGCATTTGGTAAAATAAGGTGTGCTTGAAATAACTCTGCTGTCTTCCCCAGGCCTATGGCAAGCATTTGAGCCTTTAGAGCAGCCTGAATTCCAGCAGGTGCATCTTCAATTACACAACAATTTTGTGCATGTATATTCATGCGCTTGGCTGCTTTAATAAACACTTCTGGATTTGGCTTGGAATGTATTACATCATTGCCGTCGACAATGACGTCAAAAGTGGTGTCGAGCCCAAGTTTTTCTATCACAAAACGTGCGTTTTTACTAGCCGAACCAAGCGCCACTTTTATAGTATTCGCTTTTAATTCGTTGATTAGATTTTCAATCCCGGGTAAAATATCATGTGGCGTTAACTTCGAACACAATTCCAAATAAAGAGTGTTCTTACGGGCGGCAATACTTTCTAATTCCTGCGTTGTTGGATACACACCTGCCCATGTTGCAATTTTCAAAACAGAATCCTTTCGACTAACCCCTTTTAGTGCTTCATTATCGCTGCGTTTTAAATCATAATTCCACTCACAGGCTAATGCTTTCCAAGCTTCGTAATGAAACTGTGCAGAGTCTACAATAACGCCGTCCAAGTCAAAAATGACTCCCTTAATATTAGGCTTGATATCTAATGGCATTTTTTTCTGTGATTAATACATTACATAAAGCTGAAATGATCAGTGAAATTCCAGCTGCGACAAGTGCAAAAATGGGTGCATCGCCCATTAGGCCTGCAGTAAGGTTTACACCGCCAACGGCTGCTGTAATTTGAGGTAGCACAATAAATATATTAAAGACCCCCATACTCATGCCCATTTTTTCTGGGTCAACAACACTTGAAAGCATCGCATATGGCATTGATAAAATACTTCCCCATGCAATTCCAACACAGGCAAACCAAAACTTCAATAGTTCGGGACTTGGAAACAAATACATGGCAATAAATCCAAAACCACCAATCAAAAGAGAGCTCATATGGATAAACTTTCTGTTGATGGTTCGTCTGGAAGTATAAAAACTTAAGACCAAAGCAAAAGCCATAGATGAAAGGCCATAAATTCCCATATTCGAACCGACAAGGTTTGATGCTTTTTGGAAAGCTGTATTTTCTACTTGAAAGCGTGCCTGCTCTTCAAGACTTGAAAAATCAAATTGAGATTCGATTGGAGCAGGCGCTTGAAATACATGCTCTGTTAATGCAGGATTTGCCAAACTCCACATAGCAAAAAAAGCAAACCAACTGAAAAACTGGATAACACCAAGTTTAATCATTGTTTTGGGCATGGTGCTTATATAGCCAAAAACCTCAGAAAGCAAACTGCTTTCAGATTTGCTTTTCTGAAATGCATCTAAATCCTCGGGGGGGTATTCTTTGGTTGTGAATACCGTATATAAAATACTAGAAAGGAACACAAAAGCTCCGATTGAAAAGGCAACTTTTACACTCATAGGAATTACGCCTGGAGCAGCAGCGTCACTCACTCCTAATTCTGAAACCAACCACGGTAAGTTACTAGCAACCCATGTGCCAATACCAATAATGAGTGTTTGTACCATAAAACCATACGAACGTTGTTGATCTGGTAATTTATCTGCTACTAATGCTCTAAAAGGTTCCATACTGATGTTGATAGACGCATCAAGAATCCACAAACAGCCCACAGCTACCCAAAGTACGGGCGAGTGTGGCACAAAAAATAACGTCAATGAACTAAGAACAGCTCCAATTAAGAAAAAAGGCCTTCGACGCCCTAATCTTGGATGCCAAGTTCTATCACTAAAATATCCTATAATGGGTTGCACAATTAACCCTGTTAGTGGTGCAGCAATCCAAAGCAAAGGTATGTCGTCTTTAGCAGCGCCTAGCGTTTGAAAAATCCGCGACATAAACCCACCTTGTAGGGCAAATCCAAATTGAATTCCTAAAAAACCAAAGCTCATGTTCCAGATTTCCCAGAACCTTAAGAGTGGCTTATTCATAATTTTGTGTTTAAAAATTACGATAAGCAAAGCTTATCAAAACAAAAATTGAAGAAGTGTGTTTGTTTTGATGGGGCTAATATAAAAATTTATGTTGAATGACGCTTAACAATTTCACAAGCTACCACTTTAGTAATAGGATCAATCTCTAACTCCTCACTTTCGAGCCTGTCTATAAGCAAGTTAGCTGCCTCTATACCTATTTGTGTTCCGTGTTGGTTTACCGTAGTCAGCGGAGGCACGGCATACTTTGAAATTACGCCATCAGTAAAGCACACAAGCGCAATATCGTCAGGTACAATCAAATGATACTCGCGTATGACACGCATTGCCGCCGCCGCATAGATTTCGTTAACTGCAAAAATCGCATCTATATGCGGGAATGCTTTAAGCGTTGTTCGAAGCTCATCCTCCAAAACAGGAAGTATAATATCGGAACGCTGTGTGTCCTCGGTTTTAATAATTAGCCCATTGTCTAAAGGAATATTCGCTTTTTGCAATGCTTTAACATAGCCTTGAGTTCGCAACCTACCTACACTAATATAATCTTCTGTAGTAATAAGTAAGATGTGTTTTCGACCTTGTGCTAACAAATGTTCTGTTGCTAATTGTGCGCCTTGTTCATCGTTAACAACAACTTTGTCACAACTTATTTCTGGAACAGTTCGGTCAAAAAGCACTACGGGCATGCCCTCCTCAATCGTTTGGTGAATGTGGTGATAATCTTGTTTTTTGAGTGTTTCCTTTGAAAGAGAGAGGATAAATCCACCAATTAAGCTATCGGCAAAGGTTTCCATATTGATTACTTCTTTTTCAAAAGACTCGTTTGAAAGTGATATCAGTACATTATATCCGCGTTCCATAGCTACTTGCTCCACACCGCGCACCACCATAGCAAAAAAGTGATGCACCACTTCGGGAATAATAACGCCAATGGTTTTCGTTTTTTTGTTTTTTAAACTTAATGCAATATTGTTAGGACGATAGTTATAATGTTTGGCAAAAGCCTGCACTTTTTCACGTGTTTCCTTGCTAATCTCTGGGCTGTTGTGTAAGGACTTAGAAACTGTCGAAATCGATACCCCAAGCTCAGTCGCCAATTGCTTTATCGTTATCTTTTTTTTCATAAATCACTTTTTAATGTGGTCTAAATTACGAATATTATAATTTTGAGTATCTAAAAATAGTAATATAAAAGTTATCAACACTACAACGTTTTCGTGAGTTTCGAAAACGTAATAGTAAAATTCGTTTGTTTTGGAAACATTAATTTAACACAAACTTTATATACATTAGCCTTTGAAGAAGTGTGTTTTTTAAGTATAAACCAAAATAAACTATATGAAAAAACAGATACAAAACGCAGTCTTTTGCTTGTTGTTTTTGACCTCATTGGGGCTCTACGCACAGCAAACGATAAGCGGAGTTGTTACGGATGGCTCAGGAAGTCCACTTCCCGCAGTCAACGTGGTAGTAAAAGGAACATCAAATGGTGTTTCCACAGACTTTGATGGAAATTATACTATTACAGCCGCGAACGGGCAAGTATTGGTGTTTTCATCCATTGGGTTTGAAACACAAGAAGCAAACATAGCAGGTGCTACTTTAAATATAACACTTGTGGAATCAGCTTCAGAACTAGATGAGGTAGTCGTTATTGGATACGGAACCACAACGGTAAAAGATGCTACGGGTTCAGTTACGAGCATTACAGCCGAGGATTTTAACCAAGGAGCAATCGTTTCATCCGATCAATTATTGACAGGAAAAGTTGCTGGTGTGGTGATTACCAATAGCGGTGGAGCTCCCGATGCAGCACCAAATATTAGAATTCGTGGTGGAGCGTCGCTTTCTGCAGAAAACAGTCCTTTGATTGTGATTGACGGTATTCCATTAGATGTCGTCACTCCAGCAGGCGTAGGGAACCCATTATCGCTAATCAATCCAAATGATATTGCTAGCTTCTCCATTCTAAAAGATGCTTCGGCTACGGCGATTTACGGTTCACGAGCATCTAACGGAGTAATTCTTATTACCACCAAAAAAGGAACATTAGGCGAAACCAAATACAACCTAAGCATGTCCACGTCTCTTAGTGAAGTCAGCGAAAAACTAGAATTGATGGACGGTCCAACGTTTGAGCGTTTTATCAATGAATATCACCCTACATACGCGAACCTTTTGGGCGTTAATGGAGAGATGTACAATACGGATTGGCAAGATGCTGTTTTCCGTGATTCCCATAGTTCTATTGTAAACTTTTCTGTTGCAGGTAACATAGAAGAAAAAACACCTTATCGGTTTTCTTTGGGGCATACCAATACAGAAGGTTTAGTTAAAACGAATGATTACGAGCGATTAAGTACTACCTTTAGAATAAACCCTTCCTTTTTTGATGATAAGTTAAAAGTTGACTTAAATGCAAAAGCCTTTTATGTAGATAAAAATGCAATTGACGAAGGTGGTGTTTTAGGCAATATTGTTAGTATGGATCCCACCAAGCCAATTTATGATGATAACAGTGTTTTTGGTGGTTATTTTCAAGGTACACGTCAAGATGGAGGACAAACTGTATTAGACGGCACTTGGAATCCATTAGCAATGCTGATGCAACGCCAACGACCAGAGAAATTATTGCGCATTTTAACAAATGTAGAATTGGACTATTCACTTCCATTTGTAGATGGCTTACGCGCTGTTGTAAATCTTGGTTTAGAAAAGTCAGATGCGGATATCCGTGAAACCTTTAGCCAAGATGCGATTGCTACTTATAAGGTTGGTCGTTTTAATCCAGGCGAAAATTACCGCGAAGAGCAAAGCATCACAAACAAAACCCTAGAAGGATACTTGGCATACGCCAAGGACTTTGACGGTTTGTTGCAATCATTAGATGCTCAAGCAGGCTACTCGTACCAAAACTTTCGGAATGAAGGAACCAAAGATTTGTTTCGATATAACGAAACTACTGGTGCGAGGGAGGTTTTAATAAATGAAAATAATCCAACCAATCGTTATTACTCTGATTTAAATTTACAATCTTTCTTTGGGCGTACTAATTTGAATATAGCTGGTAAATATTTGGTAACCTTGTCAATTAGGGCAGATGCGTCTTCGTTGTTTGCTAAAAACAATCGTTGGGGTGTTTTCCCTGCTGCTGCTGTAGCGTGGCGACTCAGCGACGAAGCCTTTATTGAAAACCTAAATGTATTTGATAATTTGAAATTAAGAGCTGGCTGGGGAGAAACTGGACAATCCAATATTTCGGGAGCTGTAGGATATTATCCTTCTTACCCTTTTTTCCAAATTGGTTCAGCTACAAGCAAGTACCTTCCTGGAGAAAACTTATACAACGCGACAATGTTTAACCCAAACCTAACTTGGGAAAAAACAACAACGCTAAATGCTGGAATTGATTTTGGTATATTTAATGGAGTTTTATCTGGTTCGTTTGATGTCTTTAAGCGAGACACTAACGATCTACTAGCAAATGCTCCTGTGCCGCCAGGACAAGCCCCTGCAAGTAGTTTTATTGATAATATTGGTAGTACAGAAAGTGAAGGTTTTGAATTAAGCTTAGATGTTCAAGCCCTAAATAATGAAAATACTGTTCTAAACATATTTGCAAATGGTGCTTATGCAAAAACAACTATAACAGACCTTGAAGGTATTCAGCAAGTAGGAGCAGGCGGTACGTTACCCATTGGAACGGGAACATTCTTATTACGTCATGCGTTAAACCAACAGGCTGGTGCAGCATGGGTGTTCCGTCAAATGTATAATGAAGCAGGCGAGCCAGTATATAATGCTTTTGCAGACTTAAATCAGGACGGGAAAATCACAAATGATGATCGTTATTTACGTCCCATGCGTCCAAATTACACCTTCGGTTTTGGCTTTAACTTTAGCTACAAGCAATTATCCTTAAGGTCAAGTTTCAGGGGGCAGTATGGTGGGCAAATATATAATGCCAGAAGGCTGACCTCTGGATTTATTCAACGCCCAATTCCTGTAAATACTCAAGCGCTTAGTAACGTTTTAGATTTTTACAGCGGTGCAGCTAATCCTATCATTTATGACCAAATAGGAAATGTTGCGCTCTCTGACTATTTCTTGGAAGATGCTAGCTTTATTCGTTGCGAGAACATTACGCTAGGCTATGCGTTTGAGCCGCTTACCAACGGTACGCAAATTCAAGCGTCACTAACTGTAAACAATGCATTTCTTATCACGAAGTACTCTGGACAAGACCCAGAAAACTTTGGCGGTATCGATAATGAATTTTATCCACGACCACGTGTGTTTACACTGGGATTAAACTTTGACTTTTAATTAAGATGAATATGAAAAAATTACTTTTGATCTTTTTTGTTGCAACAGTAGCGGTTAGCTGCGTTGACGACTTAAACACAAAGCCAGAAATTGACCTGACGTTAGAGGAATTGCTTAAGCAAGACCCCAATGCCGTAAACGGTATTCTATCACGTCTTTACGGCTCGTTTGCCCTTTCAGGTGCCGACGGTCCTGGGTCTTCTGATATTGATGATGATGCAGGTGAATCGCCGTTTTTACGCGGTATTGTAAACTTGCAAGATTTCACCGCAGACGGGCTTAAAAACCGTTGGGGTGATGATGGATTAGACCAATTAACCACGGCTACAAACTGGGATGAAAACAATAAATTCTTTCGTTATATGTATAACCGAATTTATTATACGATTCCACAAGCCAACAACCTTATTAATGTGTTGGGTGGCGTTGAGGTAGATAACAAGTCTCAAGTAGAAGGTGAAGTTCGTTTTTTACGTGCGCTTGCCTACTATTATTTGATAGATTGTTTTGGGAAAGGGGTATTGGCAACTGAAGAAAACTTTGGCCAATCTACTCCACTACCTGAAGTAACGCGTACAGAATTGTATAACTATGTGGAAAGCGAACTTTTAGCTGTAGAAGGATTGTTACCTGATACAAACACTTACGGAAGAGCAGATAAAGCTGCTGCGCAATTTTTGTTAGCACGCTTGTATATGAATGCTGAAGTATATACGGGAACAGCGCAGTATTCAAATGCGTTGAGTTATGCTGAGAAAGTGATTACGGGAAGTGGTCATACGTTGGCTCCTGAATTTTTGCAAAATTTCTCAGGCGATAACCATACTTCACCAGAGGTTATTTTCCCGCTTATTGCTGACGCGGACGTAAGTCAGAGTTATGGAAACACCACTTACATTGTAAATGGAAGTCTATCTGGTGAAACCATGACGCTTTCTGATTACGGCGCAACAGACGGATGGGGTGGTCACCGTGCATCCAAAGGGTGGTATGGGTTATTTGCAGCAGATGCTGCGGGACTAGCTGCATCATCTGACAAAAGGGCACATCTATTTTGGACCGGTGGTCATGCGTATGAAATGGAGAGCTATAAAAAATGGACGGATGGATTTCCATCAATTAAGTTTAGAAATAGCGCTTTTAATAATCCTTCAGGAACAAATACGAGTTTTTCTAGTACAGACTTCCCGCTATTCCGTTTGGCAGATGCATACTTGATGTATGCTGAAGCTCAAGTTCGCGGGGGTGGCGGTTCTGCAGCAACAGCACTACAATACGTGAATGATGTGCGTGTTCGTGCTGGAGCTACTGCTATCACTGCAGGTGAACTAACCGCTGATTTTATATTGGATGAGCGTGGACGCGAACTCAATTTTGAGGGAGTCCGGCGATCTGATCTTATAAGGAATGGAAAATTTACAGGGAGTAGCTATTTATGGCCTTGGAAAGGAAATAACTTAAATGGTACATCAATCCCAGATCATTACAAGCTTTTCCCAATTCCTCAGCGCTCATTAGAGGCTAACCCCAACTTAACTCAAAATACTGGATACTAAAATTAAAAAAATGAAAACAAAATTTATAACCTTATTAACAAGAAATATCCTCCCAGTAATGTTACTATTCTTAGTAGCAAGCTGTGAAAATGAAGATGATGATCCACAGTTTACGTTGGCTGAAACTTCTGATACCATAGCGTTTTCAAACGCACTTTTGGATACATATTATATTTCATACGAGACCAGACTCAATATTGCTGAACGTTTGCTTTGGAACAAGCCTGATTTTGGTGCAGTTACTGAAATAAATTACAAAGTTGAGGTTTCCACAAGCCAAACATTTGCTTCAGACGCTGTTTCATCTTTTGATTCTGGCGTTATAACAGAAACAAGTTATGCAATCTCTGTTGAAAATCTTTGGGCTGCGGCAACTGCAATGGGACTAGATGATGATCCAACAACAACTGACAATGGAAATGTCGGAACTGTTTACGCAAGAGTTACGGCTACAGTCGGAGATCCTGCGAACTCTAATGGCATGACTAAAGTTTCTGAAATCGTGCCTATGAGCCTAACAATTATTGAAAAACAACCAACCAATGCCGCGAACTGTGATATGGATCAGTACTGGGCAGTTGGCGCTGGTGCTTTTGATGCAGGCTGGGGTTGGACAACACCTGTTCAAATACCTTGTACTGGTACTAACGTTTATTCTGGATATATTGCCCTACGTAATATCGCTGGAGATAATAACAACTTCAGATTCTTTACAGAAAAAGATAACTGGGGTTCTGGTGTAAACTACCCTTCATTTATTGCAGATGGCTATACAATTGACGCAAAGTTTGCTGAAAAAGATGACGGAGATAAAAACTTTGCTTTTGTAGGTGCTTCAGCCACTTATCATATTGAAATAAATGCAGTAGCAAAAACCATCACGCTTTCTCAAGAGGGTTCTGATGGGTGTGATTTCGCAAACTTGTACGCTGTTGGAGCTGGTGTCCCCGATGCTGGATGGGGTTGGACATCACCAATTAATCTCCCGTGTCAAGGAAATGGAGTGTACAGTTCCATAATGAATCTTAACAATAATGCAGGAGCAGACAACAACTTCCGCTTCTTTACTGAAAAAGACAACTGGGGCTCAGGAGTAAACTATCCATCATATATTGCCGACGGATATACAATCGATGCCAAGTTTGAAGATGCGCAAGATGGAGATAATAACTTTGCTTTTAACGGTACAACTGGTCTATTCCGTGTAGATATTGATACGGCAAATAAAACCATCACTGTTGCTGAAGGGAAATAACTTAATACTAATTTAATTCATGAAGCGGTACAGTGATTTTATCACTCTACCGCTTTTTTTACTATGTCTAAAATTCTTTACACAATAACGTTTACCCTAATATGTGCTTTAGCTCTTGGTCAAGTTCAAAATGCAACTTTGGTTACTACGCCTAATCCATTTAATGAAGATGAATCCATCACTCTAAAGTTTAGTGGTATTAATACTTCACAATGGGGGAGCGATGATGTCTATCTTTGGGCTTGGTATTTTAAAAATGGTGTTCAAACAGGTGGTCCAAATATTGGAAATGGCGATTGGAATAATTCAAATGAAGCACTTAAACTAACTAATAATGGTGATGGCACTCATAGCTTCACGTTAACTCCTAATACCTTTTTTAATGATACGGGCATTACTAAAATGGGAGTTTTAGTAAAGGCAAAAAATGCTTCTGATCAAGGAACTGGAGAACGTAAAACTCAAGACTTTCTAATTGATGTGGGTAAGGTTTTGATGGGTATTACCTCCCACTCTGGTAATACGATATTAGTCAATGCCAATCAAAACACAAATATTTTTGCAGTAATGTCTGCAAATGGAACTCAGGAAGCAGGTTCTTTTTCAAGCTATTTTAACGATGTGCTTATTGATAGCGGTAATGGATATCCAACTTATAATTTAAGTTTAAATGTCAGTTCTAGTGGTACTCTTAGGATAGAGGGGAGTCCGTTCAGCTCCAACGAAACGGCTAAAATTGAACTCTCTGTTGAAGTGGCCCCAACAGTAAACGAGCAAGCCATTCCTGCAGGCTTACACGAAGGTATCAATTACAACTCTGATGCCACGAAAGCCACACTTGTACTCAATGCACCAAATAAAAGCTATGTATATGTAGCAGGTAGTTTTAACAACTACACCACAAGCAGTACATATCTAATGAAAAAAGACCCATCCTCCGATTTATTTTGGCTCGAACTTACAGGGTTAACCCCAAACGAAATTTACCATTACCAGTATTGGGTGTACGATACTACTCCCGTAGCCAACAGCCCAGCAATAGTCAAAACCGCTGACCCCTATTCTACACTTGTATTATCGCCTTTTGACGACCCTTACATTCCTAATAGTTCATATCCCAACTTACCCACTTATCCCACAGGGCAAGAGCGCGAGGTAACCGTTTTACAGACAGGTCAAACTGCATACAATTGGCAGGTGTCTAATTTCCAAAAACCGCCAAAAGAAGATTTGGTTATTTACGAAGTCCTTATTCGTGATTTTGATACCAACCGTTCCTTTCAAGACCTCATTGATCGTGTGGATTATTTTAAAAATTTAAATATTAATGCCATTCAACTGATGCCCGTAATGGAGTTTGAAGGCAATGAAAGCTGGGGATATAACACCGCCTTTCATATGGCACTCGATAAGTTTTATGGTACTCCAGAAAAGTTCAAAGAATTGGTTGATACTTTCCACCAAAATGGTATCGCCGTAATTTTAGATTTGGCTATTAATCATGCATACGGACGGGCGCCTGGCGTACGTATGTGGATGGATGATCCTGACGGAAACGGCTGGGGTGATCCATCAAGTGAAAACCCATATTTTAATGAAGAACCCAGACATAGTTACAATGTGGGTAGTGATTTTAACCATCAATCTACCATGACAAAAAACTTTACTAAACGAGTGATTAAACATTGGATTGAAGAATATAAAATTGACGGATTTCGTTGGGATTTGACCAAAGGATTTACGCAGAATTGTACCGCAAGCGATGAAGGCTGTACAGGTAGCTACCAAGCCGACAGGGTTGCAGTGCTTAAAGAATACGCCGATTATTCTTGGTCGTTGGACACGAATCATTATGTGATTTTTGAGCATTTGGGCGGAGATACGGAAGAAGCAGAATGGGCAAACTACCGTCTTAATGAAGGCAAAGGCATTATGTTATGGGGGAAAATGACTGAGCCCTACAACCAACTCAGTATGGGGCATAACTCCAACAACAACATTGAGCGTATGCGATCTGAAAGCCGCGGGTTTAACGGCAAACGTTTGGTTGGTTACCCTGAAAGCCATGACGAAGAAAGATTAATGTATAAAAATATTCAGTTTGGCAACATGACACAGACTGGGCATAATGTTAAAAACCTCAATGTCGCGCTGAGTAGAATGTCGGCGATTGGTGCAGTAAGCCTTTTAGTCCCTGGACCAAAAATGATTTGGCATTTTGGTGAATTAGGTATGGAAAATTCGATTAACACTTGTGCTAACGGCGCTGTTGGTGATTGTAAACTTGACACCAAACCTCAGCCTCAATGGGTCAATAATTGGTTAACAAATACCCAACGCAAAAAAATATACGACGATTGGAGCCACATGAGCGCTCTAAAGCAAAGCAATGAAGTGTTTAAAGGGAGTTCTAGTATAAGTCCTTTGGCTACAAATAATCTTGTGCAACGCATTTATGTTTGGAATGAAACCCTTAGCGGACTTAAAAATGTGGTTATCATAGCTAACTTTGATGTCACAACACAGAATGTAACTTCCAATTTTCCATATACAGGGACTTGGTATGACCTGATGGATGATAGTACCTTAAGCGTAAGTTCAACAGCACAGGTGGTTACATTAGCTCCTGGAGAATTTAAAATTTTCGGCAACCAACAAGCTGCTTTAAGCAACTATAATCCTAAACTCCTGCGGTTAGTCTTACTCCAAAATCCCGTAAAAGAACGTATTCTAATTGATCTTCCCACTGAAGACACTTACAGTTATAAATTATACAGTACCATTGGAACAGAATTATATAACGGTAAGCATAAGAACGGTAAGGTACTAACCATTACTGCGCCAACTCAAAAAGGGGTGTACTTTGTGGTTATAAAAAACAATAAAACCAACCAATTTGGACTGTGTAAAGTGCTGGTTGAATAATAATAAAAGATATTGCTGTGAAAATTTTGTTTAATTTTTAAATATTTTATGATGAAAAATTGTTTACTCTGTTTTTTTGTTTCAGTAATCTACATGGCATTTGGTCAAAATGCTGGAATTTATCAAACCTATGCAATCATAGACGATGGCAACACTACTACCTACTATCATGGTGGTATCAACAACGGTGGCACAACTCCCTACTCAGGACATACTTTTGGAACTGTAACAGAACTTAAGCTAAAAGGTGGCGAAATAAAATCGTGGAAAAATGGTGGGGGAAACGTAACTGGTGCTAAGCTTTATTACAGAACTTATGTTAGTAGCCCTGAACCTAGCACGCTACCAAGTTTTACAGAGTTGGATTTACCATGGGCAGCAAACGGTGTTGATGGAAATGGAGACAATCAAAAATGGGCAAAATCGGATTACACCACTGATATTTTGAGTGGGCTTACTGCTTCGGAAACTTATACTCTAGAAGTATATTGGAAAATTACTTCTAATGTGGGAGATAAACTTGACAACGACTCTGGTTCAAATTTCAAATCAAGTTTTACCGTTGATTCAAGCTTAAGTATGAACACTTTAGAAAAGGAAAGTTCTGTCTTAATACTGCCTAATGAAATATATTTTCAAAAATCTGGTGTATTTGAAATTGCGATATTTAATATGATAGGGAGTCAAATTAAAAGAGTCAATACCGATTTCAACAAAGGGCAGGTGCTCCATTTGAACTTGGAGAGAGGAATTTATTTATTAAATATAAAAGAAAATCAGTGTTATAAAACATACAAAATGCCTGTGTATTAACACTGTTTTATTTAAAAAGGATTTAGCTTAAGCTTCCACATTCACCACTTCCTGAATTTCGGGAGCGTATTTTTTAATGGTAAGTTCGACCCCTTGTTTTAAAGTCATTTGGTTTACGGAGCATCCCACGCAGGCGCCCATAAGTTGTACCTTAACGGTTTGACCCTCAACACCCAAAAGCGCAATGTCACCACCGTCAGATTTTAAAAAGGGTCTGATTTCCTCTAGAGCTTGTTCTATTCGTTGATTTAGGTCACTCATGGCTTACTTTTTAGTAACAGCAGCGCAACCTGCCATTGTTGTTATTTTTATTGCCTCAGTAGGTGGTAAATGTTCGTTGCGAGACACAACCTCTTGCACCACCGCTCTGGTCACATTGGTTAAAGCATCGGAAACAGCCGTATTTT
>Ga0209654_1001163_pt1 | contig 21774 bp, 33 predicted proteins | sample SaaInl1SG_22_DNA_FD_184646 | JGI IMG/M metagenome (GOLD analysis project Ga0209654, IMG submission 184646) | Marine microbial communities from expanding oxygen minimum zones in the Saanich Inlet - ESP_161SG_22_DNA (SPAdes) (version 2) | ecosystem: Environmental > Aquatic > Marine > Intertidal... | reverse complement strand
GATGTTAACACCCACTGCTTGTAGCTGACCATCCATGATAGGCTGGGTAGCGGGTTTCATTTCTTTTTCTTCTTCGATAATGATCTCACCAATGCCTGTACCAAATACAGCGGCGTTGATAAGACACTCGGCTACAGCCTTACGCACCATAGTCTTTTCGAAGTCTTCAGACAGTTTGTTGCGTAGATACATGATGTCTTGACGCTCAGGATCATTCATGTCATCAGTGATGTCAAACCACTTACCACGACCAAACGTAGCTTCTTCTAGCTCAGCGACGTTAGATTCAACGGCTTGCTGTAGGGCGGGTGAGATAATACGTGATCTTTCTGAGTCACGCATCTTGTCTGCTGGATCCCAGATGCCACGCCAGAGTCGGTAGTACTCATCGAACTTCTGTTCGTAGTTAGACTCGTAGTGGTCGCGCCAGTCTTCGCACTTAGACATAACCCAGTCTTCTAGGTTGCCTTCGATCATCAGTGGGTCAAGATCGTATAAATTTTCGTCAGCCATTTTAATATCCCGCTATAACGTCAATAAGTTCTGGTTCATCAAACTCAAGGTCACCAATCCCATAAGGCACTTGAGCTAATTGGTCTATGTAGGCTAAAGCGTCTACAAGGTCATCGTGTGTTAAAGCATCTGGAAATTGAAATAGCTGATCTAAGAATCGGCTATTCCACTCACCTTTATTTAACGTTATAACGCCATTTTCAAATCGCCCTTGAAGCGCCCACATAACTCTATCGGTTTTCTTTTTGTTGCCGTGGGTAAGCTCCTCAACTCGGAAGAACTTGTTGTATTTCTTTTGTAAGTCCATAAGGGGTGACATAACAGCCTGCTTCGCAATTCCCCTTTCGATGCCAACAGAGACAGGACAATAATCACGAACAGCTTGGAAGATCTTTGTGGCTGTTTCATTTAAGTCCCAACGTCCATAGATAATGTTATCAACAAACCAATCGCCATTATCGCATACCTTTGCTACGACTATGGCTGTCTCATCAAGCTTTGAGTTCTTTGTGCGCTTCTTACCTACTTCTTCAAAGCCAGCAAGGTCGATGGCAATGTAATAATCTCCGCTTTCTGGCTCTTCAGTTGAGAACTTAACCCAGTCTTCTTTAAACATTTCTGAGCCTGTGGCTTCGAAAGATGCCATAAACTCTTGACGGAAGGCGTAGCTTGACATCGACTTCTTAGCAATATCAATTTCTTCTGGGTCAAGCAGGGGGTTGTCATAACTGGTAAAGTGCCATGCTTTATAAGTTTCATCCTCGGATAGCTCCCCGTATTTGAAAAGCTCGTAAAAGTGATTTCGCCCCATTGGAGTTCCGATAAACAATGAAGATCCTTTTTGGTCGGCTAGGGCAGGTCTTAATATCTGCTCCCATACCTCTGGCTTCATGTCTGCGTATTCATCCATAACAAGGTACTTTAGGCTTACACCCCGCATTGTTTCTGGTCTATCCGCCCCCTTTAAACTAATCGTAGCTCCATTAACTAGTTTTATCTGAAGATTATTAATGTGGCTACCAGCTATAACTGGATGCCCTAGCTCCATTAGGGTCTGCCACATAATATCTCTGGCCTGTCCTTGGGTTGGAGCTACGTAAAAAACGTGTCCCCTTTCTGCTTGAAGCGCGTTAATGATTAAAAGCCAAGCAGCCAGTCTGGACTTACCAGTACGACGACCAGCAGCAACAACTTTAAAGCGAGTGTTATCATTCCAAACATCCTGCTGCCACGGCAATAGTTCTACGTTAAGATCCATTATGCACCGTTGAAGTTATTAAAGACGGCTGGCGCTTCTAACAGGTCGAATGTGATAACAAACTCCATGTCACCTGCTGCTGTTGTAAACGCCTTTACCGAATCGCCCGGCTGTAGTACAAATACAGCGTCACTTAACAGGATGTATTCTTTAGCTGACACGTTACCACCACCTAAGATGTCTACGCGGGTGCTGTCGTGCTTGTCAACGTACAAACCAGCCCCGTTAGTAGACCCACCAATGTTAGTAACAAACAACATATTCCAATGTGCTACGTATCCGTTAGGGATAGTAACGATTGTCGCTACATCTGTAGTGGTTACGTTAGCATTCTTCGTGTATAGCATTTAATATGTCCAAACTACAGGGGTAGAGTCCCTAGTATCTATGTGGATATAGGTATTAGCAATACCAATACCTGTAAATCCCATGTCAAACGCCTCTTTTAACAGAATATGCTTTTGTAAGCCACTAAATACACGCACATCGGCAGCTATTCCTTGGGCATGGGTTCCCGGCTTTTCTTTTTTATTTTCAATTGAGTGTTCTGGGGAGCGATAACCGCTATTAATTACAAAAGGAAAGTCACATCTATGGCGTAACTCATCCAACATCTCAAGAAACCCAGGATCCATCCAGTTTTCCCCGGTCTCTTGGCAGTCAAACTCACTAATCTTGAAGTATCTCACCCGAATCACCGTCTATAGTACTAACGTTAGGGGTAATAGTCGTGCCATTAACCCCAGTAATGTTGATCTGTATAGCATTCCTGCCGCCATCTTTAGTTACATCCTTCTCAAATGCAGCAATTGGAGCCACACGATCCATCACTAGCTTCCATGCAGCCGCCTGATGCTTGTGATCATCATCTAAAGCAGCCCTAAAGATAGTCTCTAGCACCTCTCTTGACTTAGGAGAGGACAACATACGGGCTTTATACTCATTAATAATGGCAGCATCACCCTTCGGTCTGCCAACCTTCTTTCTTCCGCCTTTACTGTTCTCTAAAATCTCAGTTTTCTTGGGTCTACCACGACCTCTAGGCTTAACTTCCTCGTCCATACCACACTCAATCATTAATAACTTATCGGAATATTAACCTGAGATTTAAATAATGCAAGTTATTAGACCAAAACGTAGTAGTTATGCGGCTTTCATGTTTTCTAATTTACGCTTTTTTTGTATCTGGGGGGCAACTACTATTAAACGTCCAACGTTCTACCCTCCCCCGGTGCCTAACTACTAGTAGGTTACATAACGAACAGGACAACGGTTTCGATGAACTCAGTGGAACCAGTGTGTGAGTGGGTGAAGAACCCCATGAACCTAACCACTAATCGTTTACGTGGTACTTGTCTTGGGACTCTTCGACCATCGGTTGCCATAAAGAAGTTTGTATTGAGCTTGTACACTGAGTGAACTCTATGAGTCCGAGGTATTGACTAAGTGTTCTTGCCTGTGATGCCAACCGTCCAACCTAGGGTAGCATATTCTGAACGTTAGAATCAAGCCTATATAAAAAATAATGCACAGTTAGCTGACTGCTTCGGATAGATCTCTGTATTAGCTATCGAACAACTTGATACCGTAATTCGTAAGCCCACGCGACAGAGGCTTGCGCTGTCTCTGCCGCTCCATCTTGGATCTGACTCTGAAGTGAGTCCACGCCTTTGTCGCTGCCATTGTGGTGGCTGCCATGCAGCGTAGCTGCGGTGGCCGCGTACCACAATAACAGCTATCCGTTGCGCTTGCTCGTGCTCATACGATCCTCACAACACGGGATCGTGAGCAGCCTTCGGCCAAGCTCGCGGCGCGCAACTCAAAGGCTCTACGCTCTGATAGCACGATTTCTGAGAGTATCAATACAGTTAGGTGGCAACCTGAGTCTTTAACAATTGTAGTGGGCGCAAAACTTTATGATTAAATTTCGCTGAAAGACGCGAAATGTTCATAAACTTTTACGGCGACCATCTATCCCTGAGTATTGACACTCACAGAAAGCACACACTACAGGGCGCTCATAAAGACGAGCGCACTGCTGCACTACGCTTGCGCGTAGCGCGAGTGTGTTTCGTGCAATTGGAGGGGTGTTGTTGAATCATCAGCAACATAACTTAATGGAGTTTTAGATATGAGTAACATTAAACATGTTCGTTTCGCTGCAGATCAACTGGCTTGGGCTACTTACAATGGTGATATTTCAAGCAAGCAAGAGTTTATTGAAACACTTGAGCGCATGATTACATTTCATCAGCTAGATATAAGCCCTCGCTACTACGATCTAGTCAACACAATGTCTACTAGTTACTACTACGACATTCAATCAATGGCTAGTTCTAGAATTGAATTGTTTAGCGAGTAACCCGATGGGCTAGCAAGTACGCCATCGGGATTACTCGGTGGCTTTAAATTTAAAATTAATTATTGGAGTAATACCTATGAAATTCGATCCTAATACATTCCGCATGGCTCTCTGGACTAACAATGATCGTCGGTCTGATAAAGCACCATCGCATCGAGGCACAGTGACACTCGGCAGCTTGCGTGTGCCGATTGTTGGCTGGTATGACGACGATCCAGAGGGTAAGCGTCCTAACATTAGCATCTCGTTAGAGCGTGGTTATGTTCTTCCATCTGATAAGAATGATCTGCAAGGTGACAACGTTGTGGATCACAACAAGATCGAGACAGACCGCACTGCCCGTCTCGATCAGATGGAGCGTGACCTAGAAGATAAGCTTAACAAGTTAGATCTCATCCTCGCTGATGTAAACGCAGCGTAATTCAGGGGCTTCGGCCCCTTTTTTATGTCAATGCCACAGTCGGCTTCGTCTTGACCGCTGCTTGCGCGAACGGCCAAGCCGCTTAGATCTAGTTCTAATTCTATCCAATACTATTAAAGACCCACCTACCTGGGGCGCACGGAGATGGCAAAACACGCCACGGATATGACACCAAACACACCAACAAACCGCATACCTATGCGGGTTTCAGAGATGTGTTGTCCATAAGCCTCCATATTATTAGGAGAGATAAAATGATTTTTTTATTAGTTACACACTGCATGTTATGCGGAGAGAGATACCAAACAACGGAGCCAGTAACGAAAAAGGAAATCCAGGACTATGAAAGCGGAGCCTTAGCTCAGGATGCCTTTCCATTTATCAGTGCTGACAACAGAGATATCGTCATATCTGCATTAAGAACTGGCGCTTACTTATGTAATGAGTGTGTAGCTGATGACGACACGTAGTCATTGGCTACATTTTTTTGTTTGTTTTTTGATAGTAGATTAACGCTGTGGCTTTGCCCCCTTGCAAGCGCGGGGCAAAGTCCTCGCTGATTATTAAAATTATAGGAGAAGCTATGAGTAGACAAACAGATGTACTTAATATATGCAGTAAATTAGATGGAGTGTATGTAGGTGCGTTAGGTCTAAGCAACGATCATCTTTACACTGAAAAGCAGAAGATCCTGGAAGAGATCAGAAACCTGCAAGATATGCTGGAAAGGTACAAGGACAGTATTTTTGTTGTAACTCCAATAGCTATCGAGGTAACTCTCAACACAGTTTTAAGGGTTAGGCACGATGCATCCCAATCATATCAAATATCAGAACTTGGTTGTCAGTATATTCAAGGAGCAATTGATAGTGCTTTTGAATTTGCAGATGTTGACCTTGATGTCTCTGACATTTGCGTAATGGAAGTTAGAGATCAAGAGTCTGATGGCGACTATGATGTTCACTTAAACGGGAATGAATAATATGAATGTATATGAGCAAGTAACAGAGAACATTGTCTCCATGTTAGATCAAGGAGATGTACCGCCCTGGCGTAAAGAGTGGACAGGCGAGTCGATGGCAATACCCCACAACGGTGTAACAGGACACCAGTATCGTGGCATTAACGTTTGGAATCTATTGATGACTGCGTGGGCTAAGCAGTATGGCTCTAATCAATGGGCTACATACAAGCAATGGCAAGACAAAGGTGGACAGGTACGTAAGGGTGAGAAGTCTACTGTCGCTGTATTCTTTAAGCCGTTAGAAAAGATTGATGATTCAGGCAAGGAATATATGTTGCATATTGCAAGAGCATTCCATGTATTCAACAAGGATCAGATTGATATTGACTTACCCTCTGAGGAACCACAGGTGCTCACTAGAGATGAAATAGAGTTAGCGGGTACATCACTTGAGCTTGCTCATAGCTTGGGTGTAAAGGTATCTGAAGGCGCTCCATCGTACAATCCATTACTTGACTCAATCAATATGCCAAAGTTTAGTTCATTCACTGATGGAGGCGCTTACTTCTCGACGATGGCGCACGAGTGTAGTCACGCAACAGGGCATAACTCAAGGCTTGATCGCAAGCTTGGCAAAAGGTTTGGTGATGATGCGTATGCGATGGAGGAGTTAGTTGCCGAGCTAAGTGCTGCATATATCTGTGCCAAGTATGGTATTGGCTATGACATAGAGCAACACGCAAGCTATCTATCATCATGGCTGAAGCGATTGAAAGAAGATAACAAGGCTATCTTCACTGTGGCTGCCGCCGCGCAACGAGCGGCAGACCACATCTCAGATAGTGTTGAGTCGTTTAGATTAGAGCAACAGCAAGAGTCAGAGCTGGGGAGGTTGATGGCATGATACAAACTGGTGGTGAATTTGAGACTCGCATATTTAATATCGAGTATCTTGTTAGCTTTACTTTGTATCAAGATGACGATGAGATTGAAATCAATTGTGTCACAGTCGATGGAGAGGAAGTTGATTACTACAATTTACCAGACCTTGTTATGAGAGCGATTGTAGATGCAGCTTGGGATTGTTATTACGATGGAGGGAGTGATGTCTACTGATTTTTTTGCTGAGGTAATGGAAACAATGGCTCCATACTACAAGGTTATTGGGAATGCAGACCCCGGCTTGTCTGCAATGCAGGTTGTGGCTGCGGCCAATGTATTACGTGATCTCGAAGAAGATCCGTACAACTGCGTTGACTATAAAAGTATAGCCATCGCAATCAATGAAGCTAAAGGAGATAAAGTTAATGACTAAAGCAATCTTAAAACTAAACTGGAATCTAAATTATATAGGTGACGCCGATACTATTATGAAGATAGCAGGTGAGCTAGATAAACTTACGCCTGTTGAGTTTCATTTTCTTAATGAACATGGCGGCGTCTATGCCGAGAGAGAGGACTGCTCAGACATTGAGTTGGAGTTTCTCAACAACCGATTGTTCATGACCAGAAAAGAATACCAAGACGCAAGGGATAAGGAGCTTGCTAGTGAGTAACGTTAAGAAGCTGCACAACAAAAAGCTTTATCGTGTTGAGCTTAACTTAACATCTAAGTATGTTCTTTATCTGGAAGCTAACAGCTATAAAGATCTTGATAGAGAGGTGTCAAGTGTAGTCAATTCCGACATGTACACTTTAGCTACAGATCAAAAGCCAGAGGTTATAAGTTATGATTACTCTTCCAAGTATATAACTTGCGAAGAATCCTTTGAGGATTTTGTCAATGGAAACAACGACTTGGATAGAAGTAGTAGATGAAAATGGAGATCTTCTTCTTGGATTGCAAACTTATTGGCTGCCAATAGATATGACAGCACAACAAGTTGTCGAGAAGATTCTTCCTTGCTTGAGTGATCTGTATAAATACAAGTGCTATTACATAGATAAACCTGTAGATACAGATGAGTAAGCACATTAAAAAAGCCCCCTTAAATAGGGGGCAAAGCTATTGGAGTCGCTACCTGAGTGGGAGTAGCCTCTCCATTATACAGGAGATGTTCAATGACCAAAGCAAAAGCTGATGCCAGCAAAGGTGAAGTTAGTATTCATGGCAAGGTATACTTAACAGTAGCCCGTCGTATTGATGACTTCAGAAAGCAATACCCCGACTACTCTATAACGTCAACTGTCTTACACGCAGACCACGATTACGTGCAAGTGCGAGCAGAGATTGCAGACACGTGTAGTCGTGTGATTGCCAGTGGTTTAGCAGAAGAGATACGTAAAGCCAGTAACATCAACAAGACTAGCGCATTAGAAAATGCAGAGACCAGTGCTGTCGGTCGAGCACTGGCCTTCTTCGGTATGGGAGGTACTGAGATAGCGTCAGCCGATGAGGTTGCTGGAGCAATAACCCAGCAGAAAGAAGATCAAGCATCAGACTATTTACTAAAGCACAATTTTATCTTGCAAGATAATTTAGTATTGATGGCGATAGCTGAAATTAAAAATGCGTTAGCTTCTGATGATTACGGCTACGCAGCACAGGTTGAGGCAGAGCTAGAGCGTGATGATATTGTCGCGCTGTGGGTTGCCCCAAGCAAGGGTGGGGTCTTCACAACTGAAGAGCGCACCAAACTAAAGAGTGATGAGATGAACTCAGCACGTAAACACCACGCTCAAGGAGAGCAATAATGGATAACAACATGGAATTCCCAGAGGGAATCTTTGCCAAAGCACCAGCAGATCAAGCCCCAGACTTTGTTAAAGGCAAGATTCAGATCAAGCTGGATGAAGCTATTGGGTGGCTCAAAGTAAAGCAAGATAGCGGAGAGCAATGGGTATCATTGGATGTCAAGGAAGGTCGGAGTGGTAAATGGTATGCCGCTGTAAATACTTGGAAGCCAAAGGGTCAATCAGAAGGCAAGCCAATGGAAGCTATTGCAGATGATGATTTGCCGTGGTAATTTTTCACTTAGCTATTCGTAGCTAACTCCTAAAGATTGCCCTGGTGTCATGAGCCGGGGCTTTTTTTTCTCTTGAGTGGAGGGATCATGGAGACCAGACTAGATGAGATGCGTAAGCAAGTAACCGAGTATCACAAAAGACATCCTGAAGTATGGGATTTGTTTGTTTTGTTTTCATTTCAGATGATTAATAAAGGCTATAAAAACTACTCAGCCAAGGCGGTGTTCGAGCGCATAAGGTGGGAGAAAGACGCAGGTGGCAATGGCATTACAGAGTTTAAGATAGGTAACAATCATCCGTCATTTTATGCAAGGCGATTTATGAAGATGTACCCAGAGCATGATGGATTCTTTAGAACTCGCAAGCAAACAAGTGAAGATGCTCCGCCTACTCACAAACCAGAGATGAAGCCGAGAGATTATTTATGATAGATAGAATACTTGATCGACTATCTAACGTTAGAAAAAGAACAGGTGGATGGCAATCTAGATGCCCAGCACATAAAGACGGAGGGCCATCTCTGTCTATATCAGAAGGGAGAAAGGGTGTTCTAATGCACTGTCATGCAGGCTGCAACCTTACTGATATATGCACAGCCATTGGGTTACATCCAAAAGATTTGTTTTACGAAAGACTACGGACAATAAGCAAGAATGAATCAGACCTTGATGAATACATTATTGCTATTGCTAGGTCAGACCTTCGTAGTGGTAAGTCACTGACTCCAGATGAAGAACAATTATACATAGACGCAATAAGGAGAAGATTTTGAATGACAAAGTAGAGGATCTACTTGATGTTATTGAAGCCCGTCTAACAGCAATAGCTGTTTACTCAGAGCGACAGGCAATAGCAATGGAAGCTTTGCTTGAGCTAACCAAAAGCAAGAAAGAAAAAACAAGAACGCAGACAACAAGATTCAAACCACCAACAGCATTAGAAGTTGGCGAGTATGTTAAGGAAGTTAAAGCAGGCATTGACCCTAATGGTTTCATTGATTACTACACCGCCCGTGGATGGAAGCTAAAGGGTGGCGATCCAGTAAAAGATTGGAAAGCTTGCGTTCGTACATGGAGCAGGAACGGGTTTAGCAAACAACCAGTGCAAGACAATGACAGAACAGGAGCAGTTTTATGACGGACAAAGAGATCCGTGTAGCAGAAGAGACAGCAGACTTACAGCACCACAGGATTGTTGATGCCAAAGCCTTATATGAAAGACTACCACAGCACCGTCAGGTAAAAAGCGATGGCGTAAAGCTACCGTGGAACAAAGCAGAGGGGCGAGTAATGTTGCGCCCAAAAGAACTTGTATTGATGGGAGGATACAGCGGCCACTTTAAGAGTACCTTGGCAGCACAGATAGCGTTCAATGCTATTGAGCAGGAAGTTAATGTTGGCATAGCAAGTCTTGAGTTGCCAGCAGAAGAGATCATTGAGCAGTTTGGAGAGTTTGCAGCAGACAGACATCAGCCACCACTACCTTTTATGGAGAAGATGCAGGCTTCAGTAAACCCTTACCTTCATGTATACGATGTAGTTGATGTCATTAACCCGGAGACAGCATTGCAAATGGTTGTTGCACTAGCAAGAGACAAAGGCTGTAAGCTCATTATCCTTGATGCACTAATGATGATGGGTGCAAGTGACGACTATCAACAGGAGCAAAAGTTTAGCCAGCGACTAGCAGCCATAGCTAAACGTTACGAGACTTGCATATTATTAATTCACCATGTCCGCAAACCAGAGGGGCATAACGGCGAGGCAAAGATACCCGGCAAGTATGACTTTATTGGAACGTCACATCTTGCCAATATATCTTCAACCATTATAACTATATGGCATGACAAAGAGAAAGCTTATAAGAAAAACACAGGTCAAACAGATGACGATAGCTTTGATGACAGTCGGCCAGACCTAGTGTTCTTTGTTTGTAAGCAAAGAAACCATAAGTTTGAGGGGAAGCTTGGGCTATGGCAAAGCGACAAATCACGTACATTTTGTGAGACATACCACCGAATAACTAAACCGAGGACATATCAATGAGTGGGCATACTTGGGTAGTAAAGAATAAAGATCAAGCCGAAGCATTTGGTAAGTGGATAGCAGAGCAAGAAAGATCAGGTAAAGAATATACATACACCATCAAGGAGATGACACGCTCAGAGCTACAGAACGCAGCACTTCACGCTATGTTCAGGCGACTAGCACAAGGTCTTAACGATGCAGGATATGATATGAGAAGCGAAGATATTATCAAGAAAGATCTTCCTTGGACTGACCATTCAATCAAAGAGTTCTTATTTAAACCAATGATTGCTCAGTTGCACAACGTTAAAAGCACCACCAAGTTAACGTCAGACCAGCTAGGAGAGGCCGTAGAAGCCCTTTTCAGGGCGATAGCATCAAGGACAGGGGTAACAGTACCCTTTACTATTAAAGACCGTGAGAGCTTATAGGAGGCTGTATGAACATTTACGAGCGACTAGCTGTATGGCTGGTCTTTTGCGTACTAATGACGATAATTATTACTAGTGGCTGTACAGTAGTTACTAGTGACCACCCTCAGTGGCAATACCCTGTAAGTTATTTGGAGGATGTATGTCAGTGACACCAATAGATGATCGTATGCTTGAGCTTTTTGTATCAAAAAAATACCACTGGAATTCTTTGAGTCCAGAAGAGCAGCAGTCAATGGCTGTTGAAGTGATGAAGAGTAGGCTTCTTATAAAAAAGATGAATACTTTTATATATGAATCCATTAATGACAAAGAAATACAAAGAGAATACAGGAGTCTTATCTGTGACTTATAGTAGAGAGTGGTGGATGGCAACTGATGATGAGATCAAAACAGTAACAACTCACCTGCATATTGCAGAGTCGATGGCTATTGATAGAGATGATACTATTGCACTAACAAGTGAGATGTTATGCAAGCCATTGAGGTTTACCAATATCAATAACATTATTGAAATTGTTAGACCGCCCATGTTTTATTATAGGTAGAGATATGGAAGAACTAAAGAGTCACATACAACGAACCAGCCTCTTTAATTCTGGAGAAGCTTTTACTATTTCAGAGATGACAACAAGAACAAGAGAGGATCGAAATCTAGTAAAGATTGCTTTAGATTCTTTAGCCGATGACAAAATTGTTTGCAAAGAAACTGCTGATGATAGAAACATATACAGAAAAATTAGTTTCCACTGGTTAAATAAACAAAAGCTAGCTAACTATAGACCGCTAAAAGATGAATCAAAAAGTTATCTTTCAGAGTGGTTAGTAATTTAAATAATAATAAGGAGGGGGTTATGAATCATCCGTTAATGCAGTTTTGTGAGAGCGACTTACAAAGAACAATAGTTCAAGAAGTAATTGTGAAAGGCAGACCGCTTACACATGTTGCTAAAGAAATTAACACAAGCGAACGAACAGCTCGTGCGTCGAAGCAACGACTCTTGGGAAGGGCAGCAAACCAAGGCTATTCACCAAGCCACGATTGGAATCATCCTGTACCAGACGGCCACAAAATTAAGGGCGTTTCTACTTTCTATGATGAAGACGGCAACCCTGTTCGCCAGTGGGTAAAGTCTCAGACAGATGAGCAGCGTCAGTTTGAGATACTAGTTGAACGGATAGAAAATGCTCAGGAAAGTTTGAAATCTTTTAAGCCTACCAAGCCACCCGCAAAGGTAGACGATGACCTTGCCTCACTGCTAACAATTACTGACTTTCACTTGGGCATGTATGCCTGGGAAGCTGAGACTGGTGACGACTGGGATATGCAGATAGCTAGAGATGTATTCCTAAACTCAGTTCACGATATGATTCAGGCATCACCCAAGGCTGGTATTGGCATTCTTTGTCAGTTAGGAGACTTCTTGCACTGGGATGGGATGCTAGCAGTAACCCCGCAGTCAGGACATATACTTGATGCTGATACACGTTATGGAAAGCTAGTTGAAATGGCAATGTCGGTAATGACTGAAGCCGTTAAGATGATGCTCAAGCGTTACGGCAAAGTTGTTGTTGTTTCTGCTGAGGGCAACCACGACATCAGCGGTAGCATCTGGCTTAGGAAGCATATCAAACATGTATTTGCTAACGAGCCACGGGTAGAGATCATTGATAATGAGTTCCCGTATTACGCATATCTGCACGGCGAAACGATGCTTGGCTTTCATCACGGTCACAAGATGAAACTAGCAAACTTGCACAAACTATTTGCTAGTGAACCTAGGTTTAGAGAGATGTGGGGATTAGCCAACACCACCTATATACATACAGGGCATTACCACCACGAGAGAGTAGTAGAAGATGGAGGGGCTATTGCCGAACAGCATCCAACGTTAGCAGCAAGAGATGCTTATGCAGCAAGAGGCGGCTGGGTTTCACAGCGAGGAGCAAAAGTAATCACCTACCACAAAGTAGATGGCGAGATAGCTAGGGTAACAGTGAGGCCACGAACATGATTCCTTTAGTTGCTGCTGAAGTTCCAGATGGCGGCCATGTAGTATTCCTAACGTCTACAATTGGTGGTGTAGTTTCTGATATAAAAAACCCAAAGCAATGTATTGTTTATACAGATACATTCCCAGATGGAGTTACTGTTAGCATGAGTGTTGAATTGTTTTACGATACGTGGATGACATCATTGATATCTGAAATAGCAATTGCAGATATTGAAATTGGCGGAGACTTGCACTGATGGGTATTAAGCGAGAAGCGTGTGACAAATGGTTTAGTGATTGTGTACGCCACAGAGATCATCACACCTGCCTTAACTGCGGAAAGCAAGACGGTCAACTTGACTGTGCACACATATATGGCAGAGCTAAGAAAAGCACTAGATGGAGCATGGACAATGCTGTCTGCTTATGCAGGGGATGCCATAGGCATTACACAGAACATCCCGTAGCGTTCACTGACTGGCTTACAAAGCTATGGGGAGAAGGCCACATGGATCTTCTTAGAGAGAAAGCTGCATCCATCCTAAAGACTAACAAAGAATTACGTAAAGAAATCTCAGACCACTATAGGGCAGAAATAAGAAAGGCGGAGCAAGACCCCGCCTATGAGATAGTTAGTTGGAATTAATTTTGTCTTGGCTTTCTTTCTAGCATTTCTTCGGCAGTCTCACCGATAGGGCCAAGCATACCGCCAGTTAACTCATCAATGTTTCTTACAGCTCTTGCAGATTGCTTAACTAAAGGAAGTGTGTCGGCTACAAACTCAGACGGGTAACGCTTTTGATCTATAACATCAATAGCTCGACCACCAATATCTAGTGGTCTATCAATAGCAATTGGAACAAGACCTTCTAGTGCCGTTAAGGCAAGGCCATTTTGCTTTATCTTGCCAAACTGATAATCGTTAAGACCTAGCGTGTTCATTGTTAATAGAGATGCCCAAGCGTCTCCGTACCCACGGACGATGCCTCCTGCGGATACATCACCATCACCAAAGATAAACTGCCTGCCCTCATTAATGCCGGCATATCCACCTGCTCCATATAAAGCATATCGACCAAGAAACTTTACAGCCTCATCAGGTTTGCCAGCTTTGATATTACCAACAACCTCTCTTAAAGCTAAAGCCTGTTGCTTAATTACAAAACCTCTTAATGCCCACAGCGGACGAAGGTTAGGATTGCGTGACCATGCAGCAGACCTGCCAGCAGAACTAATTAATTGTTGCTGTCCTAATCCAGCAAACATTAACTCTTCTATAAGAGTGCCTGCTCTCCCTTCATACTTAGTCCAATCATCACCATGCTTTTTTAAAGCATCTTCAATGATGTTCATTTCGTTTTTGTTAAAGTAAAAACCCCAGTTATCTGCTAGCGTTCCTGCTTGTGCATCATCAGCCGCGCTTTTTAATATGCCTCTCAGTACGCCTTTCTTTCCTATCTCATCCATTGCTGCAAAGCCAGATCCTTTCATCATTAGATCTGTGCCTTTTCTTAAACCTGTAGACAATCTCTGAAGAAAGCTAGGTGAGCGTTTCATTTCGTTGGTTGTTAAAGATACAAATTCACCAAAGTTTTGAGCATTAAAGCCAGCAGCTTTTAGATCTTTGTCTGGAATGCTTTTAAATTTCTTTGGAATAAAAGCTTTAGCGCCCTCTTTAACAGCAGACCCACCGTACTTTGCACCCACCATAGGTACGTCAGCAGTATTTAATATGGCAGACATGGGGCCAGCCAATGTAGTTGCATAAGCAATTGAGCTTAACGCTTGAACAATTGGATGAGGACTAACATCTTGACCCATTATGTCATCAACCATCATGCGTCTTGCAAAGTTAGCAGAGTCTTCAGGAATGCCCTTCATTATTAAAGTATCTCTTAACGCATTCATAAAATTAGAAGGCGTTAATTGATTAGGTATATATTCACCAGCAGCATCCGCTGCATTTCTTAAATCACTAAGATAATCTTCTACGTCAATACCATACATTTTTTTTAACTGATTAAGCCTTTGCATTTTAAATATGCGTTGCATATCAGAAACAATAGGATTGTCATAGTCAAATGGATTTGGTTTATTTACATCTGATTTGAGATATGACCCGCGTGTTCTTTTGCTAAACCCTGAATCATTCATAAGATCTTCTAAATCTTCAACCTCAAGATTCTTTTGTTCTTTTATTTTTTTCATTGCCTCTTTGTTAAGGCGGGTGTGAAGAAACGTTATTTCTTCTGGATTTAATTTAGAAGCAAATACATTTTTGTTAAGAATCTTGTTTTGATTTGCGCTCCATTTAGCATAATCTATTACCGCATTTACATCTTCACTGCTTAAATGCTTTGATAATTCTTCTCTAAGTTTTTTAACTCCCGTTTCTCCACGGCCAAGAAATCCAGCAGAGTAATCTAAGAGTGCGCCAAAAGCATCTTGGTTTTCGTTAATGGCTTTGATTGGAGATATAAGTCTTTCTTGTAGTGCGCCAAGAGACTTTGAATTTTCTCTAAGCCATGTCTCACTAGCTCTTTGATAGCGAGCGCCTACATCTGGAGATACTTCAGCCCACAATGTATCAGACACGCCTCTAATTTTGTCATTGTAAAATTGTTTTATGCTTGTCTTTACACTGTTATATAACTCACCTACGGTTGTTGCTTCAGATAAAGGTTTGTTTCTAAATGCAGGATCTTTTACAGCCGTGTATGTTTCATTGTTTAAAACATTTGAGTCAATAAGATAGTCATCATCTGCAATTACAGGTGCAGGCTGGCCTGTATTTTTAACTAAAGCATCGTCTGCAACTATATCTTTTTCTGGTAGCTTTGACGAAGTAGCATAATCAACTAATCGCCCTATACTATACCCCGCAATAGCGCCAGTAATGCCGTTAATGACACGCTCTTCTGACGACTCACCAGTACCAACACCATAAGCACCAGCTTCTATAGCTCCTTGAGTGCCTAGCTTTACACCAATCTTGCCAAGAGCGCCAACACCAAGTGATGTTGGTATTGCTCCAACAATTTCAGACGTTAAAGCTGTGCCAGGATTTAATACTTGATACTCTTCAATTCTTTTTCTAACGTCATATAAAGCTTCATCATAGCTAATGTCTCCTTTTTCTGACTTAACTAAAGCTTCAATTTCGTCAGCAAACCCTAACGTTAAGCCTTGAAATGCAGCCCTAGTAGATCCAACTACATTTCTTCTTGAGCGTTCTTTGCTGTTTTCATAGAGCTTTTTAACACTAAGGTCAAAGTCTGAGTCTTTTTTCTCGTCAACTTTTTTGTTTTGTTCTTCTTCTTTATCTACATAAATAGATGGATCAATTTGAATCTCAACATCTTTGTCAGGAAAGTATTTAGAAATAGAGGATTCAACTGATTCATAAACCTTTCCTGGAATTTCTTTTATTGGATCAATAATAGAATCAACTTGTGATCCTATTGTGTTTTTGTAACTGTCAGAAATAATTTTAGATGCGCTTGGCGATTCCTTAAATTCTATATCTTTTTTTCTTGTTCCTGTAGCCTGTACAGGAAATAGCTCTTGCTCTCTGCGCTGACCCGTGGGTTGAACAGGAAATAACTCTTGCTCTCTACGTTGACCTGTAGGCTGAATAGGAAATAACTCTTGTTCTTTGCGTTTTCCTGTAGCTTTTATTTCTTTTAGTTCTTTTTTATTTTTACTAGACGGCTTTACCTCAGTTAAAGCTGCCTCTCCATAAAAATCAATAACTTGTTTTTTAGATATTTTTAATGCTTTAGAAATTTGATCAATAGATGCGCCAGCATTAGCAGCTCTTTCAACAAGAATCATTTTTTCTTTTGGGTTTCTGTATTCTTCATTAGCTTTCACAGAATCAACAGAAGCATTTGGAGCATTGTATTGTTTTAACAAGCTTACGCTAACCCCAAATTTATCGGCAATATCTTTAAATGTATCGTTAGGTTTTGCAGTGTAAGTTGGAATCATAATTTTAAAACTCTAATAAACAAGATTAACGAAATACGTTGAGATCGCCTCTAGAAGGTACTTGAGATCTAATATCTTGAACCCTTTGCATTCTAGCTTTTCGCTCTTGATTAAGAACTTCTTGAAATGTATTGCTAACAGCTAACTCGGCTAACGCCCTATCTTTTTCAGTTGCATTGTTTGGATCAATGCCTTCCTGCAAATAGTAGCTGTTAATAGCTTCTTCAAGATCACTTGCTTGATTATTAATATCTTCACGCCTTCTTTGGGTTAATGCCTCACCAGAATAATCAATGTTCATATCGTCAAAAGCTATTCTTACAGCATCGACTGGCCTTGCTTTTGGGTTTAAGCGATATACATTTGCAAGTCTATTTTGAAACTCTGGAAATTTATCTTCATCTTCTGATATATCCTGAAGCGCAACATAAATATCTGGATCTTCAAACATACCTGTTCCAGAAGGAATCTCTATTGTTTTTATTTGACCGTCATTTCCCATAACTTTTTTTACTTGGGAGTTTCCAAGAATAAAATTAATAGCATTGCTAGCATTTTCTTTTGCAAAAGACTCAGATGTTTCTAATTTTCTTTGTCTTTTTCTTTCAGAAAAAACGGCAATAGAAAGATTTTTTGCTGCGCTACGCATTATAGATGGGCTAGCATTACCATCACTATAAGTTTTGTAAGCTGCTTCTAATGATGGATTTAAATTAAGAATGTCCGGATTAGATTTAATAAAATCAATATCAGACTGACTTAACTTTCCGCTAGCAACAGTTTCATTAATAGAATCTAATGCTTCTGTTCTAGCATTAAGCTCACTTATAACATTATCTTCCAAGTATCCACGATCTTCAGATAAATTAGCTTTAATATACGCTAATGGATCTGGTTGGTTTAAGGCCGCTTGAGATAAATTATCAACAAGTTTTTGATCTGTTTCTTTATTTATATCAGATAATCTTTGGCTTAATGTCCAGTTATTATCATTTATGTCTTTTATTCTACCTAATCCTGCGTCTGCGTATTGTGCATACTCAATTCCATAAGTTCTTCCTGCGGCATTAAGCTTTTCTTGTGCTGCCATTATTTGTTTTGGATCAGAAGATCCTTTAATAATTGCTAGCTGCCTATCAATTTCAGAAGCTCCTATTTTGTTTTGAACATTAGATTTATATTCTTTTGCTTTTAATAGTTGCTCTGGAGTCCTGGCTTCTCCAATTAAATAGTCGGCAGTTTGCAATGGATCCATGCTTCTTAGCTCTTCCATTACAGATTGTTGACGTTCTTTCTCAGCAGCAATAGCCGGAGCAGATCCTATAGTAGCCCCTAAATTAAACATGCCCTGAGAATAACTAGGGTTTGTTAGTTGGTTTATAAACGATTGTCCAAATCTAGCCATCTTAATAATCTCCTACGTCTAAACTTTGAGGTGGTGTTTCAAAGCCACCGTAGTCGTCTTGTGCGCCCGGAATAACAGTATAGTCATCACCAAACAGACCGCCATAAATTTGTTTGCCGAAGTCAACTACGTTTCCAAACAACTCAGACAAACCGCCATAACTATTTGTTGGAGTAGAAAGCCCTGTCAGTAAACCGGTGCTTAACTGACCCATAAGGTTAGCTTGTCCAAGACCTGCGCCAAGCAACGCCTCAAGACCGCCCATAGACGATTCACCAAACAAGCCTGCTCCGTAAAGCTGTCCTCTCTGCTGTAACTGTGGATATAGCTGAGAAGCTTTCTGAGCCGCTAACAATTGATTCTGAGGTGCGTATGCTCCTGCAAGATTGCCGAGCGCTAACTGTTGCTGTACTTGTTGTGCTGCAAGGTCACGAGCGCCTAACTGCGAACCTAAACCAGTAAACGTAGATCCGATGTCAGCTTGCTGTCGCTGTTCTGCCTGCGCTTGTTGCATAGCCATTAACGATGCTTGATTCTGTGCCTCAGCTTGCGCCTTAGCCATAGCCAACTGCTCAGGTGTGCCGCCGTACATATTAGTAGAAACACCACCACGGCCTTGGTTAAACAGACGTTCTTCAAGAGCCATGCGTTGACGCTGCTCTTCAGGACTCTGCATAGCGCGGATGTTACCGTAGATGTCACGCTCACGCTGCATAGGGTTTTGACCAGCCATACCCATAAACTGACCGCCAAGTCCGTATGCTTGTTGAGCAGCAGCTTGTTGCATAGGATCGCCAGTAAAACCACCGGCAATGCCTTGCTGAGCTTGCGCCATAAGAGCGTTCTGTATTGCTTGCTCTTGACCTCCTAGCCCCATAGTTACACTACCGCTAGGGTCAGCAGCAAACATACCGCCAGTGCTAGACGTTACAGTAAATGGTTTAAACTCTGATTGCTGTAAACCTTGCTGAGCAATTTGTTGAGCACCTTGCTGAGCTTTTTCGCCTATTCTTCCTAATCTATCATAAGCACCTTTAGCAGCCATTCCCCCGCCAATTAAAGGAGCTGCTGTTCCAAGTAAGCCAGCAGCGCCCGAAAGAATATCATCCCAGTTAGTCTCGTCCATTAGTACGTACCTCCGTCAATAGTCCCGGCATCTAACGTACCAGTAATAGTTGCGTTACCTGATACACTTACAGTGGCCGCTGTTAACGTGCCTGTAAACGTAGGTGATGCTAAGTCAGCTTTGCTAGAGATCGCAGCAGCAATGTTAACGAACTCTGTGTTGAACTCAGTTCCTTTAATAATCTTTGCTGGATCACCGCTAGGCAACGCATCTTTAGTATTAAAGAATGTTGTGATCGAGTAGTTACTCATTATACTGTCTTCCCTATTAGTGCTAATACGTTAAATTCTTGAATAGATAAAGGTTGTCCGTTTATCTGTGCTTCCAAACCCACGGTAACAACAGAGCCGTCACCTGTAGTATTTACGTTAATTTTTGACAATGCTGTACCTTTAGTAAACTCTGAGACGTTGAACTCGCCTTCGTTAAAGTACGCAGGGTACTGAGCGTCAATATCAATAAATGCTGTGCGTACTGCCTCGCCAAAGTCATAAGACCACTTAATACCTACTCGATAGCCAGCACCGTTAATCAACACAGGGCGTAGCTTCTTTAATATCTTGAGTCGTGACGAGTCACCAAAGGTTAACGATGGGCTGGCATATCTAAAAGGAAACGCCAAGTTGTTATCAGAGTAACCAAAATACGTACCAATACCGTACTCAGATCCTATGTAAACTGTGCCGTCATCCTTCCTGTCGTAACAAACAAAAGGACAAGAAATCCAACGAGTAACACGATACGCTCCGTTTTCAAGTTGACCACGCAAGTCAAAGCAGTACGTTATGTTTGTGTCAGAAAACGTAATCAAGTAAAAGTAATTCTCAGGGCTGTACACAGAATGCGTAGGGCCAGTCCTGGTCAACAGTTGTTGTATTAACTCTTGCTTGATGTTACGGCTCAGGTCAGTCAACGGCATTGACTTCTCTTGGATGGTACGAGTAAACCCACGCAAACCTGATTGAGACATAAACAGTATGTCAGTACCTATGTTCTGCACAGAGTTACGACAGACACAGCCAACACCTGCTACAGTGTCTGCTAATGCCATAGTTGCTGGCGATGACGCACCTGAGTAAACAACAATAGACTGCTCACCAAATATAACGAGGAAGTCATTGAACGTTGCCAGCGCTTTGATCTTGTCAGCGCCTTCAGGCCACACCTTAGTAATGTCAATAGAGCCACTAGAGCCACCGCTAAAGTCTGAACCAATTAACAGGTCAGACCAGTAAATAACAGTAGCGTTAGTTGAGTTGTCAGTAACCCACAAACGTCCGTAGGCAGCTAACACTTCGTTTCCGTACTGCGCTGATGTAACCGATGCGCTAGGTACAGAAGACATAGGAGTAACTGCACCGAGCGTGTTGCTGTACACAAGCGGCTCGTGACCACGCTGGAAGAAGTAACATGAATCGTTAAAGTTTACGATCTTCCAGTTGTTAGCAGTGATTGTATAAGCAGCCGGGGTAACATCAACAAGCGTTGTAGTTCCTGAAAATATTTTATTGTTACCTGCGCTGAATACTTCAGTGTTACCTGCACTGTCTTCAAAGTAAAATACCTGACTGATGTAGTCGCTACCTAACGCAGTAGCGTCTGTAGTCAATACAGATACACCCTTACGTGCTGCTAACTGACCGCGCTTATCAATGACAGCGTTGTCTGCTATTTCAGCAAACGCAGTATCCTGAGCCAAAGGAGAATCTTCTGTGTTGATTCCCTTAAAAGCTGGAGATACTAGGTTTATCGGCGTTAACGGTTGTGCCATTAAGGTGCGCTCCAGATAGTCTCTTCAGGATGTTTAGCAGCATCGAGTGCAATAGCGTCACTCAAGAACTTATCAGCAATTGCAAAGTATTCTGGTGTGCTTGTACCGCCTGTCTCACCACGCTCTCTGGATAACAAAGCAACAGCAAGGTGAATAATAGGAGCAGCAGGGACGATGACATCTTCACTGTCTTGAGTAAGGTCGTCATCACGCACAACAGCGTTAAACCGAATAATCTCAACACTGTTAGGCTTAGGGTATATGTCAATTTGTGTGTCGCCGTTAGGGTCTACAGCGTTAAATGTGTAGTACTGTGGCGAGCCTTCTTGCACTGGCTGAATCAGATACTTTTCATCAAACCACTTCTGGCTGCGGTACTCCATAAACTGATTGGTAGTGTCGTTAATAACGTCAAGTACTTTTAATCTGTTCTGCGTACCAGTAAGCACATAGTTAAACACATCGGGTACCGTAGTAACAGTCATTGTCAAACGAGCAGCAGACCAGTCCCATGCGTTTTCTACAATACGCTTTGAATCATTAAC
>Ga0209654_1001155_pt1 | contig 21899 bp, 23 predicted proteins | sample SaaInl1SG_22_DNA_FD_184646 | JGI IMG/M metagenome (GOLD analysis project Ga0209654, IMG submission 184646) | Marine microbial communities from expanding oxygen minimum zones in the Saanich Inlet - ESP_161SG_22_DNA (SPAdes) (version 2) | ecosystem: Environmental > Aquatic > Marine > Intertidal... | reverse complement strand
TCTGCATTATAAAACAACGGAACTAATCCTGTTTGTTTCATCACATTTGCGACTTCTATTCTTGAAAAATTTGCCATAGTATTATCTTGCTACACGACCAGAGGCATCGCCTCCCAAGGAGTTCCTTTGGGCTCACCCTTGAGTACGATTGGCATTCCGAATCTGGATAGTAATTTTTACCTTTACATTTGAGTTTTCTATATAATGTCATTCAAAAAGAAGACAATGTGTTTGTAAGGTCTGGTTATGGACGGCTGATAGGAGTCTGAAACTCCTTTGAAATTGTATTTCTTTACAAAGTTGGAATAGGAATTAAGGTGTTTGACAAAGACTTTAAAAACCTGTGTTGATTGAGATTGAGTTTACAAAAAAACCTTTGGATTTCCAGAAGAAGAACAATTAATCAGTATTTCATTTTTTATAGAACTGAGATTTTTATAAATTGAGGGCATGATAATTCAAAAACAACGGTGTGGATGGTGCGTGGGCGACCCGCTCTATGAAGCCTATCACGACGAGGAATGGGGTGTTCCTATATATGACGACTTAAAGTTGTTTGAGTTTTTAATTTTAGAAACTTTTCAGGCGGGTTTGAGTTGGATTACCATTTTGAGAAAACGCGAAAATTTCAGAGCTGCTTTTGATGGATTCGACTACAATAAGGTGGCGCATTACGATACGACTAAATTTGACTCTTTAATTCTTGACAAAGGCATCATTCGAAATAAATTAAAAATCAAAGCGGCAATATCGAATGCTAAAGCTTTTATTGAACTAAAAAAAGAATTTGGCAGTTTCAGTAATTACATTTGGGCATTCGTAGATGGGAAGCCTATAAAAAATAAGATTGAAGATTATAAGAAAGCCCCTTCAAACACGCCCGTGAGCGATCAAATAAGCAAAGACCTAAAAAATCGTGGGTTTAAATTTGTTGGCAGCACTGTTGTATATGCACACATGCAAGCTACAGGGATGGTCAACGATCATGAGATTCAGTGCTTTAGATATAATGAAATTTAATTCTTATACGGAACTAACTCCAAAAGTTTCTCAATAACCTCTACTCTTGCTCTACTTTTTTTGTTGGCTTTAATAATGATCCATGGAGCAATTTCAGTATTGGTTTTATCAAACATTTTAGTTTTATATTCAGTATAATCATCCCATAACTCTAAAGCTGCTTTGTCTACTTTACTGAATTTCCATTTTTTGACTGGGCTCGATTTAATGTCTTCAAAACGCCTAGATTGTTCATCTTTAGAGATAGAGAAATAAAACTTCACAACCCGAATTCCCGAATCAATAATCATTTTTTCAAATTCATTCACATGATTCATAAATACTTCGTATTCTTTTGGTGTACAAAATCCATTCACAGGCTCTACAACCGCACGGTTATACCAACTTCTGTCAAAAAAAGTTATTTGACCGTTACGGGGCAAGTTTTTAATGTAGCGTTGAAAATACCATTGATTTTTTTCTTCGTCTGTTGGTTTTGAAAGGGCTACAACATTAAATTCTCTTGGATTTAAATGTTGTGTAATTCGTCGGATTGCGCCTCCTTTACCAGCCGCATCTCTTCCTTCAAAAATAACAACTAACTTCTCACCTTCAGCTTCAACCCATTGTTGGAGTTTGATCAATTCTTCTTGGAGTCGTTCCAATTTTGATTCGTGATTCAAAATTCGTAACGCTTTAGAAATTGTCATATCGTCTTGACTCAAAAACAATTGAAGACCTCTTTTGCTGTTAAGTTTTTTTAAATTTTTTGATGATAATTTTTCCATAACTAATCGATTTGAGTAATCATCCTGTGATAACGCTGTACAACATTTGGATCGGGGAGGATTGTTGTATTAGAGCTTCCTTTTCGGTCGTAATCAAATTGCGATAAAACGTGGCGGATACTTTCTAAACGTGCTTGTTTTTTGTTATTTGTTTTTATAATAATCCAAGGACTTATTGAGGTGTGTGTTTTACTAAACATCTGTTCTTTGTAAAATGTGTATTTGTCCCATCTATTTTGACCTTCCCTGTCAACGGGGCTGAATTTCCACTGTTTTAAGGGATTTTTCAATCTAGAATTGAAGCGTTGTACTTGCTCTTCTTTTGAAATTGAAAACCAAAACTTGATAATTATCACACCGTCTTCGTAAAGCATGTGTTCAAACTCAGGGACTTGTAACATGAATTTTTTGTATTGTTCTTCAGTACAAAAGTCCATTACAGGTTCTACCACAGCGCGGTTATACCAGCTTCGATCAAAAAAGACCAATTCACCAGGTTCCGGAAGTTCTTTAATATAACGTCTAAAATACCATTGTCCTTTTTCAATTTCTGTGGGTTTGGTAAGCGCTACAACACGCATGGATCTTGGGTTTAAGTGCTCTGTAAAACGACGAATTGCACCGCCTTTTCCAGCAGCATCCCGACCTTCAAACAACACACAAACACGTTTTTTATGTTTAGCAGTCCATTGTTGTAAGTCCACTAATTCAGCTTGAAGTTTTAACAACTCAGACTGGTAGTCGATAGTATTAATTATCGACTCATAGTCTGCCTTAGAAATTTTAGACTTTAATGATTTATTAAACGATTCGGTTCCAGAATGCGATTCAAAATCTTCTTGAGTTAACATAGGTAATTAAATTATTATCAATTATTTATACTGTGGTTTTGAGGTTTTAAATATTCCATAAATTTTAATCTCGAAATTGGTTCCGCACCTAAACTTTCAAGGTAATTTGTGTGCAACTGACAATCTATAATTTTATAGTTTGAGTGTTGAACAAAACTTATGAATCCAATTTTACTGGCATTACTTACATAACTAAACATACTTTCTCCACAAAAAATTGTGTCATCCAACTCAATACCATACAATCCGCCGACTAATTTTTGGTTTTGCCATACCTCAACAGATTTTGCAATCCCTCGTTGGTGTAATTCACAATAGGTTTCAATCATTTCATCCGTGATCCAAGTACCCGATTGCGCTTTTCGTTTTATGTGTGCACAAGCTTTGATAACATCTCTAAAATTACGATTGATAGTAATTTCAAAGGATTGATTTTTCAAAATCTGTTTTGTACTTTTTGAAACCTTCAACTTATGAGGATATAACACAAAACGAGGATCTGGAGCCCACCATAAGATAGGTTGATCTGATTCATACCACGGAAAAATCCCATTTTGATAGGCGTACAGGACGCGTTCTGGAGACAAATCACCTCCAGCTGCTAAAAGCCCTTCTGGGGTTGCTTCTGTCAATGGTGGAAATTCTATAGTTTTATTTAGCCACTTCAAATTTTTATATTAAAGTGTCCCTTGTTTTAACGCTTGTTAAAATGGTAGGTCATTTGGCTCGTCTTCGGACAAGTCCGTTGCAGGCTCAAAGGCTTGTTCAGGAGCTACAGGTCCAGCACTAGCAGGTGCAGCTTGCTGTAAATTCTCGATACGCCATCCTTGAATTGCATTAAAATATTTTGCCTCACCTTGTGGATTGATCCACTCTCTTCCTCGTAAATTAATACCAACTTTGATTTGTTGTCCAACTTGGTAATTATTTAAAAGATCTGTTTTGTCTTGAATAAACTCCACCATAATATGTTGTGGATATTGCTCTTCTGTAGTCAAAACTAATTCACGTTTTCTAAACCCATTAGAACCAATAGATTGTGTTTCGCCGATAAGTTTGATTTTTCCTTGTATTTCCATTTTTAATTTTAAAATTGACTATTAAACTAATGAATTTTTTAAATATATACAAACTTAACAAATTATGAGTCCAACTAAAAGAAGAAAGGGATAATAAAAAACAATAAATTCACCACAAATACATTATATTTAGAATTGAAAAAAATATACCAATGAAAATTTTATCAAAACAACATGTTTTACGCTGGGTAATGATTGCCATTTCATTCCTTATTATTTCATTGATTTTATGGAATACCTATCGCTTTTTTCAAAAATTTAAAGAAGAAGAACGTATCAAAATGGAAAACTTTTCTCAGGCTCAAATTGAGCTTGGAAAAATTATTGACCTCAACGGGAATATTAGTGATTTTCCATTAAAAATAATTCAAAGCAATACCACTACCCCAATGATTATTGAAAATTCTGAAGGGGGTTTTCAATCTAAAAATATTAAGCAACACTCGGATAATAATCAAGAGTATCTCCGAAAATTAAGTTTAAAATTTAGTAATGAAAACACCCCCATTGAAATAATTTATGAAGGCAAAACGCTTTCAACGATCTATTACGGAAATTCCGATTTACTGAATAAGTTAAAATATTATCCGTTTGCGCTTGTGTTGATTTTTTTGTTGTTTAGTGGAATTGTCTATTTTTATTACAAGAGTTCCAGAACTGCTTCCCAAAATAAGCTTTGGACTGGAATGGCAAAAGAAACCGCCCATCAAATTGGAACCCCGCTTTCATCGCTTATAGGCTGGACTGAACTTTTAAAAACCGAGGATGTAAATCCTTCCTATATAACTGAGATCGAAAAAGACATTCACCGTTTAGAAACCATTACAGAACGTTTTAGTAAAATTGGGGCTATTCCTTTACTAAAGAGTACAAATATTATAACGGCGACCCAAGACTCTTTTGATTATTTAAAATCTAGAAGTAGTAATTTAATTAACTTTAAAATGAATGCTCCAAAAGGTGAAATTCTGGTTGATTTGAACCCCGAACTTTATAGTTGGACTATTGAAAATTTGGTTAAAAATGGGATTGACGCCATGAAAGGCGAAGGTCATATTGGGTTATTTATTCAGGTTACAGAAACAATGGTTTTTATTGATATTAGTGATACTGGCAAAGGACTTTCAAAAAAATTATTCAATAAGGTTTTTGAAACAGGATATACGTCTAAAAAACGTGGCTGGGGATTAGGACTGACTCTTTCCAAACGAATAATTGAAGAATATCATAAAGGAAAAATTAAAGTATTACACTCCGAAACAGGAGAAGGAACGACCCTTCGAATTAGTTTAAAACGCTTATAAGAAAGAAGAGATTTTTTTAGCGAGTGCTTCAAATTCTTCTGGAAGCAGTGCTTCTTTTTTAATAAATTGAGCGTCTTCCATAGAATTTAATGGAATCAAATGCACATGTACATGTGGCACTTCGAGTCCAATCACTGTCATCCCTATGCGCTTGCAGTCAACGGCTTTTTCTAAAGCGAGGGCAACTGTTCTTGAGAACTCCATTAATTCTAAATAGCTTGCAGAATCTAAATCAAAAATTTTGTTGACCTCTTTTTTTGGAATACAAAGCGTATGACCTTTGGCATTCGGATTGATATCCAAAAATGCTAAGAATTTTGCGGTTTCGGCGACTTTATAACAGGGAATTACTTTATTAACTATTTTACTGAAAATAGAGCTCATGATTTGGGTTTAAGAATTGATTTATCTTGAAATATTCATGATTTCAAATTTCAAAATACCATTGGGGACTTGTATTTCTGCAACATCTCCAACGCTTTTTCCTAACAATCCTTTTCCAATAGGTGAATTTACAGAGATTTTTCCTGCGGCTAAATCTGCTTCTCCGTCGGCAACAAGAAGATAATCTAATTCCATTCCATTAGACTTATTTTTTATTTTTACTTTAGACAGCACTAATGCCTTAGAAGTATCGAGTTGAGATTCGTCTATCAAACGGGCACCAGCCATGGTATCTTCTAGCTTTGCAATCCGCATTTCCAACATTCCTTGAGCCTCTTTGGCAGCATCGTATTCGGCATTTTCACTTAAATCACCTTTATCTCTTGCTTCCGCAATTGCTCTTGAGGCCTTGATGCGTTCCACATCTTTGAGTTGTTTTAACTCGTCTCTCAATTTTTTTAAGCCTTCGGCTGTATAATAAGATACATTACTCATAACTTATAGTTTTTAAAGTAGTCGTTTATTTGGTGACTGTGTCATCTAATTTTCTATTTAGATCTAAACACAAAAATCTCGTTTTCACGAGATTACAATACAAATATACAAAATATTTATCTTAATGTAGTTTTTATTGTAAATTGAGCGTTTAAATTATATGAATCTTATACTTCTTTAAAATGCATTATACGTCTGCAAAAATGAAAATATTGAATTTCTTTTGTACTGTAGTACTCTTTATTTGTATGGGGTGCTCAAAAGATAATAACTCCAATCCCAATTGTAATTTTTTAGTCAATTTGAATGTGTTTACTTCCTTAAACCTCAATCTTTCGCAGTACAATCAATTGACATTTCCTAACAACCCTGTGTATGTTCCTAATGAAGGAAATGGCGGAATCATTGTGAATAATACGGGCACTGGCTTTGTAGCCTTTGACGCTGCTGATCCCAATCATATTTTTAGCAATTGCTCGGTGCTTTCTATCAATGGACTTGAGGGCGTTTGTGGATGTAATGATGCTAATAAATACAGCCTTTTTACGGGTCAACCCCTAGAGAATTCTGAATTGCGGTGTGGACTTAAAGCCTATTTTGTGGAAATTAATGGCAATACACTTTTTGTATCTAATTAAAAAAAGCGTACCGAAGTACGCTATTTTAGATGATTTAAACTTAAAATTTTAAGGTCAGCCCTACTAAGAAATTTCGTGTGGCTTGTGGATAATACCCTGCCCCTTCTATCGTTGTCACTTGACCTGGAACAGACCAGTCATCATCATAGGTATAATAATATCCATTGGACACATATTCTTCATTAAAAATATTATTTATGAGAGCCGACACTACTACTGAAGAAAATACTGATTTTGGATTCCATTGGTAAGAAATATTAAAATCGTTTACTAGATAACTTTCTAATTTTGAGGCTTCAGTATCCGTATTTCCCATATATTGATCCCCGACATATTTGGTTAAAAGATTTAAACTTAAATTATCCAATGGACTGTAAACAATCATATTTGAGGCTACAATGTCTGGTGAAAAAGAAATGTTTGTAGATCCAAGATTTTTAAGGACCCCATCCACTTGAGAAAAGGTTTGTTTGTTTTTATTTGAACTCAGTGTGATATTTGGCTGCACCTTAAATTTCTCAGAAAACGCATAAACAGCTTCAACTTCTAAACCAAGTCTATAACTATCCCCACTATTTTTTCTGACAGGCGAACCCACATCATCCAATGCACCTGTGAGAACTAATTGTTCGTTGTACTGCATGTAGTAAGAGTTGATATTTAAGAGAAGTGCTCCTTTATTATAGCGCCATCCAATTTCAAAATCATTTAACTGCTCTGCTTTTATGTTTGGATTGCTTTCAAAATCACTGCGACTTGGCTCTCTATTAGCTCTTGCGTAAGAGGCATAGAAGTTAGAATGAGATGCCAATTGAAAAGTAACACCAACTTTAGGATTAAAGAAATTATAGGTTTCGTCTATCATCATATTTACTAAGTCAGATGTAATGCCCGTTGTTTTATACCCTACACTTCTTAGTTGTAAATCTCCAAAAATATCTATTTTAGAATTCAATGAGTAGGTCGTTTTTACAAACGCACTTAAATCTGTTTTTTTTCCGTTTCCAAAATAATATCGATCTCGAATTGAAGCATTATCAGTAAATTGTTTTGCCCAAATTACTTCTCCAAAGTGATCGCCGTCATAGGTGCTATAAGACCCCCCAAACGTAAGGTCTATCTCGGAATCTCTGTAGTGTGCTGTCGCATTGACCACATAATAATCGTTATCTAACCAACGTCTTCTAATAAGATCTGTCACTGCGGTGCCAAAAATATCGACTGCTGTCGCTTCCACAATTCCACCATAGGTGCTCACGTCGTCATCGGATCTAAATTGCTCAAAATACCCCCTACCATATGTGTAATTCAACCCTATATTTGTTGACCAATTTTGATCGATTTTCTGGTTCCAGTGAAGTTGATAATGGTCTTGTTTGTAGTTATCAATTTCATTTTCATAGGTATATGGATTTTGACGACGGTTCTGATCTAGTTCATCTTGTGTCAACCCAAACCAAGATTGATACGTTCTTTCGTGACCTCCAAAAGCTAAGGCTTTGATGAGCGTTCCGTTTTTATTGTATGTACCCTGTAAAAAATAAGATTTAAGATCCGAAAAAGCCCTGTCAACATAGCCATCAGATTTGATTTGTGACAAACGCCCTGCAACTTCAAAAAAATCGTTTAATTTTCCTGTACTAAATTTTACGGTATGCTTTCGGGTATTATAACTTCCAAAAGCACTTGAAATTTCGGCGGACGATTTATCTGAGGAAGCATCTGTTAAAATATTAATACTCGCGCCAAAGGCACCCGACCCGTTTGTAGAAGTTCCAACTCCTCTTTGAAGCTGTAGGCTTTCCACAGAGGACGAAAAATCTGGCAAATTAACCCAAAAAGTTCCTAGTGATTCCGCGTCGGTATATGGAATTCCGTTAATTGTAATATTGGTTGACAATGGACTGACACCTCGAACTCTAATACCTGTATATCCAATACCCGCCCCAGCATCACTAGTAGTAACTACCGATGGCAAATAATTTAATAAAATTGGAAGGTCTTGACCTAAATTCCGAGGCTCCAATTGAGCATTTGTTACATTGGAATGCGTAATTGGCGCATTGGGTTTTACTCTAACAGATTGGACCAAAACCTCCTCTAAAGTTTGGGTTTTGGTAGAATCGGTTTCTACTTGGTTTTGTTGTGCAGTCATCACAGATGTTGTCAATGACAGTGCAATTAAAAGAATAGAATTTTTCATACGATAAAAAGTATCGAATAAAAAGAGGTAATTATTCTTTGTAAATTAGTTATACGTTTTTGAAGCTTTTGCTTCGTCTAACTTCAATAAAAACAACAGTTCAAATTGAAACTCACATCCCTAAACAGCATTATCTGTTCTAGGTTCAATGGGTATGATCTCAGCCGATATCGGCACCCCTTTTTTGAGAACAATGCAAATATAGTTTAGATTTAAAAAATTGAAACGATTTTTTGAAATTATTTCACTTGATGTGTAAACTTTAAAAGATCATTCACCGTTTTAACAGGATTGAAAGTGATAATTGGCACTTCTACAAATATTGTATTCCAATTGGCCATGCCGCCATTCCATAATCCAGGTCTTTCTAGAGTTTTGAGCTTTCGCCCATATTTTGTTTTAGTCGTTACAAAGTAAGAATTCGAATCTACAAACTCCTCCAAATCAAAGGCTTCTCCTTTATAATTTTTAACTCCACAAACAATATCAACCGGATTAAAGTGCGTTGCATTCGTCAAAATATCTTTCTGATTTTTTAGACTTGTATCAACTTGACTTGATTCTACTATTTGTAACGAGACTTCACCATTGTCATGTTTTACCCAAAACGGTCCGCCTCCTGGTTCACTTTCATTTTTTACCATTCCACAAACACGAATTGGACGGTTAATTTTTGATTGTAAATATTCGATTTTATGCTTTTTGGCATATTTTTCGAACTGAGGGCTAATTATAATATTTAATTTTTGGACTAAAAATTCTGAAATTTCGTCTATTTTACCTTTAGAAATATCTTCAGACTCTAAATCTTTCGCATAGATAAATACCTGCCGCTGTGTATGCAACAACACACCTGCAAGCGCTTTTTTATAGCGCGCAACCTCATCCAAATATTCACTAACAACTACATTGTCAACGTTTTTTATAAAAAATATGTCCGCATCAATTTGGTTTAAGTTTTTTATTAAAGCACCATGACCCGATGGTCTAAACAATAGCTTATCTTTTAACCTGAAGGGTTTATTTTTCAAATCGACTGCTAATACATCTGTAATCGATTCCTGATTGGAAAATGTGATTTCGAAGGTAGTATTGGTCTTAGATTCTACCAGTTTTTGAATCGCTATTAATTTACTTTTAAATTGTTTTAAATGCGTTTTTGAAATCGTAAAATGTAACACGGCTTTATTGTTAACAGAAGCATATTTTGCTGCCTCGAACAAGTGTTCTTCAAAAGCCGTTGATATATGATTTTTGTACTTATGGAAAGGCAATAATCCTTTGGGGATATTTGAATAGTTTAAAGACGTTTCTTGTAAGATGGTTTTTACAAATAATAACCGTTTTTGATCTAAAGTAAGTAAGTCATAATCGGGAGTGTTGTTGCGCATTAAAGTGACTGCATCGTCATGAAACGGCAGCTTCTCTATGGTTACAAAAAACAAAAACAGTTCTGTGATTTTATTTTTATTTATATATGAATTGATGGACTCTTTTTGAGGGTCATAATCAGATAAAAATTCATGCAGCATTTTAAACATTCGCGAAGCAGCTCCAGAAGATGGAGTAAATTTAACAACAGAAAGTGAATTCTTTTGTTGTTCATAGTAATCAATTAATCCATTTAGCTCTGACTCAGAGAATGTCACAATTCCGTTGCTTATGGTTGCAAAATCTACTAAATTTACCGATCTTGGAGGGGAATCGTAGTGCTCTAATTGCTTTTCAATATCGGCCAAGGTAAACCCTAAGCTTTCTATGTATTGGACATCTAAAGTTGAAAAAATCAAATTTTCGGAATTAAAAGTTTATTAATATGGTTAATTGCATTTCTCAAGCGTTCTTCTTTGGAACCGCTTAAAATCACATATGGGAGTTCCTGTTTTTGTAAAGCCCTTTCAAATGCTAAAAACATTTTTGTGCGTTCATTGGGTTTGTCTCTTAAATCATCTGCCATCCAAGGAATATCAATGTCACATAAAAAGTACAAGTTATAACAATTTTTTTTAGCATAGTAATCTATCAAAGGATCACAATATCCATTATAGTACACTTCGGAATAGACTTTTGTTTCTAATAAATTGGTATCACAAAACAGAAGTTCGTTTGTTTTGACTGCAGCCGCATTCTCTAACTGCATTTGCCCGATCGCTATGGGTAATAAATCCGAAGGTTCGCAGGTTTTTTGTTCTAAATCCCATTTTTTTTGAAGGTATTCACGCGCATATTCAGCAACCCAATAGGTACCAAAATAATCTGCTAAGGCTTTAGACATAGTTGTCTTACCTGTAGATTCTGGACCAAATAAAACTACTTTAATGCAGTTTGATTGCTGTTGACTAAGTGTTTTTTCCATGATCTATATCCTTGAAAGGCTAAAAATGTAAAAATAATATATTGAAAAGACAACATCCCTAGTCCTCTATATGCGTATAAAGGAACTGTGATAACATTCGCAATAATCCAAAGTGTCCAGTTTTGAAGTTTTTTGTTGGCCATATACCACATAGCTGTAAAAAACAAACCAGAGGTAAAAATATCAATATAGTTAGGGATCAAAAGGGTATAATTAAAAAGGGTATATACAAAAAAGGTAATACCCATTGTGAGCACACATAAAATAAATCCTATTTTTTTATCTTTATAACTGGCAAAAGTTATTTTTAGCGCGCTGTTATTATTCGATGTTCGAGACCAATTCCACCAGCCATATAAACTCATAATAGTATAATAGCCGTTCATCATCATATCTCCAAAGTACTGATTTACATATAACAAATAAACCGTAATAATGGTACAAACAATCCCCGTAGGATACACTAAAATGTGTGCTTTTTGTGCAAAATAAACACTCACTACTCCAAATACAAAAGCAATGGCTTCTAACAAAATTAGAGGGATTGACGTATTGCTATAAGCCTCAAAAAAGAAAGTAGTTATATCATTCATATCTCTGGGGTTGTAATTGCACATCCAAACCCTTCAAATTCCATGAAAATCGCTTTGTATTTTGACCTTTGTTGGTCTTCAATAATCCAAGCCGATGTGCTGTTAGACTCTGTCCCAAAAGGCAGAACTAAAAAATGTTTTTTAAAGACCATCCCTGGAGTTGAACATAGTTTATAAAGCGATTCTTTTATACACCATATCCATGTTAATTTCTGAATCAATTTAGGATCGGTTTTTCTTAGATAAGCCGTTTCATAACCAATAAATTTTGAGGCTATTTTGATGATTTTCTCACGTTTTTTTTCAATGTCAACCCCAACCTTTTTTGAGCTTACTACCACTGCAGAAAATATATAAGAATGGGTAATAGAGATGTGTTTTCCATCTTTCAAATGAGGTTTCCCAAAGGCATCATATACCAAATCTTCATCTGTATATCCAAATTCAGCAAGCAACATTCGTACGCTTAGAAAACCACGTTGATGCAATTCACTTTTCATTCTATTGACACGTTCTAAACTCTCAGTTTTCAGCACAAGTTGACCAGAGAAAAAATCTGTGGATTCGGTAATCTTCCAGATTTTAACATTAGTTTGTGAGTTTAAAACTAGTGATTTATAAAGTGGCATTTATTTTTTTAATAGTTAATAGTTATCTTTGCAGAGTATATTAATTTAAAAACGAAAATACGCTAATTTATAGGTTTAAACCAAACTAGTGTATTGAAAAAAACTGCCTTATGACCGTAAAAACAACTCCCTACACTCCCTACAAAGTAAAAGATATGTCTCTTGCAGATTGGGGACGCAAAGAAATTGAACTCGCTGAAGCTGAAATGCCAGGTTTAATGAGTCTTAGAGAAGAATATAAAGACAGTCAACCCCTGAAAGGCGCAAGAATTGCAGGTTGCTTACACATGACCATACAAACCGCTGTTCTTATTGAAACCCTCGTAGCCCTCGGAGCCGATGTAACTTGGAGTTCCTGTAATATTTTTTCAACGCAAGATCAAGCCGCCGCCGCAATTGCAGCCGCTGGAATCCCTGTGTATGCATGGAAAGGTCTTAGTGAAGAAGAGTTTGACTGGTGTATCGAACAAACATTGTTTTTTGGTAAAGACCGCAAACCTTTAAATATGATTTTAGATGATGGTGGTGATTTGACCAACTTAGTATTTGATCATTATCCAGAATTGATAGAAGGCATCAATGGATTAAGTGAAGAAACCACTACAGGCGTTCACCGTTTATATGAACGTATGAAAAATGGCACTTTAGCAATGCCTGCAATCAATGTAAATGACTCTGTGACGAAAAGTAAATTTGACAATAAATATGGGTGTAAAGAAAGTGCCGTAGATGCGGTACGTCGTGCAACTGATGTCATGCTTGCTGGGAAGAGAGTCGTTGTTTGTGGTTATGGAGATGTAGGAAAAGGAACTGCCGCTTCTTTTCAAGGGGCTGGAAGTATTGTTACAGTAACCGAGGTCGATCCTATTTGTGCATTACAGGCTGCAATGGACGGATTTGAAGTAAAAAAATTAGAAACTGTACTACCTAACGCTGATATCGTAGTCACAGCAACAGGAAATAAAGACATTGTACAAGACGTTCATTTTGAAGCAATGAAAGATAAAACAATCGTTTGTAATATTGGTCACTTTGACAATGAGATTGACATGACATGGCTAAACAACACGCATGGAGCGAGTAAAGTTGAAATCAAAGCACAAGTAGATAAATATACTATTAATGGCAAAGATATTATTATATTAGCTGAAGGGCGTTTAGTAAATTTAGGATGTGCAACGGGACATCCTAGCTTTGTAATGAGTAACTCCTTTACTAATCAAGTATTAGCGCAGATTGAATTGTGGACAAATAGTGACGCTTATTCCAACGAAGTGTATATGCTACCAAAACATTTAGATGAAAAAGTAGCCAAGCTACACCTTGCAAAAATTGGTGTTGAACTCACAGAACTCCGTAAAGATCAAGCGAGTTATATAGGGGTTAATCCCCAAGGTCCATTCAAACCTGAGTATTATCGCTACTAACAACTAGACTTATAAAAAGCCAAAGCAATTGCTTTGGTTTTTTTTGATTAAAATTCATCGCGTGCCTATAACATATATGATGAAATTACGAACCGCTAAAAAAAAAGATTTATTTGCAATAATGCAAATCATTAAGCAGGCTCAGGCATACTTGGCTACACAAGATATTGAGCAGTGGCAAAATGGATATCCCAACGAAAAAGTAATCTTAAAGGACTTGAAAAACAATGAAAGCTATGTTGTGAAGTCAGAAGACTCTACCCTATTAGCAACTGCTATGTTTACCACAAAAAAAGAACCAACTTACAAAACGATTCAGGGCGGTTGGATTACTGGAACTGATGCCACATATGGCGTAATTCATCGCATGGCCGTTAACGAAAACTTTAGGGGTATTGGTATTGCACAATTTTTTTTTAATCAGTGCGAACTTATGCTAAAACAAAATTCAATTCGTTCGATGCGAATCGATACACACGAAGACAACCTTGGCATGCAAGCGTTGCTCAAAAAATTGGGCTACAACTATTGTGGGATTATTTACTTAGAAAATAACGACAAACGACTCGCCTTTGAAAAATTAATCTCCTAGTTTTTGACAAAAAAAAAGCCCCGCTAGTGCGAGGCTTTTATATACAATTATTATAAAATTATGCATCAAAAGGAACAACAGACACATAGGACTTGTTGTCTCTCTTTCTTGAAAATTTTACTAAACCGTCCACTTTAGCATGAAGGGTATGATCTTTCCCAGCATACACATTCTCTCCAGGATTATGTGCAGTACCGCGTTGTCTTACGATAATGTTACCAGCAATTGCTGCTTGTCCACCAAAAATCTTTACGCCTAAACGTTTTGATTCTGATTCCCTACCGTTTTTCGAACTTCCGACTCCTTTTTTATGTGCCATTTTATTTCGATTTTAATATGTTATAAATTCTAACTTAAAGCTGAAATTAAATCTGATTTTTTCATTGCTGAAATTCCAGTAATTCCTTTAGCTTTTGCTATTTCTTTTAATTGTGCAACAGTCATTGCAGATAAATCTTGAGCCGCTTCTGCTTTTGGTGCAGTAGCTTTTGTAGCAGGCTTAGAAACTTCCTTCTTGGCCGCTGGGGTTGTTTTTGGTGCAGCAGCTTTGGCCGGGGTTGCTTTTTTAGCTCCAGAAGCAACAATGCTTTCGATTTGAATTTCAGTTAAGTATTGGCGGTGACCATTTTTAACTCTATATCCTTTACGTCGTTTCTTTTTGAATACGATCACTTTATCACCTTTAAGGTGCTTAATGACTTTGGCTCCTACTTGAGCTCCGTCTATAGCTGGGGCGCCTACAGTAACTTTGCTGCCATCTGCTAAAAGAAGTACATTGTCAAAAGTGACTTTTTTTCCTTCTTCAGTTTGCAAACGGTTCACAAAGACTTTTTGGTCTTTTTCAACTTTGAATTGATGCCCTGCTATCTCTACAATTGCGTACATAGCGTAACGTTTTTATTAAATTAGTTTAAATTAAACACACTATACCTATAAGTATAGCGGCTGCAAATATAATTCTATTATCTTAATCTGCAAATAATTTTCAGCTTATCCTCCAAATTACTTAGTTTAAAGTTTAACTATAAAAAAAAATGTTATTTTTGATGACATAAAATGTAACAAAATAAGAACTCAAACGTCTTATTTATTAATTATTAATTAAAAATTAACTCATGAAAAAATGCTTATGTTCTTTAGCTACTTTGCTTTTGATGACCTTGACGATCTCAGCACAAGAAGTTAAATTTGAAGAGTACGATTTAAGTAACGGTATGCACGTTATTTTACATCAAGACAATACAGCTCCTGTTGTAACAACTTCTGTCATGTACCATGTTGGTGCAAAAGACGAAAATCCAGAACGCACTGGATTTGCACACTTTTTTGAACACTTACTATTTGAAGGAACCAAAAATATTCCTAAAGGAGAATGGTTTACAATTGTAACTTCCAATGGAGGAAGCAACAACGCCAATACTACCGACGACCGAACTTATTACTACGAAGTATTTCCTTCAAATAATATAGAACTAGGATTGTGGATGGAATCGGAGCGTTTACTACACCCTGTCATTAATCAAGATGGTGTTGATACACAAAACGAGGTTGTAAAAGAGGAGAAAAGATTAAGAGTTGATAATAGTCCTTATGGAAAATTCCTTGAAGTGATTAAAGTTAACATGTTTAAAAAACACCCTTATAAAGGAACTACGATTGGAAAAATGGAGCACTTAGATGCCGCAACTCTAGAAGAATTTCAAGCGTTTAATAAAAAATTCTATATCCCTAACAATGCTGTTTTAGTAGTTGCTGGTGATATTGATGTTGAAGCAGTTAAAGTAATGATTGAGGATTATTTTGGGCCAATTCCTAGAGGTGAAGACATCGTAAGAAACTTCCCAAAAGAAGATCCAATTACAGAGCCAATGCGTGCAAAAGCGTATGATCCAAACATTCAAATTCCTGCTGTAATGGCGGCTTACAGAACGCCTTCTTTTAAAGATAGAGATTCTTATGTCCTCAGTATGATTTCAACTTATTTGAGTGATGGAAAAACATCAAAACTTTACAAAAAAATAGTTGATGATAAAAAAATGGCACTTCAAGTAGGTGCTATAGATTTTAGCCAAGAAGACTATGGAACTTATATATTGTATGGATTACCTTTAGGAGATGTTACATTGGATGATCTTATTGTTGAAATGGATGAAGAAATTGCAAAACTTCAAAGCGAACTTATATCAGAGAGAGACTACCAAAAAATTCAAAATAAATTTGAAAACAACTTTGTTAGCTCAAACTCTAGTATTGAAGGAATTGCAAATTCACTGGCACGTTACTACATGCTGTATGGCGATGTAAATTTAATCAATAATGAGATTGACATTTACCGCTCCATAACTCGTGAAGAAATCAAAACGGTTGCAAACAAATATTTGAATGCAAACCAACGATTGGTATTAGAATACTTACCAGAATCCGACAAGGAATAACAACTAAAAAGATCTAAAAATGAAAACTAAATTATACATATTAATTGCCGTGTTTTTTATGTCTCTGGGAGTGAATGCTCAGATTGACCGCTCACAGCAACCAAAACCAGGGCCTGCTCCAAAGATTTCATTGGAAAAGCCACAAGAATTTGAATTAAAAAATGGCCTCAAAATATTGGTTGTCGAAAACCATAAACTGCCAAGAGTATCGTTCAACATCGCTTTTGACAGAGAACCTGTGTTAGAAGGTGATAAAGCAGGTGTTACAGCGCTTTTAGGAGCCATGCTAGCAAACGGCACCACTACTATTTCAAAAGACAATTTTAATGAAGAAATTGACTTTTTAGGGGCACGATTGAATATAGGTTTTGGAGGTGGTTCCGCAAATTCATTAACAAAATACAGCAATCGTATATTGGAATTATTAGCGGATGCAACTATGAACCCTTTACTGACTGAAGAAGAATTTCAAAAAGAAAAAGAAAAACTTATCGAAGGAATCAAATCAGATGCCAAAAGTGTCGATGCAATTGCAGGTCGTGCTGGAGGTGCATTAGCCTACGGGAAACACCATCCTTATGGAGAATTTGTGACTGAAGAATCTGTAGAAGCAGTAACACTTGCTGACGTAAAAGCATATTTCGAAAAATACTTTACTCCCAACAACACCTATTTGGTAATAATTGGGGACGTCAATACAAAATCCGTTGTAAAACTTGCAAAAAAGTATTTCAAAAATTGGAAGAAAGCAGCAACTATGACTACTGAAATTGTAGAGCCAAATGCAAATCCTGAAACTTTAGAAATCAACTTTATTGACATGCCAAATGCGGTACAATCAAACATTTCTTTGACGAGTAATGTCAAATTAAAAATGAGTGATCCAGATTACCACGCAGTCCTGATTGCCAATAAAATACTAGGTGGTGGATTTAACAGTTACTTAAACATGAACCTTCGTGAAGAACATGGTTACACATACGGAGCACGATCTTCTGTAGGAACAGACAAGTACATCTCTCGTTTTAGAGCAGGGGCAGCGGTAAGAAATGCAGTCACCGACAGTGCTGTTGTTGAAACCATAAAAGAAATCAAACGCTTCCAAAACGAGCCTGTAGAAGCCGATGCCTTGGCAAACGCTAAAGCAAAGTATGTGGGTGATTTTGTATTGGCTCTTGAAAGACCAAGTACAATCGCTCAATATGCAATCAATACAAAAGTTAACGAATTACCAGAAGATTTTTATGCAACTTATTTAGAAAAAATAAACGCAGTAACTATTGAGGATGTGAATCGTGTTGCCAACCTTTATTTTACTGCAGACAAGGCTCGAATTGTGGTGGTTGGTAAAGGAAGTGAAGTAGTCGAAAACCTTGAAAAAACAGGGATTCCAATAAATTACTTTGACACCTTCGCAAACCCTGTTGAAAAACCTGAATTCTCAAAACCAATTCCAGATGGAGTTACTGCTGCAACAATACTTGAAAGCTACGTTGTAGCCATTGGAGGTCTTGAAGCCGTCAATGCAGTAAACTCTGTAATGACAGCTGCAGATGTCACAATCGAAGGCATGCCATTTAAACCTGCTGCAGTCATGAAAACCATGTCACCAAATATGTCATCAATGGAAATGTCTATTGAAGGAATGGGAACCGTTATGAAACAAAAATTTGATGGTTCTGAAGGATATGCAGAACAACAAGGAATGCAACAACCAATGTCTGAAGAAGAACTTGCTGAAAAAGCAAAAGAAAAAGGTTTATTTCCAGAAACGTATTTGGATGCGAACACTCTGACACTCGTAAGCTTAACAACTATTGACGGAGTCGATGTTTACAAAATAAAGGTTGATGAAGACTCCTATCGTTATTATGATGCTGCCACAGGACTTTTGGTAAGAACTGAAAAATCAGAAGAAGCTCAGGGTCAAACCATCACCTCAATTCAGGATTTTTCAGATTATAAAGAAGTAAATGGGGTATTATTCCCATATGTACAGAAAATAACAGCTGGACCTCAAGTCATTGGTTTGACTGCAACCGAAATTATCGTAAATGAGGGCGTTTCAGCAGCAGATTTTAAATAATCTTATTTTTACAATTTTTAAAAAAACCGAGGCCTTAGCTTCGGTTTTTTTTTGCTTTTTTATTGGCTAAATAAATGCCCCCTAAAATAAGTAAGGAAGCAAGTCCTTGATCGAATCCAAAAAGTTCCCCATCAAACAATCCCCAAAGTAGTGCTACAAGCGGCATTAAATAGGTCACAGAAGAGGCAAACACAGGACTTGAAATTTGTATTAAATTATTGAATATAATTTTGGCCATGACAGTACCAAACACCGACAGAATGGCGACAAATCCAATAGAAGAATATATGGATTGCTGCTCAAAAGTTTCGGGTTTGAAAAATCCAGAAAAAATGAGAACTACAAAAGCAGGAATCACAATTGCTATAAAATTCCCCGTAGCTATGGCAATTGGCTTCACTTCCTGAAGGTAATGTTTAATTATATTCACATTGAAACCATACATAACAGTTGCCAAGACCACAAAACCAGCGTATAAATAATTCTGATCGGGGTTGAGTTCCATACTATTAAAAATAAGCATTGAAGCCCCTATAAACCCCAGAATGACGCCAGAGATTTGGATTTTTGTAGATGCAATTTTAAAAATGGCTAACCCTATGAGCGTCGCATTCAATGGCACTAAGGCATTTAAAATAGAGACTATTCCACTATCCACTTCCGTTTCTGCAAAGGCAAACAAAAAAGCTGGTAAAAACGTTCCAATAAACCCCGATAAAATCACCCATTTCCACTGATGATTGAGAATTGTTTTAAGTGACTTATATCCAATTACAAAAATAAAAAGTGACGATATCACAGTTCGTAAACTCCCGAGCTGCAAAGGAGTTAAACCCACTAAACCCTTTTTGATAAGAATAAATGAACTCCCCCATACAATGGCTAATGTAAAAAGGTAAACCCATTTTTTTTGTTCTTGATTCATTTACAGCGTATTAATATTTTCACAAAAATGGGCATTAAATTAGAATAACAATAAAATATTTTTAAATTTGTTTGAAACCTAAATAAAATACTATGAAACATTTAAAATTTGTATTAGCCTCATCATTTCTATTCGTTTTTATTTTGTCTTGTAAGAACGAGCCAAAAACAGAAATTAAAACAGTAGAAACAAGTGTAGAAACAGAAAAAAAGTTAGACCCTAACGCAACCTACTCCAAAGCAGAGTTTAACATCAAAGGAATGACTTGTGAAATGGGGTGTGCCAAAACTATTGAAAAGAAACTTGCCCACATGGAAGGGGTGAAATCTGCAACAGTCGATTTTAAAAACGAACTGGCGATGGTCGAATATGATGTTGCAAAGGTAAATCCATCTAGCATTACCAAAACAGTCACTTCTGTTGCGGATACCTATTCAGTAGAAAACATGAAAACAGTAGCGGATTTTTCAGTGACAAAAAAATCATGTGCTAAAGCTAAAAACTGCAAAAAAGATTGTAAAAAAGACTGTTGTAAGAACAAAACAAAAGCTGATAAAAAAGCCTGTTCTAAAGAATGTAAAAAAGAATGCTGCGCCAAAAAAGCTTAACTCGATTGCATCAAAGTTTCTATTTCATCAACTTCAATAGGAATGTGTTGCATTAAATTTAAAGGAGGCCCTTCGGCTTGAATGACAACATCGTCTTCGAGTCGGATGCCCATTTTTTCATCAGGGATATAAATCCCTGGTTCTACCGTAAATACCATATTTGCTGTCATAGGAGTTTTTAAAGCTCCAAAATCGTGTGTATCTAAACCCAAGTGATGCGAGGTTCCGTGCATAAAATATTTTTTATACGCAGGCCATTTTGGATCCTCATTTTGAACATCTGCTGTATCTATCAAGCCCAAACCCAACAATTCAGAAGTCATCATTTTTCCAACCTCAACATGATAGTCTTCCCAAATAGTACCTGAAACTAATAATTTTGTCGCCTGATTCTTAACATTTAAAACAGCTTGGTAAACTGCCTTTTGGCGAGTAGTAAATCGTCCATTTACAGGGATTGTTCGAGTCATATCACTTGAGTAGTTCGCATATTCTGCCCCTACATCCATCAGGAGCATATCGCCGTCCTTACAAACTTGATTATTTTCTATATAATGCAACACACAAGCGTTGTACCCTGATCCAATGATTGGCGTATAAGCAAATCCTTTAGATCGGTTTTTGAGAAATTCGTGTGAAAATTCCGCCTCAATTTCATACTCCATAACACCAGGCTTTACAAAGCCCAATACCCTTCTAAAACCCTTTTCTGTTATGTCACAAGCCGTTTGAATCAACGCCATTTCTTCTGGCTCTTTCACCCCGCGAATCGCTTCCATAATTGGAAAATTAGGTATAAGCTCAACAGATGGATAGGTGGATTTGATCATTTTTAAAAAGCGATCGTCCCGAGTTTCCATCTCAACCGCTTGACGGTAATGATCATTGTTATTGAAATAAAAACTGGTGGCTTCTGCCATCAATGTTGGAAAAACCGAATCAAATTCTTTTAACCAATACACTGTCTGAATTCCGGATGTAGCTGTTGCCTGAGATTTGCTAAGCTTAGCTCCTTCCCAAACTGCAATATGATCATTGGTTTCTTTTACAAAAAGAACTTCTCTATGTTCAGTTTTAGTTGCACTTGGAAATAAAACTAAAATACTTTCTTCTTGATCCACTCCACTGAGGTAAAAAATATTTCGGTGTTGTTCAAATGGAAGTGTACTATCTGCCCCTGTAGAAAAAACATCATTAGAGTTAAACACAGCAATCGATTTAGGCTGCATTTGTTGTGCAAACTTTGATCTGTTTTTTGTAAATAATTGAGGACTAATAGGTAGGTATTTCATGTGTCTTTTTTTATTGTTTTTTGTCGGTCACATGCGACATCTATTTTAATCATTCTTCTTGAAAATCAAGTTTTTAGACATAGATGTGTCATGTGTCTTTTTTTATTGTTTTTTGTCGGTCACATGCGACATCTATTTTAATCATTCTTCTTGAAAATCAAGTTTTTAGACATAGATGTGTCATGTGTCTTTTTTTATTGTTTTTTGTCGGTCAC
>Ga0209654_1001151_pt1 | contig 21918 bp, 23 predicted proteins | sample SaaInl1SG_22_DNA_FD_184646 | JGI IMG/M metagenome (GOLD analysis project Ga0209654, IMG submission 184646) | Marine microbial communities from expanding oxygen minimum zones in the Saanich Inlet - ESP_161SG_22_DNA (SPAdes) (version 2) | ecosystem: Environmental > Aquatic > Marine > Intertidal... | reverse complement strand
TTTTCCAGTTGAATGACATGGTGAAAAAAGGCGGGCGGGGTGATCCCGAGATTAGCCATATTCACGTCATTGGCGCGGGGGTTATGGGCGGCGATATCGCGGCGGTGGCGGCGATGAGTGGCTTTACTGTTACCCTACAGGATCTCAATGCAGACGCGATCAATGCAGCCATTGCGCGGGCCAATGCCCTGTTTGAACGCCGGTTAAAGGCGCCCGATAAAATTGCCGCCGCCACCGCGCGTCTGACCGCTGATCCGGTGGGTGAGGGGTTGGGCGATGCTGATTTGCTGATTGAGGCGGTGGCAGAAAACCTCGCTATAAAGCAAAGCGTTTTTGGTGATGCCGAAGGCAAGATGAAGCCCGGGTCGATTATGGCCACCAATACCTCGGCCATTCCACTAGAACAGATTGGCGCTGCGCTAGCCCACCCTGAGCGCCTGATTGGAATGCATTTCTTTAACCCTGTGCCGGTGCTTCCTTTGGTGGAAATCGTGTATACAGACGCCAGTAACCCTGTCTTTGTCGAGCGCGCGATGTATGCAAGCGGGGTAATGGGGAAACAACCGATCAAGTGTAAGTCGGCACCTGGTTTTCTGGTTAACCGCGCTCTTATTCCGTATATTTTCAAGGCTATCGATGATGTTCTGGCTGGGGCAAATCCAGACAAGCTAGATCAGGCAATGGTCAGCTATGGCATGCCAATGGGGCCGATTGAACTTGCCGATCAGGTTGGTCTCGATGTCTGTCATGATGTTGGTATAGTTCTGGGCATTTCCAAAGCCACACAGGAAAAACTACAGGCAATGATCGCGGCTGGCACGATTGGCCGTAAGTCGGGGTCAGGGTTTTACCAATGGCCAGACAAAAAAGCTGATCGCCCGCGGGCCGACTATGATGCGGATGAATTGAATGCGATTGCCAATGAATTGCTGGCGCCCCTAATCAAGGAATGCAAGGATGCGGTGCGTGAGGGCGTTGTTGATAACGCCGATTTAGCTGATGCGGCATGTCTTTTCGGGCTCGGTTATCCGGCCCATACTGGTGGCCCATTATTCTGGAATGATCGGATGGGTGGCGCATGAAACTAGCAATGGGGAGTGGCTTGGATATCGTCCAAAAGTCGTTGGCTTGGATGACGTTGAGCTGTCTCTTTTTCTCGCTAGTGATGGTGTCAATTCGGCTGTTTCTAACCGATTTACCTACCGAACAATCAGTCTTCCTGCGCTATACGATCGGCAGCTTTATGGTGTTGCCTTTTCTTGGGTTGCAGGCGGCAAAGTTCTGGAAATGGAAACATAAGGGCCAGTTTGCATTGCGGGCTGGACTGCATGGCGCCGGCGTTTACACATGGTTTTTCGCGCTATTATTGGTGCCACTCGCCGAGATCAACGCATTGCTCAATTTGGGCCCGATTTACGCAACCCTAGGGGCAGTCATATTTTTTGGTGAACGGTTGAAAATGCGCCGGATCATGGCGATCGTCATTTCCTTTATTGGTGCTTTGATTGTGATCAAGCCGGGATTTTCAGTGATCAATATCGGGGTGATCGCCATCCTTGCCACTGCGCCACTGTTTTCGATGTCGGATTTGATCGCCAAAAACCTAAAAACTGAGCATGATGACAGCCAGATTATCTTTGGCCTTTCAACAGGCATCGCTATCTTGCTGTTTGTTCCCGCACTCTTTGTCTGGCAACCGATGAGTGTGCAGAATATGATCGGGGTGGCGTGTATTAGCGGGTTTGCAACGATGGGCCATTTCACCTTGATGAAGGCCTTTAGAGGGCCCATGTGGGCGGCGCAGACAGGCAAATATATCCAGCTATTATTTGTCATCATCTTTGGCATCATTCTGTTTGATGAAATTCCAACGCTTAGCACTATTGTGGGTGCTTTGGTGGTGTTGGCTTCGGTTACCTATATCGGCATTAGAGAGTCACAGATAAACCGTGCAAACAATGCCGCCAAAGCTATGCCAAGCAAAGAATAAGTGAGTAAAAGACTGGATTCAAAAGACTGAATTCAAAAGACTGGGTTCAAATAAAGACTAGGAATTAGGATTGTTTATGGGTGTTTTTACTGGGATCGATATTATCGAACAATCGCCTGTGTTTTTCTGGGCTGTGGCGATAGCCGCGGTTTTCGCTGTTGCTGTATCTAAATCCGGCTTTGGCGGCGCCTTTGGCGCCCTTAGCATGCCTATATTGCTGTTCGTATTGCCGCCAAAGCTGGCTATCGGTGTTCTTTTGCCGATCTTTTTGCTGACGGATGTTTGGGTTGTCTATCTCACCCGCAAATTTCTTGATAAGCGGCTGTTATTGATCATGTGCAGCTTTGCCGTGGCGGGGCAGTTTGTCGGCTGGTTGCTATTTGATTTCTTTAGCGATGGGATGTTGACCCTGATCATCGGGATCGTTGCCGTCGTGACCGCGCTTAGTTATGGGCGCAAAGTGTTTTTCCCCGGGCGGACAACCATTGGTGAGAACGCGGCAAAGGTGGCAAAGCGCGTATGGGTTCGGGCGCCTATGTGGTGTGGGTTATCCGGCATATCCAGCTTTGTATCATTGTCTGGCGGTATTCCGGCACAGGTGTTCCTCTTGCCCCATGCATTGGCGCGTCAGGCCTTTGTCGGCACGATGAGCTTGTATTTCTTTGTGATCAATTTGGGGAAGGTTCCATTTTATATGGAGTTGAATTTGTTCACCCCAACCACAATATCCCTATCATTATGGCTGGTACCGGTAATCCCGTTGGGCGTCTATGGTGGCCTATGGTTAAACCGGAACCTGTCGGACAAGCTGTTTTATCATATCAGCCACGTGGTTTTGTTCTTCATGGGGGTAAAGCTCACGATTGACGGGCTTTCTTGATTGAAGCCTATTTGTGAAACAGGCATAGTTGAAACAGAAACAGCGCGACTTTGGTTGTAATAAAGGGTTAGGGGTAGGTGATGGCGAGATGGCGGCATTTGATCGTGGCAGTTGGTACCGTTCCGGCGCTGATTTTGTATGTCGGATTGGCCCTGTGGATTTCGACTTATGTGACGGAAATCCATTTCCTAATTGATCTGGTGTTTTTCCTAATTGCTGGCCTAATTTGGATTCCAGCCGCGGGTTGGGTGGTGAAATGGCTAGCACTGCACGAGGCCAAGTGACCCAAGCCCCTGTGACCAAAGCCCCAGCAACATTACGGCGATGACATATAGCATTATGGATGCGATATAGTGACAGAGACGGGTACCAAAACCGATACAGGACTCTCCTCAGGGCCTTCATCAGCGCCTTCATCAGGGTCTGTAGCCAGGCCATTGGCGTCGGCGATCGATCTGGCGACGGAATTGATGGCGCATCACGGGCTATCGGGATGGCGGGTGAAACTTGATCACGCACGCCGCCGGGCCGGTCAATGCGATTATACGAATCAGGTTATTTCCCTATCGCGGCACTATGTCCGCAATGCCGAAGCCAGCCATATTCGCGACACGATCCTGCATGAAATCGCCCATGCCTTGGTTGGACCGTATCATGGACATGACGCCGTCTGGCGGCAAAAGGCGCGAGAGATTGGGTGCACGGCGAACCGTTGCCATACGCTTAATTTCGCCACATCACGATGGATGATGGTGTGCCCCAATGGCTGTTTTAAGGTCGAAAGACACCGCCGCAAATCTGGTCTTGTTTGCGCCACTTGCAAGACCCCGGTTGATTTCGTATCCACGACGGATGTTTGAGCAAACACCAGCAAGACAAGCCGCATTAAAGCGGGCATTGACGCGGTTATCATCGCCATTAGTGCGGATGGTCTCGCTTGCCTATCTATCACCAGAAGAAGTCGACGCGCTGCGCCAATTGTCCTTGAGGCAAGATTTCAGGCAGGCGCAATCAAAGATCAATTACAAGGGCCGCTCGGTCTCGCAAGATTTCGACGTATGCTTTCCTGCACCCCGCATTGACGCCTTTGATCGATTGGCACATTTGCTTGAAGAAGGAATGCGGAATGTGACCAGCGCCGCCCTACAACCACCGGCGTCATTTACCTTGAATGATTTCGCCATCCAGAATTATCCGGCGGGATCAAAGGGGATCGGCATCCATCGTGATGGTGCGCGGTACCATCACATTGTCGTGATAATCAATCTTGCAGGCGGGTCGCGGCTGTTCACCTGTGATGACCGGAATGGACATAACAAACGGCGTGTAAATGACCAACCCGGTCGCATTGTATTGTTGTCTGCAACCGGATTTTGTGGTGCGGATGATGAGGCGGTTCGGCCCTTGCACGGCGTTGACCGAGTGGTTGATGGCCGCCTATCGATCGGTTTGCGGTTCCAACCTTAAGAACGAAAATCGTCCGATTGATCGGTCTTTGGCGAATGTTTTCCCTTGTCAGAAAGAGTTCCGCTTGTCACCATAGAAATCTGGAGCGTCCATCTGCTCCCTTTTAGCAGAGTTGCTTTTCAAGATGGGCGCAGATCATGTGCGTTCCAGCAATATCGCGGTTTTGCCGCGGTATAACAGTGATCTTGAAGGGAGTATATTATGCAAATACAGGTTTCCGGTAAAAACATGGATACAGGCGGCGCTTTTCAGGAGCATGCGGAAGCATCTCTTAATGCCGTTGTGGAAAAATACTTCCAAAATGCAGTCAGTGGCCATATTACGCTTGAACGCGCCGATGCCGGTTTTACGGTCAAGACCCGGGTTGCGTTATCCCGCCGGATGGAACTTGAGGCAACAGGCAAGGCGCAGGACGCCCATGCCGCGCTCGATGCTGCCATCGAACATGCTGAAAAGCGTTTGCGCCGCCACAAACGCCGGTTAAAGAACCACAGAAACACGCTGTCCAAGGGCGAGGAAAACGAAGTTCTGGCCGTGCCAATGACCGTCTATGCCTCAACCGAGCAATTGGCTGACAAGGGTCTTGATGATGCGCAGATGCACGCCGATGATGAGTCTAGTGGTGATGATCCGTTGCCGATTTTGGCTGATTTGTCTTATGACATTGAAATCTTGACGGTAGAGCAGGCGGTTATGCGTTTGGAATTTAGCGGCGATGACATGCTGATGTTCCGCAATGCCTCTCATTTGGGGCTTAATGTGGTTCAACGCCGCAGTGACGGGGCCATCGGATGGATTGACCCACGCGGCACTAGACGGTTGAACGCCTAGCCGTTTATCTGGATGACAGGCCTCTAAATTGCCAAGCGCCGCCAGCGTCAATTGCGCGGTCTGGTTCCATCAGGGTTGCGCTAAGACAGCCAAAGTGGGCGATCGGGATGCCGATTGCATGGACTGGCGCCATGTTCATGATGTGGCGCATAGCCGCCCTTATAACACCCGCATGAGTGATAATTACTTGAGGCCTATCGAACTCTCTGGCGGCCATATCATCCAGCCATGCTGAAATCCGATCGCATTGTTCGGTAAAACTCTCGCCATTCGCTGGACGGGTGTCGGGCATTATAAATGACCAATTATGTTTTGGTTCAGTGGCCAATCTTGCCCATACATCAACAACAGGTTTGTCATGCCAGTCACCAAAGCTCATCTCGATAATCCGCTCATCAAACGAACTAGACGCAGGGGAGAGGTGCGGTTGCAGCAAATTGCATGTGGCTTTGGTCCGCAGTAATGGCGATATATGCCAATCCGCATTGCTTGGCAGGCTATCAACAAGCCCGCTCACGTCAAAATCATCATCGATTAGCGGCGGATCATAGGGTGGCAGGTGCCCCTCTCGTTTTTGCACAGGACCATGCCGGACGAAATAGAATTCGGTGATGCGCGGATGCGAACTCATGATCTATCCGTTAGCTAGCTGGGCCGCGATAATCACCGCGGTGCCAATCACAATCTCGCCGATGATGATACTGGCCCCCATGACGTCACCGTTCAAACCGTCAATCTGGCGCGTGGCAAGGCGGCCCAACCAGATCGTCAAAAGGAACGCCATTATGCCTGCCACAATGATTGTGGTGAGGGATGTTAACATCCACATAAGCCCAGCCCAGATCGCCAGACCTGCAACAATGTTTGAGAGGTGCGGCGCGCCAGTCATGTTTGCCAGCTTTGCATAAGGGCTTATCTTGAAAAAATGCAACAGGATTAGCACCTGATAGCGGGCGCCAGCGATAATAGCGGCCATCATCAAAATAAACGTCCAGCCATAAAACATATCCATCAACGTGACGAGAATGGTCACCCGCGCCGCCGTCGATAAAACCAGTGCCATGACGCCATAGCTACCTATAGAGCTGTCATGCATGATTTCGGCTTTGCGTTCTGGCGATCTGCCACCGCCAAAGCCATCCGCCGTATCGGCGATCCCATCTTCATGCATTGCGCCAGTGACCATGACTAGCGCCATGATGCCGATGATGGCGGCTAGCAAAGGCGGCAGGCCCAAATCATCACCGCCCTGCACAAAACACCCAACGATAATGCCCAACACAATACCAACGACAGGAAACGCCCATAAAGCCGGCGCAAGATTAGGAGTCTCGTCATCATCAAAGCGATGCCAGAACACTGGTATCACGCTCAACATTAGAAACGCCGCGCCAAGGTCGCTCTTTAACCGATTGATAATGCTGGGTACTTTATTAGATGTTTCGGGTGTTGCAGGATCTATCATTCGCCGCTCTCAACTCCCGCTTCGGCAAATGTTGCCATGCCGTTATGTGTGGCTAATGCGGCGCGCAGGAGCAATGTCGCCACCGCGGCGCCGCTACCCTCGCCAAGGCGCATACCCAGATCGACAATCGGCTGTTTGCGTAATGCCACGGCCAGACGCAAATGCCCCGGTTCGGCCGACATGTGCGAAATTTCACAATGATCGAGCACCGCTAGATTGTCCCCCGCGGTAAGAGCGGCGGCGGCGGCGGTGCTAATGAAGCCATCGAGCATGACAGGGATGCGGCGCATGCGGGCGGCAAGAACAGCGCCAGCGATAGCCGCCAATTCACGGCCACCATAGGCACCCAAAAGGGCCGTAGCCGAACTATTCTGGCGGTCTTGCAGGGCGATTGCCGCGGCAACGACATCTGCCTTGTGGTTAACGCCTTCTTCATCCAGACCGGTGCCCGGACCAACCCAGCGGCCTGCATCGCCGCCAAAACGGCCCATGCAAAGTGCCGCCGCGGCAGTGGTGTTACCGATACCCATTTCCCCAACAATGAGATAATCGCACTCGTTATCAAGGGCCGCGGCACCTGCATTCATCGCGTCCAGCACTTCTTGTTCGCTCATCGCGGGGCCAGTTGATAAATCATTGGTTGGCCGGTTCAACTCGAGCGGGATAACGCTGAGTTTTAGGTCGGCCTGATCGCATAGCTGGTTGATAGCGGCACCGCCAGCGGCGAAATTTGCCACCATCTGTCCGGTGACTTCGGGCGGGAAGGGGCTTATGCCCTGTGCCACGACACCGTGATTGCCAGCAAAAATGAGGCATTGGCCATGTGTTATCTGCGGTTTTACCGCGCCATGCCAGCCAGCAACCCATACTGCTAGTTTCTCCAGCTTGCCTAATGATCCCGGTGGTTTGGTGAGTTCGGCCTGACGGTCTAATGCCTGTTGTTGCGCGGCATTATCGATTGCGGGTAGGGCGGTGATCAGTTCGGCAATATGAGCAGATGATGTGAAAAGCATTTTTAATCTCAATCGAGTTATGGTGCGCTATCTTATGGTTTTATCTGATTGGCGATACCGGCGGTAACAAAAAAGACTTGGGCGGCACATGCGGCTATCCGTTGGTTCAAGATGCCGCTCTCATCGCGAAAGCGGCGTGACAATTTATTATCCGGCACAATCCCCAAGCCAGTCTCGCTGGCGACAAAAATGATATGCGCCTGACAGGTTTCAAGTTGGGCCAACAGAGCATCACGCGCGGCCGGAATATCCGCGTCATTGACCAGCAAATTGGTTACCCAGACGCTGAGACAATCAACCAAAATGACATTGTTGGGGTGGTCATGCGCGGCAAGACAGGCGGTTAGCTCCATCGGTGCTTCTAGCAAATGCCATTGATCGCCGCGCCGCTGGCGATGCAAGTCGACCCGTTGTTGCATCTCATCATCAAATATCTGCGCGGTGGCAACATAGTACAAATTTGGCTCGGATAAATGAGGTTGGGATAAATGAGGCTGGGATAAATTAGGAGAATCGGCATTGGCCGCAATGCCTTTGGTGGCGGCGATCGCAAGCGATTCTGCATGCGCCGATTTGCCCGAACGGGCCCCGCCTAAACAAAAAATAATTCTATTATCGTTCACCGAAAATCTCTTGAAACAGTTTCTTACAATGCGGCAACTTAAGAGTGATTAATAGGTAACGCTTAACACTGTTTCAAAACGGAGAAAACACCGTTTTGTGAAATGGCGTAAATTGACTATGCACGGTCCTATGTAGAATGATTGAAGGTCTTTTCACTGCTAGCGTTTACTGAGAGCAATGAAGGTATAGATGTCAGAAACTCCTGCAAAACCACAAATTCGCAATCGGCGGCGCAACCGTGAAACTGCCGACATTGTTGCCAAGAAATTCTTGGATGAGCAACTGCCATGGTCGGTTCCTGTGTATCAAGATCCGTTCGCAACGCCCGCAGGCGATGCGGGGGTGGCGGCAATCCATGATGCCAGCATGCAAGTGCTCGAAGATATCGGCATTCTGTTTCTAAATGAGGATGCGCTTAACGTTCTTGAGAAAGCGGGCTGTGATGTTGATCATGCCAGCCAGAATGTGCGGATGGATCGCCATTGGGTCATGGAGCAGGTGGCAAAAGCACCAGCAGAAATTTCTGTCATACCGCGCAATCCTGACCGCACGCTAACTTTCGGTGGTAGGAATTTCGCTTTTGGTCAGGTTGCCTCAGCCCCCAATGTGATGGATCTGGAAAACGGGCGGCGCGTCGGCACACGCGAGGATTTTCAAAATCTTCTGCGACTGTCTCAGGCCTATAATTGCATTCACTTCCTGTCTGGCTATCCGGTTGAGCCAATTGATATTCACGCATCGGTCCGCCATCTTGACGGGCTCTATGACATGCTGACAATTACTGACAAGGTGGTGCATGGCTATTCTCTGGGTACCGAGAGGATTGAAGATGTTATGGAGATGGTGCGCATTGCCGGTGGCCTTAGCGATGCGGAATTTGAAGCCCAGCCACGGATGTTCACAAATATCAATTCGTCATCACCGCTCAAGCATGATTGGCCGATGTTGGATGGAGCGATGCGGGCGGCGGCGCGTAATCAGGTTGTGGTCATTTCGCCCTTTACCCTTGCCGGTGCGATGGCGCCAATTACCCTTGCCGGTGCAATCACCCAGCAAAATGCTGAATGTTTGGCGGCGATTGCGCTATTGCAAACAATTCGTCCGGGCGCGCCGGTTATTTACGGCGCCTTTACCAGCAATGTTGATATGAAATCAGGCGCTCCGGCCTTTGGTACACCTGAATATGTGCGGGCTATGCAGATATCGGGCGAGATGGCGCGGCACTATTCCCTGCCTCTGCGCGCGTCAAACGCCAATGCGGCGAATGCCCCCGATGCACAGGCCATTTGGGAATCTGCTTTCTCGCTTCAGGGCAGTTGTTCTGGCGGGGCCAATATGATCTATCATGCCGCCGGATGGATGGAGGGCGGCCTTTCTGCCAGTTTTGAGAAATTCGTACTTGATTGTGAGATGCTCCAACAGATCATGTACACCAACCAACCACTATCATTTACCAAAGATGATTTGGCCGTTGATGCCATTGCCGAGGTAGGGCCATTCGGTCACTTCTTTGGCTGTGATCACACCCAGCAACGCTATCGCAGTGCCTTTTATCCACCATTGATGTCAGACTGGCGCAATTATGAAGCGTGGGAAGAGGATCAAGGTGGGGTCTGGGCGCATGATCGGGCGACCAAAGCCTATAAGCAGATTTTGAATGAGTTTGAAATGCCAGGGATAGATCCGGCCATTGACGACGAGTTGAAAGCCTTTGTTGAAAGGCGCAAAAAAGAAGGCGGCGCACCAACCGATTTTTAATTCGCCGCAATACCAGCAATTATCGGAGACCAGAATGAAGACGCAGGCAAGAGTAGTAGTTATTGGCGGTGGTGTAGTCGGCGCATCGGTTCTGTATCATTTGACCAAGCTTGGCTGGAGCGATGTAATCATGCTCGAGCGTTCAGAACTTACCTCTGGTTCGACATGGCATGCGGCTGGTGGCATGCATACCATTAATGGCGATCCTAATGTCGCCAAGCTCCAGCAATATACCATCCAGCTCTATAAAGAGATCGAAGAGAAATCCGGACAGGATATCACCCTGCATATGACTGGCGGGGTAATGCTGGCGGCGACCGAAGAGCGCTTTGACTGGCTAAAAGGCGTTTATGCAAAGGGTAAGTATCTGGGCATGGACGATCTGCGGATCATCACCCCTGAAGAAGCGCATGAATTACTGCCGCTGATTGACCCGGCGCATTTTGTCGGCGCGATGTATGACCCGATTGAGGGCCATGTGGACCCGTATGGCGTCACCCATGCCTATGCCAAGGCGGCGCGTAAAAATGGTGCTGAATTCTATACCCACACAAAGGTCGAAGAATTATCCCAAGAGCCGGATGGCACGTGGAACGTGATCACCAACAAAGGCACCATCAAGGCCGAGCATGTAGTTAATGCGGGCGGCCTATGGGCGCGGGAAATTGGCCGTATGGTTGGGCTAGAGCTTCCTGTTCTGGCTATGGAACACATGTATCTTCTCACCGAAGACATGCCGGAAGTCGCCGAAATCAATGCCAAAACCGGAGCCGAAGTCCTTCATGCTGTTGATTTTGATGGTGAGATTTATCTGCGCCAAGAACGTGGCGGGATGTTGATGGGAACCTATGAAAAGGCCTGTGTACCGTGGTCGGAAAAACACACGCCATGGGAATTTGGTCACCAGTTGCTCGAACCTGATATTGATCGGATTGCGCCCTCACTAGAAGTTGGCTTTGCCCATTTCCCAGCCTTTGAGCGGGCAGGTATCAAACAGATCATCAACGGTCCGTTCACTTTTTCCCCTGACGGCAATCCGCTCGTTGGCCCGGTCAAAGGCATGACCAATTTCTGGTCTGCCTGTGCGGTGATGGCCGGGTTTAGCCAAGGCGGCGGTGTTGGTCTGTCTTTGGCAAATTGGATTGTTGACGGTGATCCGGGCTTTGATGTCTGGGCGATGGATGTCAGCCGTTTTGGCGACTATACCAGCATGGCCTACACCAATGCGCGGGTGCGCGAGAATTACTCGCGGCGGTTCTCTATTCGTTATCCGAATGAGGAATTACAAGCGGCGCGTCCGTTCCTGACCACACCAATTTATGATCGGCAAAAGGCCGCCGGTGCCCAGTTTGGCGCGGCGTTTGGCCTCGAAGTGCCGCTATGGTATGCACCCGAAGGCGTTACCGATGAATTTTCTTGGCGGCGTTCGACTGATTTTGAGCATGTCGCCAGTGAGGCCAAATCAGTGCGGGCAAGTGTTGGCCTTGGCGATATTTCCGGCTTTGCGAAATATAGCGTCTCCGGTGAGGGCGCCGAGGCGTGGCTCGATCAATTGCTGGCGTGTAAAATTCCGCCGGTTGGCCGCATGACCTTGGCCCCAATGTTAAAGGATGATGGCAAGGTTATTGGTGACTTTTCTCTGGCGCGACTTGATGACGATTTGTTCCTTATCATTGGCTCTGGCGTGGCTGAATCTTATCATATGCGGTGGTTCCTATCGCATTTGCCGGAGGATGACACTGTTCAATTAGTGTCACATAATCTGGAACTTGTTGGCCTTACCCTAGCCGGACCAAAATCGCGGGATGTGCTGGCTTCATGCTGTGATGACGACATATCGCATGATGCAATGACATTTATGGCTGTGCGTGAGATGGATATTGGTATGGTCCCCGCGATTGTCGGCAGGGTTAGCTATACCGGTGATCTGGGTTATGAAATCTGGGTAAAGCCGGAACATCTGATCGGCCTTTATGACCAGCTCATGACGGCAGGTGCGGTGCATAACATCACGCTATTTGGCTCGCGGGCGCTTAATGCATTGCGGCTAGAGAAAAACTTTGGATCATGGGGGCGGGAATTCCGACCAATTTACGGACCGGTTGAAGCGGGGCTTGATCGGTTTGTGGCCTATGACAAGGAAACGCAATTCATCGGTAAAGACGGGGCACTGGCTGAACGCGCTGATGGCGGGAAGATGCGCCTGCGTAGCTTTGTTGTTAGTGCGATTGATGCGGATGTGATCGGTGATGAACCAATCCTGCACAAGGGTGAGGTTGTTGGATGGGTCACATCTGGCGGTTTTGCGCATGCTTCTGGAGTGTCCGTAGCGCAAGGTTATGTGCCAAAGGCGATTGCCGATGAGGTTGATGGGTGGCAAATAGAGCTATTGGATCAACAGCTCGATGCAAAACTACAAGCCCAGCCATTGTTTGACGCAAATTCAGGGCGGATGCGCAGTTAGCCAGTAATGGGTGGCTAGATTAGCGGGCCAGCCGCAAGTGCTCGCTCGAACATCGGGCCATCGATATTGCCGCCAGAGGCAATCGCGACAACTGTTTTGGTGTCGTCCGGCAGGCGTTTATCCAATGCCGCCGCGAGGGCCACGGCGCCGCCCGGTTCAATCACAATCTTGAGATGCTTGAACGCGGTGGCGATTGTCCGCAAAACCAATTCATCACTGACCGCAAAACCACCGGCCACAGTGTCTTTATTAATGGCAAAGGTGAGGTCGCCCGGTGCGGGTGTGACAATCGCATCACAAATGCTCGTTGGACCATGGATATTATGTTCAATATTACCTGATGCCAGCGACCGGATGGTGTCGTCAAAGCCGGCTGGTTCCGCTACCCAGATTTTGGTTGATGGTGATTTCTCGCGCAGAGCAATGCCAGTGCCGCCAACAAGCCCACCGCCGCCGCAACAGCTAATCACATGATCAGGCGTCACACCCAAAGCGGCACATTGGGCGGCAATTTCAAGGCCAATCGTGCCCTGACCCTCGATCACGCGGGTATCATCGTAGGGTTTGATTACATCTGCATGTAATTCCGCCGCCAGCTTTAGGCCTATTTCTTCGCGGTTTTCATTGTAACGGTCATAATGAACAACATCCGCACCGTAACTCTTGGTGCCTTCAACTTTCATTTTTGGCGTATCAGCAGGCATTAAAATGGTGGCTGGAATACCGCGCACAGAGGCGGCGCGGGCAACACCTTGGGCGTGATTGCCACTGGAATAGGCAAAGATATGTTTCACCCCGTTATCAACGCGCCACACCGCATTGGTGGCACCGCGTAGCTTGAACGAGCCGGTATGCTGGAGGTTTTCCGCCTTCACCAACAGCCGAAACCCTAGCCATTCATTCAATCGCGGGGATTCGAGCAATGGCGTCTGGTAGATATGAGGGCCAATCCGTTTTGCCGCGGCCTCGATTGAGGCACAGGTTATCGCAAGAGCCGCCGGAATGGTTTTCGGATCATGCATGATGCTGGCCTCTGATTTTATGCGGTGAATAATAGGTCCAGATCAGTATAAATTTTTGGAGATCAAGCGCAAGCGGCGTGATAAACAGCGAGGCTGTAAAGTAATTTGTCCCTTGAATTTGTCCCTTGTTTTTGAGCGCATTGCGGCCTATTTTGGGCGAATTAATCCGCATGATAGGAACGATCTAATGTCTAATGGTGAAATGACCCCACAATTTGCTGGCTCTTACACGGCGTTGATCACCCCTTTCAAAAATGGCGGGGTTGATGAATCCGCGTTTAGAAAACTTGTGGATTGGCAAATTGAGAGTGGCACTAACGGGCTTGTTCCTGTTGGTACGACTGGCGAATCTCCGACATTGTCGCATGAAGAGCATGACCGTGTCGTTGAGATTTGCATAGAGCAGACGGCTGGCCGCGTGCCGATTATCGCAGGGGCTGGATCAAATAGCACGGCTGAGGCGGTTCGCTTGGCTGTTCATGGCGCTGAGGCAGGCGCGGATGCGGTGTTGATCGTGTCGCCTTACTATAACAAGCCGACGCAAGAGGGGCTTTATCGTCATTTCTCTGCGGTTGCCAACGCCGTTGATGTGCCGGTGATTGTTTATGATATTCCCGGGCGCTCTATCGTACGGGTGAATGATGACACCTTGGTTCGCTTGGCCAGTGATCACGCCAATATTTCCGGCATTAAGGATGCGACCAGCGACGTTGCCCGCCCGCCAAAGCTCTATACCCAGCTCGGTAACGGCTTTGCCCAATTGTCGGGTGAGGATGCAACGACCTTGCCGTATCTTGGGGCCGGTGGTCATGGGGCGATCTCGGTTACATCAAACATCGCGCCGCGTGAATGCGCCGATATGCATCGGGCATGGCAGGCAGGTGATATCAAAACAGCTCAGGCCATCAATGCGCGTTTGATGCCGGTTCATGATGCAATGTTCTGCGAGGCTAGCCCTGGTCCGGTGAAATATGCCGCCGCGCTAATGGGTATCTGTGAGGCGGGCACACGTCTACCTCTTTGCGAGATTGCCGATAGCAGCAAAGCACAGGTGAAAGCCGCGTTAACAAATGCGGGCTTGTTGGGTTAACCCGCGTTCTTGAGGCCGTAGATACGGTCAGGCAAAGGCAAAATTATGGCCAGCGGCTATATCACGACGGGCAGAATTGCGGAAAACCGCAAGGCGCGTCACGAATATGAAATCGAAGACAAGATCGAAGTTGGGATGATCCTGCACGGCAGTGAGGTCAAATCACTGCGCCGAGGTCGTGCCAGCATTGTTGAATCCTATGCGGGCGAGGATAGCGGCCGATTGGTGCTGTTCAACGCTAATATTCCGATTTACGAAGCCGCCCGTGACAATCATGAGCCAAAGCGCAAGCGTGAGTTGCTAGTGTCACGGCGTGAGCGTAACCGCCTATTGGGCTTGATTAGACGTGAGGGCATGACGCTTGTGCCTCTGGCGCTATATTTCAATGATCGCGGGCTGTGCAAGCTCTCAATCGGGCTGGCAAAGGGCCGTAAAAAGCAGGATAAGCGGCAAGCCGCGAAAGACCGTGATTGGGGCCGTGAAAAGGCACGATTGCTAAGGAACAAGAACTAGCCGTCTATTTCAACATTTCAAAAATAGAACTAAACATCGGATCGGTTAACCGACCGGTTTGAGTGTTATAGCGCGAGCAATGGTATGAGCTTACCAACCTTACCGATCTAGCACCTGTAGCGCCGGTAATCATGTAATCACTGGCATGGGCAAAGGGATAGGCGGCCAAGGGCAGGCCAAAGCACCGCAACACGGCCTCATGGGCAAGTCGGCCGAGTGCCAATATCTGGGTTAAATCACCCATGGCGGCAATCTCACGTTGGAGAAATGGCCGGCATTTTATGGCTTCCTCTGCCGTTGGTTTGTTCTGCGGCGGCACACAGCGCACAGCGTTGGTAATGCGCACATTGCCGAGAACAACATCATCCTGTCCGGAATTGTCATAAGTGCCTGTTGCAAAGCCATGGCGATCAAGCATTTGATAGAGATAGCCGCCGGCTGAATCACCGGTAAAGGGCCTGCCGGTCGCATTGGCGCCGCGTAGCCCGGGTGCTAGCCCAACAATCAACAATGTAGCGGATAGGCTACCCACAGCATCCACCGGCGCATTGTGCCATTCGGGGTGTGTTTTGCGGTGGTCTTTTATATATTTGTGCAACCGTGGACAGCGCCGACAATTAGGCCGTGGCGGAATAAAATCAGGCATCTTTTGCGGCATTATCAGCCGTTTCAGAATTTGTCTGTGTTTGGGCGTCTGGCGCGTTTTGCTGGTCGCCTCCATTGCGCGGGCGGCGCGCGATAATATCGCGGATGCTCTCCATTTCGATGAACTCATCGGCCATGCGGCGTAGGTTATCGGCGGCCATTGGCGGTGTGGTCTTGGTGGTTGAGACAACGCTAACCCGCACGCCCAACGATTGGACGTCTTCGAGCAGGCGGCAAAAATCACCGTCACCAGAGAACAAAATGGCGTGATCGATATGCGGCGCTAGCTTTAGCATATCCAGCGCCAATTCCATGTCCATATTGCCTTTGATACGGCGCTTGCCGGTCTCTGGGTCGGTAAATTCGCGGGTCAGTTTACTGACCACCGCATAGCCATTGTAATCAAGCCAATCGATCAATGGCCGCAATGGCGAGAATTCCTGATCCTCGGGCAGGGCGGTGTAGTAATAGGCCCGAAGAAGGTTTGTGCCATTGGCGAAATGCGCCCGCATATTGCCGTAATCTATATCCATGCCCAATGCACGGGCCGCGGCGTAGAAATTTGATCCATCAATAAATAGAGCGGTTTTTTCGAGAGAGGTTGTAATTGACATAATAAATCCAAAATAAAAGTTAATCGGGGCGGCTTGTAACAGCTAGGCAGTTGAAATATACCCAGCCCTGATGAACCGCAGAACAATGCCTGAAACTCTAAATGTGATTTCATCCGATTGTCCAGTGGTTAGGTCTTTGATAACGCTAGGCGTCACCCTAAAAGGCAAGGAAATAGCCCATGAGTGTTAACGCGAGTGATAAACCGCACCGTATTTTTCTCGGTATTGGGGGCAATCTGGCTCCTGATGGCTATGACGGGCCGCGTGAAGGGGCCATGGCCGCACTTGCCGCACTCGAGACAGTTGCGATCCGTATAACCGCAATGTCACGTTGGTTTGAAACCGCACCGGTTCCCATTTCCGAGCAACCATGGTTCATGAATGCGGTGGTGATGGCCAGTACGGATCTGGGACCGGCCGATATGTTGCGTGTATTGCATGAAACCGAGGCCGCGTTTGGCCGTCAACGGCGGGTTCGAAACGAGGCGCGGGTGCTGGATATTGATCTGCTTGATTATGATGGTTTGGTGAGTGATGACGATGCCTTGATGTTGCCGCACCCACGCATGCATCAACGAGCCTTTGTGCTCCATCCCTTGCGCGATGTTGCGCCTGATTGGACCCATCCGGTTTCCGGGCTGTCTGTTGATGAGCTGATAAAGGCGTTGCCCGCCGATCAAAAGATCCGGCCAGCGGGCGATTAACCAGCATATTTGCGCATCAGCACTTGCTTGTAATTGGAAATTACGCTAAGAACTGCGCTCACTTCACTATTTTTGCGGTTAAATCTGTGTTGGCGTTTTGAAATCGCCGGAAATACTAGGTTTTTCCACCGTAAACTTGACTAGGAGAGCTGTATGGCCCGCGTTACCGTTGAAGATTGTATCGAGAGAATTCCAAATCGTTTTGATCTTGTGCTGACAGCTAGCCAGCGTGCACGTGGCATCCTTAAAGGGGATCTGCCTACAATCGATCGTGACAACGACAAAAACCCGGTTATCGCCCTTCGCGAGATCGCGGGGCAGAGCGTTGATCTTGATGTGCTCAACGAAGGCCTCATCAAAAAGCTACAGCGTCTTACTGTTCGTGAAGAGCAGGAGACACATGATGATGCGGCAATTGCGGCTGAGGTTGATCTGTCTGAAATGGTCGGCGATTACGCCACCGAAGAAGGCGCGGATGCCGGCATGCAGATCGGCAGTGGTGAAGAACTTGAAACATCTGGCTTTGAAGATGTTGACCTGACCGAGATCCAAGGCGAAGGTTAAACCACAGCTAACCAACATATGATTTGTTCGGGCGCTGGACTTAATCAATCGGCTCGGCGGTAATGTTAGATTCGGCACAACCACTTATAGACAAGATGAAGCTGTATGACCCTCTGGTTAACAGCGAAAAACTGGCGCGCGCCTTTGAATTTGGCCGTAATGCCCATGGTGGCCAGACCCGCGCATCGGGAGAGCCATATTTCACCCATCCTATAGCCGTCGCGCATATCCTAATTGATATGCGCTTGGACCTTGATACCGTGGTCACGGCGTTGTTGCATGATACGGTCGAGGATTGTGGCGTAACCTTGGAACAGCTCGAAGAGATGTTTGGTAGCGACGTCGCGCAATTGGTGGATGGTGTCACCAAATTGAGCCGCCTCGCAATGAAATCATCACCGAGTAGCGCCCAAGCCGAGAATTTCCGAAAACTGTTGCTGGCGATGAGCGAAGATGTGCGGGTATTGCTCGTTAAGCTTGCTGATCGCACGCATAATATGCGGACTATATCCTTTTTCAAGAACGAGGATAAAAAGCACCGTATCGCCAGTGAAACGATGGATATTTTCGCCCCACTCGCAGAGCGCATCGGCGTCACTAACCTCCAAAGTGAGCTGGAGGATAACGCCTTTTCCGTGCTGAACCCTGAGATGCGTCAAGGTATTATCAACCGCCTTGATTTTCTCGCTAGCGAAGCCGAAATCCAGATCCCAACGATTTGTGTGGAATTGCAGGCAACGATTGAGCGGGCAGGGATTGAATCCAGTGTCACTGGCCGGATTAAGTCGCCCTATTCAATCTGGCGCAAAATGCAGCAAAAAAAGGTCACGATGGAACAGCTTGCTGACATCATGGCCTTTCGGGTTTTGGTCCCGACGGTTGGTGATTGTTATCAAACTCTTGGCCTATTGCACCAGAATTACCCGACTGTCATGGGCCGGTTTAAGGATTACATTTCCACGCCAAAACGCAACGGCTATCAATCATTGCATACCGGTCTCATCGGGCCGGAAAACCACCGTATTGAGGTCCAGATCCGGACCCCGGAAATGCATGATGTTGCCGAAAATGGTGTGGCCGCGCATTGGAGTTACAAAGATCCCGGTAACGAAAAGAACACTCGCAAATACAAGTGGATACAAGAATTAGTTGGTATTTTGGATGAGGAAGCTGGCGCCGATGAATTCCTTGAGCATACCAAGATGGATTTGTATCACGATCAAGTGTTTTGCTTTACCCCGAAAGGCGATCTGATTGGTTTGCCTAAAGGCGCTAGTGCGGTTGATTTTGCCTATGCCGTCCATACCAAAATTGGTGAAAAATGTGTTGGTGTGCGGATTAATGGCAAGACGCGCCAGTTGGCGACTGTGCTGGAAAATGGTGACCAGATTGAAATCCAGACGTCACCTAGCGGCAAGCCGCGGGCCGATTGGGAGAGTTTTGTTATTACTGGCAGGGCTAAATCTGGGATCCGGCGCTTTACAAGGGCAGAGCGCGCCACAGAATTTAGCCGCATTGGCCGGACTTTGGTTGAAAAGACGTTCCGTGAATATGGCAAGCCATTCCGCAGTCGTTCCCTTGAAAAATCCGTTGGTGCGTTTGGTGTATCCCGTGTTGAGGATGTGTTTGCATTGGTGGGTGAGGACCGTCTTTCACCGGCAAGGGTGCTGGAAAAGCTGCATCCCGACGTGGTGATTGAGGAAGACCATAAAGCCACCAACAGCGAGCGCGGTAACAAGGTCGCTCCGCGGTTGCGTATTAAGGATGATAATTCGGGCACAGCTTTGGCTATCGCGCGGTGTTGTCATCCACTCCCCGGCGAGGCAATTGTTGGTATTTTCACTACTGGCAAGGGCGTTACCGTTCACAAAATCGGTTGTTCCACACTCAACAAATTCAATGATGTTCCGGAATTATGGATTGATGTTGCGTGGGAGGAAAAGGCCACACGCCTCATGAATGGTCGGTTGAATACGGTATTGTCCAATGAACCGGGCAGTCTGGCCTCGCTTGCGGCGGTAATCAGCCAGCAGGGCGGAAACATATCAAACATTCGCCTAACGGATCGTAACCTTGATTTTTTCCGCTTTGAACTCGATCTAGAGGTAAAGGATGTTGACCACATCCGCAGTATCATAGCGGTTTTACAAACCAACAAATATGTTGAGTCTGTCGAACGTGCGGACAATTCTTAACCTTGATAAAACATTTGGTTAATGGTTAAAACTCAGACGCGGGGATTGCTTTTCAATCGTCGCTCTTTCATTGGTGTTGTTGATGTTTAGACGACGGAAATCCATTGGTTTATTGGACCAGTTGCGCAAGATCATGTGGCCTGAGCGTGGCTTTCGCCGCCTGTTTTCGTACCTTCGTCAACGTGTTATAAGAATGCCCGGTACACCTGCCTCCATCGCGATCGGGCTTGCTTGCGGGGTGGCAATATCATTTACCCCGTTCATTGGCTTTCATTTGTTGCTTGGCGGCTTGCTGGCCTATGTGCTTCGGGGAAATATTCTGGCATCGGTTATTGGCACGATCGTAGGCAATCCTTGGACACTGCCATTTATTATCTATGCCGATTATAAACTGGGCGTTGTGTTGCTTCACACTGTTGGTTTTGACATTGTGGAACGGTCAATGAATTTGGCTGAATTTGTTGGCAATCCAGCGGAATTAATGGTGCCAGTGATCATTGGCGGCATGGTGCTGGGCACATTGGCTTGGTTTACCAGCTTTGGTATTGGTTATTGGGCACTTTTGGGCTGGCGAGAGCACCGCGCTAAACGCCTAGCCGCAGGACGCCAACGCCGCAAGAACAGGTCACAGGACGACGCACCCTAGCGCCGGAAAGGAATAGACAGATGTCGATACGTCTTGGGGTCAATATTGATCATGTCGCCACTGTGCGTAATGCCCGTGGTGGAATCCATCCCGAACCGTTGCGCGCAGCGTTATTGGCCCAGCGCGCCGGTGCTGATGGTATTACGGCGCATTTGCGCGAAGACCGTCGGCATATTCGTGATGCGGATATTGCGGCGCTTAAGCAAGGCATTGATATTCCGCTTAATTTTGAAATGGCGGCAACCGAGGAGATGGTTGCCATCGCCCTTGCCACAAAGCCTAACGCCGCCTGTATTGTGCCAGAACGCCGTGAAGAGGTTACTACCGAGGGCGGGCTTGCGGTTAGCGGTAATGAACAGCGTCTTATCAAATTGCTAGCGCCGCTAAAGGATGCCGGTATTCGGATATCGTTGTTTATCGAGGCTAGCACTACAGAAATAGAGGCGGCCGCGGCGGTTGGGGCGGATATCATTGAAATACACACAGGCCGTTATTGTCATGATGCGCAGAACCGAGAGAGTGAGCTTTTGCGTATCACAAAGGCCGCCCAATTAAGTGCGCAATTGGGTATAGAATGTCATGCCGGACATGGTCTGGATTTTGAGACAGTTGGTGCGATTGCGGCTATTCCCCAGATGGAAGAATTGAATATTGGCCATTTCTTGATGGGTGAGGCGATGTTTACCGGAATGGATGCGGCCATCGCAAAAATGCGGGGTTTGATGGATGCCGCGCGTGCCTAGTCAGGTTTAACAGGCATAATTTTGGGTGGGAGTGGTGACAGCGTGATTATCGGTATTGGGACAGATATCTGTGACGCCCGCCGTATCAAACGGATAATGGCCCGCTTTTCAGATAAATTTGCCACCCGTATTTTTACCCCTGCCGAGATTGCTTTGGCCAGCACCAAAGCAGATCCTAGCCTGTTTTATGCCAAGCGATTTGCCGCAAAAGAGGCTGTTTACAAAGCCCTAAGCGCATCACGGTCCACTGATCGTGGCTGGCAAGATGCCGAAGTTTTGAACGATGAGGACGGTGTTCCGCTATTATCGCTATCTGGTGGATGTAAAACGGCGCTTGAGGCCTTAACCCCAGATGGGTATAACGCGCAGATAGATGTGTCGTTAAGTGACGAGCCGCCTTACGCGGTGGCTTTTGTCGTGCTATCGATCGTGCCAAAGTAAATATCCGCATTGTTCCGCGGTAAACCAAGCGCCTTTGGGTGTTTTTATAAAGTCAGGTGTCATGAGCGAAAAAAAACAAAATGGTAAGTTCGAGCCGTTTCGCACAATAATTATTGCAGGTCTCATTGCTCTTGGCTTCAGATCGTTTTTATTTGAACCCTTTAACATCCCGTCCGGTTCTATGTTGCCGACATTGTTCGTTGGCGATTATTTGTTTGTGTCGAAATATTCCTATGGCTATTCGCGCTA
>Ga0209654_1001150_pt1 | contig 21946 bp, 16 predicted proteins | sample SaaInl1SG_22_DNA_FD_184646 | JGI IMG/M metagenome (GOLD analysis project Ga0209654, IMG submission 184646) | Marine microbial communities from expanding oxygen minimum zones in the Saanich Inlet - ESP_161SG_22_DNA (SPAdes) (version 2) | ecosystem: Environmental > Aquatic > Marine > Intertidal... | reverse complement strand
TTCTCATGGTAGGTATGATCTCTACAGCACCACCTATCAAGATGACCACAGTACTCCAAATGAGCAGCGTTACAGGACGACGCTCGATCCAACGGTGCCAGTACTCCCCTTTTTCCTTTTGGTAGCGCTTGGCTAGCGGCAAGGCCTCTGCGCGCTCTTCACGCAGCAACTTCCCTGAGCGAACCGTACGGATGACGTTGACCACCAACAGTCCGGCTCCCGTGAGGTACAATAGTCCCCCTAGGGCCCTGAGCATGTAGTGTGGAATGATCTGGGTAACTGTTTCTAGGAAGTTACCGTAGAGCAAACTGCCGTCTGGGTTGAACTCTTTCCACATCATACTTTGGGTAAAACCAGCGACGTACATTGGAAGCGCCCAGAAAATGATTCCTAAGGTTCCGATAAAGAAGTGCCAGTTCGCTAATTTCTCGCTGTATAGCGATGTCTGGTACAATCGCGGCAATAGCCAATAAATCATACCGAAGATGAGGAAACCGTTCCATCCTAAGGTTCCGATATGCACGTGAGCTGGAATCCAGTCGGTGTAATGCGCGATGGCATTAAAGTTCTTTAATGAGAGCAGCGGCCCTTCCAGGGTGGCCATACCGTAAGCACTCACAGCCACAACGAAGAACTTGAGTACCGCGGAATCACGGACGCGGTCCCAAGCGCCTCGAAGTGTTAAAAGACCATTGATCATCCCACCCCAAGACGGGAAGATGAGCATGATTGAGAATACCGTTCCCAAGCTTTGTGCCCAATCTGGGAGCGCAGTATGTAGCAAGTGGTGCGGTCCCGCCCAGATGTAGATGAAGATCAATGCCCAAAAGTGAATAATAGAAAGGCGGTAAGAGTATACTGGACGCTCCGCCGCCTTTGGCAAGAAATAGTACATCAAGCCCAGCACAGGTGTAGTCAAGAAGAATGCTACAGCATTATGGCCATACCACCACTGTACCAAAGCATCTTGCACACCAGCGAACAAGCTGTATGATTTAGTCATGCTCACCGGAAGCTCGAGGTTGTTCACAATATGCAGAACAGCCACAGTCACAAAGGTGGCAATGTAGAACCAAATAGCTACGTATAAATGGCGCTCTCTACGCTTTAAGATGGTCCAGAACATGTTGATCCCGAAAATGACCCAAACGAGTGCAATGGCTATGTCAATAGGCCATTCTAGCTCTGCATATTCCTTTGATGAAGTGATACCTAAAGGCAAGGTCACCACTGCACTAATAATGATGAGCTGCCAACCGATAAAGTGAATGCGCGAAAGTAGGTCTGAGGCCATCCTTGTCTTTAGCAGGCGCTGCATAGAGTGGTATACGCCAGCGAATATGGCATTGCCCACGAAAGCAAAGATGGCCCCGTTGGTGTGTAGGGCACGGAGACGACCAAAGGTAAGCCAAGGGAGGTCTAGGTTGAGATCAGGATAGAACAGTTGCGTGGCTGCAATAAGTCCTACCAAGAATGCGATTACACCCCAGATTACCGTTGCCAGTAAAAAGTTTCGGGTAGTTACGTTGTCGTAATGGAAGATTTGTTTTTCCATGGCGGGCTAAGAATTGGTTGAGTGATTCGAAGTTTCTTCTCGAAGCATTCGCATCGCTGGACCCTCTACGTCGTCGAATTGGCCGTCTTTGGTGCTCCAGAAAAAAGCCGCTAAAAACAGAACCGCAATAAGGACTGAGAAGAAGAGCAAAAGGAAAATGATATTCATGCTTGTCGATTTACCCTTCAAAGGTCAACCACAAGAAACCTGCGCGCATTGACAATACTCAGCTGAGAGTTTGATAATTGTCAGTTTTTTGGTTGAAGAATTTGCGCAAAAGCTACAACAAACAACACAACAGTAATGGAGCTCAAAGGCATCAAAACCGCCGCAACCACCGGGCTCAGCAGACCTAAAACTGCAATGATAACACCAACCAAATTGTAGCATAATGACAGTAGGTAAGCCGAACGGACCACAAGTACCATCCGTCTTGAATAGCGCAAAATGGCGGGCAGTTTTGATAGGCCACTGGCCAAAAGAATACCGTCACTTTGAGGAAAATAGCCCAGGTCTTCTTCTACCACAGAAAGTCCAATATGCGCCTCTTGCATGGCCCTTATATCGTTGAGTCCATCGCCGATAAAAGCCGTTTGGGGGAGTGTGCGCAGTAGGGCGGCTTTTTGGTTGGGGGTTTGATTGAAATGGGTTTTATCGGCCAAATAAGGCGTCCATGAAGCGGGTAGTTCTTTTGGATGATCGCCAGAGATGAGATGATGGTCAATTTGAGCTGTAGATAGTGCCTCAAAAACTTCAGTCATGCCTTCTCTATAATTAGCGCTTAGTTCAATGGTGGCTGCGAGGATGTCGTCGATGCAGAAATAAGTGGGACCTTGAGGCATTCCTAGCCATTTTCCTGAGCCTAATTTTAATACTGTTCCGTCCTGTAAAGTTGCACTGATGCCCTCGCCTATCCATTCTTGCCAATTCTCTAAAATAACTGGGTACAAAGGAGTTAAGACCGTTGCAATTGTCTTGGATACGGGATGAATTGATCGGGACGCCAATGCATAGAGCAGTTCGGGATGCGCTTCTCTATGCCATAGAATGTTAGCTTGCGGATGCTTTTTGGTGAGTGTTCCTGTTTTGTCCCAAGCTATGTTTTTCAGCGTGCTTAAGTAGGTGATCCCTTTACCTTCTTTGAGGTAGAACCCCAATTTTGCTAGGTTGGCACGCGCGGTACCATAGGCAAAGGGGGCCGCTAAGGATAACGCGCAGGGGCATGCTATGATGAGAACGGATACCGCAATCTCAACGAATCGGTCAGGATTGATAAAATACCAAGCCGCCCCGGCCACTAGTGCTATAGACAACACCGAAATGGTAAAAATAGCAGTCATTCTAGCGCTAACCCAACCAGTGGTTTGATCTTTGGCTTTCCAGACTTGTTCTAAACTGCTCACTGATGGAGGTGCGTAAACACTGGCTTGAAGAGCACCTAAAGTCTTGCCGCCCACTTTAGCCACTTCATTCGCCTTTAAAGCGATGGGGTCCGATTCGCCCGTGATAAAACTATAATCAACAACCGCCGGTGCTTTCAACAATAAATCTGCAGGAATTATCCCACCCTCGGGCAGATGGACATTTTCACCTAATTGCAAATTTTCTAGCCGCACAAAGACTCCCCTGTCTTCGCTGTAAATGCTTAGGGGCAAGAAATCTTTAACCGTACGTTCGAAACTAAAAGCTGAATAGGTACGTGTTTGAAGAAATCGACCTAAGAGAAGAAAGAATACAAGACCTGCGAGTGAGTCGAAATAGCCTCCGCTGATGCCACTCATTAATTGGAAGCTGCTCCATCCCCAGAGCACGAGCATACCTAGCGCAATGGGAACATCTAGCGACCAAGTCTTTGAAGAGAGCGATTTCAGCGCACTAACCAAGTAAAAACGACCTGCAGTAAATAGACTTACCGTGGCGAAAAAGGCGGTGGAATAACGAAAAAAATAGAGCAGGTTGGCATCCGAGCTTTCACTCAAACCAAAATATTCTGGAAACGCCCCCATCATCGCATTGCCCATAGCAAAGCCAGCAATACCCAGGTTGATGATTCCTCTTCTATCCTTTTTGATTTTACCGACCAATTTTGGCGGATATCCCACGTAATCCAACCACCCGGCTAATACGGCGGGGTTTAGTACCGAAGTGTCAAAATAAATATGGGCTCTTTTTGCACTGAACGATACACGTAATTCGTGCACCCCGTCTAACCACTCCGGCATGCGTTCGAGAAGGATCAAACAAGATGTGCAGTGAATGTGCGGCAATTCAAGTTCCCATGAGTACCAATGTTCGTCGTATTTGCGAAGCCCTTCAGCATCTGAGGCTACTGATAAATGTTCATATTTACTCAATGTCGCCTTATCTGGACCTGAGGCTCCTGCCCCATGAATAAGCTGATCGGCTGTTTGACATCCAGAACAGCAGTACTGATCATCTGCAACTACAGTGCTCCCTAGTTCAATGGGCTGGGCACAAAACCCACAATGCGCTATTTTTTTATTTGACACCATGCTTAAAACGTACCAAAGGTCTCACAGTAGCAGGTGGAAAGAATTGATATTTGTCATATATTAAATGGACCAAAATCCCAACTTTTACCCTATGAAACCTAATTCCCGTTTAGAGTGTGCAAGTTGCCAGCATCTGTCCTCAAGCCACTTCAATAGCCTCGACTCTGATGGTTTATCCGAAATCAATTCCAATAAGGTCTGCCTCTCCTTCAAAAAAGGACAAACCATTTACCACGAAGGCATGCGCGTGAACGGCATCTACTGCATTCACAAGGGCATTGCCAAACTGTCCAAATTGGGACCAAAAGGAAAAGATCAAATCCTACAATTTGCCACACCAGGCGAAATTGCTGGATACCGCTCAATGCTCGCTAACGAACCTATGATTGGCTCTCTAGTTGCACATACAGAGCTGACCGCCTGTTTCATTCCCAAAGAAGTCTTTGTCAACCAAGTGAAAAATAGCCCAAATTTCAGCTTTGAGCTGCTTTCTGCAAGCTGCCATGAATTGGGAGAATGGGGCAAAGTCATTTCTAACATGACCCAGAAATCCGTGAAGGAACGATTGAGCGAAATGCTCTTATTGCTCGAAACAACTTTTGGAAGAAATGAAGAGGGATTCATTGATATCACACTCACTCGCGAAGAGATGGCCAATATGGTGGGAACGGCTACCGAAAGCCTTATTCGACTGCTGAAAGAACTTAAAAAAGAAGAGATCATCGAAACCTCGGGCAAGCAGATTAAAATCTTAGATCATAGTGAATTGAAACTCAGCGCTGATTTGATGTATTAACTGATTAAAATCAGTCTAAATAAGAGAGCGGGTTGTACTTTTGCTCGAAATATGACATTTCAATGAGAGTACTGCGTGCTATCCTAACCGCCACCTTACTTTTAACCCTGTCTACCTCGTCCTTTGCACAAAGCAAAGGAACCATCCAAGGTGATGCGCTGGATGCGCTGAACCTTAGTCCGTTAGTTGGATGGGAAGTGGATGTTATCCAGGGCCAATTCAAAGAGATTACCGCTGTAGACAATGAGGGTAAGTTCGAATTTAGAAACCTACCTACCGGGCTCTACAACGTACGTGCTATTAGCCCTCAAGGACAGATACAAACCTTACATGAGGTACAGGTGCGTTCGACAAAACCTACCTACATCGAGCTGCTTGTTGAACGCACCACGTCCCTCGATGAAGTTGCCGTTCGTGCGGATGCTTTTCATAGAACGCCAGAAACGCCTCTGAGCATCAAGAACATTAACCGTTCAGAAATGATGCGCATGCCTGGAGCTGTATTAGACCTTAGTAGAGTAATTCAAAGTTTCCCTGGCGTATTACCTAAACCCTCTTTCGGCTATGCCATTGCCATGCGCGGTGGCGCACCCAATGAAAACAGATACTTATTAGACGGTATCTCTCTGCCTACTGTCAATCACTTTAGCATCCAAGGCGCCTCCGGAGGTGCAGTAAGCCTAATCAACCTCGATCACATTCAAGGAATGGACCTCATCACCGGTGGTTTTCCAGCCGAGGTGGACGATGCGCTTTCGGGCGTATTAAAACTTGAGGGACGCAATGCGCGTACCGACCGCTGGGGTATTAGGGCTACACAAGGCGGAACCGATTATGGGATCACCTTTGAAGGCCCTGTAGGAGAGAATACCGCCGTTACTTTGAGCGGGCGAAACAGCTTCTCTCAGCATTACTTCCGTTTGTTTAACATCCCTGTGCTTCCTGCGTACCAAGATGCACAGCTGCGCATTCGTCACCGCATTGGCGACAACAAAGACCTAACGATCATTGGTGTAGGTGGATGGGACAAATACAGATTATACACTGAAGGACGAGGCAGTGATGCCCTACTCTACAACGTAGGTTATATTCCTGAAGGCGAGCAGCAAACGGAGGTTCTCGGTGCCCGTTATCGCATTTTTAAAGACAACGGACGTTGGGAATATGTGCTCAGTAGGGATCATGTCGGCAATCAGGCTGAAAAGTTTGTCGGTAATACGGGAACAGAATCGGACCGCCAACTAGATTACCAGAGTGCAGAGACCAATACTCGATTCAACCTTTCACACCACGTAGTAAGCGATAATTGGCAGTGGAAATATGGACTGAATTTTGTGCACAGGGACTACAATCTCGATATGTGGAATGTGCGGTATAACAATGCCTTAGGTGTTGCACGAATAGATACTGCTGATTATCAGGAGCGTGTGAGTTTTCAAAGTCTAGGTGCCTTTACGCATTTGACCAAAAACTACCTCGACAATAGATTGAGTACAAGTGCAGGGCTACGTTTGGACATGCACAACCTGAATTTGACCACTGTTAATCCATTGGCACAGCTTTCTCCTCGCATGAGTGCTCAGTACCACATTAACTCTGATTGGGCCATCCAAGGAAACCTAGGACGCTATTCACAATTGCCTCCTGCAATCACCATTTTGGCGAATTCTGCCAACAATTGGTCAAGGTACAGCTATGCGGGTATTGTAAACCAAGCAGCAACCGGCATTGAATTTCAAAACGGTGAAACCTACCGCTTCTCATTAGAAGGTTATTACAAATATTACAGCAACATGCCGTATCTGTGGGACGATCAGATGTCTTTCTCTCAGGCTATTGGCGCCTATGTTGCCGTTGGTGATCAAGTGAGCTCTTCTGTTGCCGAGGGACGATCTTACGGTCTTGAGCTCTTCTTGCAGCAAAAGCTCAAAGGAACCTATTGGTGGACCATGAGCTACAACTTCGGATTTAGCGATACGCGCTTAAACCCAAGTCAAAACTGGACACCAACCGTGTGGGACAACAGACACAATATCAATCTGGTATTGGGTAAAGTTTGGGGCAAAGGCTGGCAGATTGGCGCAAAATACCGCTGGGCAACAGGTACTCCTTATACGCCGTTCAATCCTGAGGTAAGCGCTGTTGCATCTAACTGGGACGTGCTGCAGCGTGGGGTGTTTGATGTGAATAATGTGATGGGCGAACGATTGGCCAGCTACAGTATCATTGATGTGCGTTTGGACAAGACCTACAACAAGAAGAATTACAGCTTGACTTGGTTCTTGGATCTACAGAATTTCACCTCTTCTGATATCCCATTAATGCCTTATTTGACTGTTGAAAGAGACGAGGATACAAGAGCACCTTTGATGGACCCGGCGACCCCAGGATCTTATTTGGTGAAGACCATTGCTAGCGACACGGGAAGATTGTTGCCGACCATTGGTTTAATCCTCGAGATATAATCGGCTTTCCACTACCTTTGGGCCTTTAATGAAGGTTAGCATGCTGAAATCAATTCTACGCAAAGTCCCCATCTTTATTGCAAACACGATTGTCGTATTGACCTTATTGTGTCTCTTTGGATGGGTGGTTCGCGAAACTACCAAGGGAAAACAATGGGTACCGCATAAGGTAAGCCGTTCTATTACTTTCTTCACTACCCTTCCTGACCGCTTGATGGTTGCCAAGGCTGCCGTGGAGCGTCTGCCGCTGGTATATGTCCCTTCTCCAGAAAAGTTTGAGCCCGTTAATGAGCTTGAAGAGGATGTAAAGGTTTTGATCAGTTATGCCAATGCCAATTGGAAACGAACCATAGCCATCAAAAACCTGAGAACCGGTGAAGAGCTCAAAACTTGGAATGTAGACCGACTGGCAAACCCACACAACCGCATCATGCACTCCTTGATGCTCCCGGACAGTAGTCTCATTTATTCTTTGAATGGTGTTACGGGTCTTATCAAGATTGACAAGAATAGCGAGCGCTTGTGGAAGCAAGATACCATTGCGCATCACCACGCCATCAACATGGGCGCAGATAACACCTTCTGGGCCAACACCTATAGCAAAGACAAGGGCGAGCACATCTACTACGGTGCCCGCTTTAGCATTGATGGACGAGAATTTCCTTTCATCGACAATACCATCACTCAGTTCGATGCAGAAACTGGACGGATATTATACCACAAGAGTGTGACGGAAATTCTCATCGAAAACGACCTCACCCACCTGTTGATTAAATCTGATTCTCCAGGGGACCCATTGCACATCAACGATGTTCAGCCTGTTTTAGCGGACGGTCCTCTGATGAAAAAAGGCGACGTATTTCTTTCCTCACGCACAAGCTCTTGGGTCATGCACTATCGCCCTATTACGGGTGAGGTAATTGAGCTAATTGAAGGGCCATTCATGTCGCAACACGATGTCGATATCGAATCGGATTCTACTATTATCTTCTTCAACAATGGTGGACAAACGCTCAAAGGTGAACGTCCTGATCAGCACCGCCTCGCTGAAAAACTCATTGAGGTGGCGCCTCAATTCTCCGGTGTGGTACGCTACCACCTCGGGACAGGAAAGTTTGACCGCGTTTATCCAGAGCTTTTTGCAGAGAATGAGATTTTCTCCTTTACGGAGAGCTTGGTTGATGAGCTACCTGGAGGCGGATATTACATTGAAGAGCAGAACTCTAGTGTAATGTGGGTGTTGAAAGATGGAGAAGTGAAGTACAAAAACATTCTCGCTTCACAGCACGAGGGACACCACCATTTGGCTAACTGGGGCCGAGTAATGCCATAAACCATATCACATGACCTTTGACGACATCATCCAATTCCGCCGTTCTAACCGCAAATTCAAGGCAGATGCGCCCGTTCCAGCTGGAATTGTAGAAAAGGCCTTAGAACACGCCTCATTAGCTCCAAACAGCAGCAATATGCAACTCTGGGAGTTCCATTGGGTGCGCGATGAGGAGAAAAAGAAGAAATTGGTACATGCGTGTCTTAATCAAAGTGCTGCGCGTACTGCGCAGGAATTGGTCGTGATTGTTACGCGTCGGGACAAATGGCGTCACCGCGTACAGTGGCATAAAAATTTGATTCTGAAGGATGCCGAGCGCGTGGGTCGTGATGCAAAATCTATCAAACTGCGATTGACCTACTATACCAAGCTCATGCCTTTCTCCTACATGAACGATGGTTTGGGCATCTTGGGTTTGTACCGTCGATTCCTTTCTTTCGCCATTGGATTATTCAGACCGATTTACCGTGCTGAGGGACATGCCCAGCAACGTATCACGGTACATAAAAGTGCTGCGCTCGCCGCAGAGAACTTTATGCTCAGCATGGCTTCAGAGGAGTTCCATACCTGTCCTATGGAGGGTTTCGACGGCGTTCGTGTCAAGCGCATTTTAGGCCTACCACGTCGCGCTGAAATCAATATGGTGATTGGCTGTGGAAAGGGACAAGACGACGGCTTCTGGGGTCCACGTAGACGATTACCAAAGGATGAGGTCATTAAGGTCCATTAAGTCCCAATTCTGAATAGACTACCTTTGCAGCGCAGAACAACAATTGTTCGGCCTAAACACTCTTTATGACATTTGATTCTCTAGGACTCGACGATCGAATCCTATCTGCCCTTGAAAAACAGGGTTATACTTCCCCCACTCCTATCCAAGCGCAAAGCATTCCGCTCCTTTTAGACGACTATGACTTGCTCGGAACGGCACAGACCGGTACAGGGAAAACAGCAGCATTCACAATTCCTATTATCCAGCACTTGCTCGAGCGTAAAAGCAAGAAGCGTCGCATTCGTGCGTTGGTGGTTACACCGACACGAGAATTGGCCCTTCAAGTAGGCGAAAATGCCAAGCGTTATAGCGCAGGTACGCCCATTAAAACGGCGGTAATCTTTGGCGGTGTGGGACAAAATCCACAGATCGACCAGTTGCGAAAAGGTGTAGATTACCTCGTAGCCACCCCCGGGCGATTGCTTGATCTGCACAACCAAGGTTTTATCAACCTGGATTCCTTGTCGCATTTCGTACTAGACGAGGCAGATCAGATGCTTGACATGGGCTTTATCCATGATATTAGAAAGCTCTTAAAGATTATCCCTCAGCGACGTCAGAGCCTATTCTTCTCTGCTACCATGCCCAAGGATATTATAGAGCTTAGCAGTCAGATTCTTAAGCCTAACTACAAGCAGGTTCGTATTGCCGTAGAAAAACCTACTGCAGAACGCGTGACACAAGCAGTATACTATGTAGCCAAGAAAGAAAAGCCTTCAATGTTACTTCATCTATTAGAAGAAATGGAAGGCTCAGTATTGGTATTTGGTCGCACCAAGCACGGTTGTGATAAGGTTGTACGCATCCTCAATAAGAAAGGCGTGAAAGCTGCAGCCATCCATGGAAACAAGAGCCAAGGCGCTCGTCAGAAAGCGCTGAAAGCTTTTAAGGCAGGCGAACTGAAGGTGCTCGTTGCCACCGATATTGCAGCGCGCGGTATCGATATATCCGGGCTTGAACATGTGGTGAACTATGAACTGCCCAACATTTCTGAGACGTATGTGCACCGCATCGGTAGAACAGGTCGTGCTGACGCCTCAGGCGCCTCCGTTTCGCTGTGTGCAGCTGATGAGCGTGAGTACCTTAAAGACATTGAAAAGCTCATTAAAGCGTCTATCCCACTCGTAGAAGACCACCCATTCACAGCCGGTGCTGAGGAAGAATGGTCAGATCCTGAGAACAGGAAGCCTAAGAAGCCGGGACAACGTCCACCGCGCAACAAATCACAGCGCCCGCAGGGTCAAGGCAAATCGAATAGACCTTCTGAGGGAGGTGGACAGCGCAGCCAAAAAAGACGCCCAAAGCGCTAGAAACGAAACTAAATTGCATAAAAAAGCCCCGCTTTCCAGCGGGGCTTTTCATTTCGTTTAAGACCAAATTAAGGACTTACAAGGTTCACGCTGATATTCACGTAGAATGGGTTTGTAAGCATATTCATTTGAGCGTAGTTTGGAGAATCTAACAATCCGAATGCACGATAGATATCCGGTCCAGAAACCAATCGGTCAACATCGTAACGGTAGTTGATGCGGTACCCTGCTTGAACAGACATCCAAATAAAGTTCTTCAATGAGAACTCGTACACCGCACGAACGCGGATCTCACCACGACGGATTTCCAAATCTTCATCACGAAGATCGAAACCTGGCAAGTTTTCGTACATACGGAACGACTGTCCTTCCAGCTCATATCCTAAGAATACCATGTTACGTGGATTGATGGTTCTTCTCACGTGCACTCGTGCTGGGAACAAGGCTTCTGTACCCCATTTGTTGTTTGCACTCGTCTTGTTGTAAAGAATTACCGGAATGTAGTTTAGTTCACCTACACGGTAGGTACGTGCTAAACCAACACCCCACTGCTTCTTCTCTGTAGGACGTTTACCCCACAAAGCTGCAGCAGAATACTTCAAGTACTGCGCTGGCATTGCCGACGCGCCGTAAGTACCACTCATGTCAGCCGAGCCCTGGAACAAGATGAACTGTGTATCGTCCAAAGGCTTGTAGATCGTTGTACTGATACCGGAAGTACGAAGTCCGTGCTCTGAAAGCGTTTGGTGTAACGGGTTATCTGAAGAAGTTGGTGCTTCAGCATAGTTGTAAGAAGTGTTCCAATAATTGGCTCCCATTTGCCAAACTAGGTTGTTTTGGCTGATAACAGGAAGGTTGAACCCTGCACGGATACCCGCAGTAGAGTTTACCTGCATAGCATCACCACCCTCTACGGTAGTTCCGTCTGCCATCGTAAGGTCACCTGGTGCAATTGAATATGAACCTTGGAAGTCGTAACCAATAGAGATTAATTTCGCTGGAGATAATCCCTCAATCTTAGCATTGGCATAGCGCTTCATACTCTCGTCCTCGAAGCCGAGGTCTTCGTACAAGCTCCAATCAATATCATCATCGGCAGTCCCGTCTGTTTGAGCGAAGACTGGCGTAGAAGTAAGGACGATTGCCGCCGTCGTTAACTTCAAAAAGTGGCGCATCATGGTTTACTTCTTCTTTCTTGAAGGCATTTTCAAACGCTTCCATACATCCGTGCGGCCAATAGCCTCTACACCAATGTATCCACGCATGTCCAAAGTATTCATATCACGCATCGTGATTGTACCTTGGTAGGTTGAACCGTTGTTCGGATCATACAAAGTACCCTCAGACCACTGGTCGTCGCCTTGGTATACGAAGTCCTTACACATACGGAAGCCTCTAAGTGGTACGTTGCGCAAGTCTGGGTTAGGATTGTTAATGTCCGTTCTAGGGGTACCATCAGGGTCGTTTGGTTCGATCAACCATACTACACGTCCGTAGTATTTGTTACCAATACGATCAATCTTAATACGTGAGCGGCCGTTTGACGGCTCCCAGATACCCACTAGACGATCCCCTGGGTCCTCTGATTTTTGCTGTAGGTCAAAACTTAGTGTTCCGAAAGCGATGACAGCTGAAACTGCCAAGAATGTTAGTTTGCGAAGCATGGTAATTTATTTAATAGTTAATTCAAGTGTAAAATTCAATTTAAAGTCGCGGTTGCCGTCCCAGTAATCTTCTGCGAGGTCAGCATCAAGGACAACATACACTTTGCCTTCCTCCATGATCTCACCCAACTCTGCCTCAGGAGCGACAGCCAAAGAAGCATCAGCGGCACCTTCCTCTAATGGGTTCTTAACCGCTGCCTCTTGCATGCTCACATCTTCATTGTCGCTTGCAAAAGAAACAATAAATGCATTGATGTTGGCAAATCCTAAAGTGTCGTTAGGAGTAACCGTAGCAGAAGTCAAACGCGCATCGCTAATTCTCATTCCCTCTACGTAGCCTTCACCAAGAGCTTCTGCTAGATCAATAGAAATTTCTGCTTGACCACTGTTTGGGCCAGCAAATAAGGGACCTTCAAGACTAAACTCAAGATCGTTTACCGAATATTCATGGATCTCACCAGGGCCGGAGCAACTAGCTACCATGAAGACTGAAATTGCAGCAATTCCAATCGTTCTTAGATATTTAAACATGTTAGATTGTTTTAAGCACCGAAATATAAAACAATAAAACCGCCATTTTATCGGGCTTGTTCATTTTTGCCCACCAAAGGCTACGGAATTCATTAACTTCAAGGTTAACACCAATCTTAATTCATTATGTTAAATCGACTAGCTATTCTGGTATTCATATTTTGTTCCATTCACCTTTACAGCCAGAATCAGATTGCTCCTATCATAGAAGATGGTCAAGCACAGATAATTTCTGCATTCGAGAATAGTGAGGATTGGATTCGAGAAGATCTATGGGTAGAAACGACATTTGATACAGACGGAGACGGTCAATTGGACAGGATGCATGTTGATGTAACTAGACCTAAACAAACTGAAAACGGCTTGAAACTTCCTGTTATTTACGAGAGTAGCCCCTATTACGCTGGAACCGCGGGAAATGATCCCGAATTATTCTGGAATGTCAAGCACGAATTAGGAGAAGTACCTTCGCCGCCAAAGCATGTAGAGGTAGCTCGAAGAGGCCAACGCCCAATAATTTCAAACTCTCAAGTTCGCACATGGGTGCCTCGCGGCTATATCGTGGTGCATTCGAGCTCCCCAGGTACTGGGCTTTCAGACGGTTCTCCAACGGTAGGAGGCGATAATGAATCGCTTGCCCCCAAGGCCGTGATTGAATGGCTTGCTGGAAAGGACAATGGCTACAAGGAGCGCACAGGAGATGAAAAAGTACATGCTTACTGGTCTACAGGTAAAGTAGGCATGACCGGCACCTCGTACAACGGAACGATACCGCTAGCCGCTGCAACCACTGGAGTGGATGCGTTGAAAGCTATTGTTCCTGTAGCACCAAATACCTCTTATTATCATTACTACCGCTCCAATGGACTGGTTCGCAGTCCAGGAGGATATCTGGGCGAGGATATCGATGTCTTGTATGAATTCATTCACAGCGGTAAAGAATCAAGTAGAGCTTATGGAAATAAGACTGTAAGGGATGAATTGATGCGAAAGAATATGGACCGTGCTACTGGAGATTACAATGAATTCTGGGCGAGCCGAGATTATCTGAATGATATGGCACCCATGAAAGCTGCGCTTTTAATGTCACACGGATTCAACGATTGGAATGTAATGCCCGAGCACAGTTACCGCATTTACAATAAGGCTCGAGAAATGGGGTTAGATGTTCAATTGTATTACCACCAGGGAGGTCATGGTGGTCCCCCGCCAATTGAAATGATGAACAAATGGTTCACTAAATATCTCTTTGACATAGATAATGGTGTCGAAAAAGAGCCCAGAAGTTGGATTGTTCGTGAAGGCGAATCTCGACAAAACCCAATGGCATATGCGGACTATCCTCATCCGGATGCGACCATGGTAGAACTACAGTTGAAAAAAGGTGGAAGAGAACAAGGTGAATTGACTCTTAATAAAGGAAGTAGAAAGAAGGAGTTATTGATTGACAACGCCAATTATGTTGGAGAATATTTAGCTCGGTCGAAATCCTCCGAACATAGGCTACTCTATGTATCACCGAGCCTAACACAAGACCTGCACATCTCTGGTATTCCGCAGATAAGCATACGATTGGCCAGCTCGAAGCCCGCTGCTAACTTATCAGTTTGGCTGGTGTCTTTGCCATGGAATGGAAGTGAGGATGCCCCTATCTTTGACAACATCATCACACGAGGCTGGGCCGATCCACAAAACCAGAAGAGTACTAGCGAAAGTGCCCCTTTAGTTCCCGGTCAATTCTATACTGTAAACTTTGATCTACAGCCTGACGACCAGGTTATTCCTGCTGGACAGCAGATCGGTCTGATGATTTTTTCGAGCGATCAAGAGTTTACACTTCACCCAGAACCCGGAACTGAATTATTGGTAGATTTAAGGTCTACTCGTCTTTCAATTCCTGTGGTGGGCGGACAGGAAGCATTTAAATCGGCCATAGAATAGAGAACGGCTAGTCAACCCTAATATCATAAACGACAACTTTCTTCCAAAGGTGCCCGTATTCCTTGACGAATGCCTGATGTAACGGATGATTTTGGTAAACATCTTGGTCCTCTGTGTTTTTAAAATACATTGTCTCTGAGACGTCCCAATCGCTAACTACGACCTCGCGCTCCATGGTAGAGGCCGGCTCACCAGTGACAAGCATCTGTACTTCATGAATACCCCCAAGAGTTCCAAGACCCTCCTTCAATGCTGTTTTATCTTCCACGGAATCAGGATGTTCGAGCCAAAAGAAAACTTGATGAATGATCGTTCCAGAGGGTACTGTTGCCTCTTGAGCGAATCCGTTGTAGCCTGTGAATAGTAGAGCGAATAGAAAGATGTATTTCTTCATGATGCGTAATGTTAGTAGCTAAAAATGTACGAAGAATGTTCTATTTAAGCTTTGGTATCTTGCGCAACATAAAACGTAGCGCTTGTGCATCCACAGAATCCCTTCCAAAACAACTACAACTTCAATCAACTGGTGAATGCCGTTCCGGAGTTGGAAGCCTTTGTAATTCCGGGGAAGTTTGCGAGAAAGAGCATTGACTTTAGCAATCCTGAGGCAGTTTATTTGCTGAATAAGGCGCTGTTGAAGTGGCGCTTTAATGTGAATTGGTCCCTAAAAAAAGGCCACCTCTGCCCTGCCGTTCCAGGCCGGTTCGATTACTTGTTACACGCTCGAGATCTACTGCCCAAAGTAGAAGGAAGACGCGTGCGCATGCTCGATATAGGTGCGGGCGCCTCACTGATCTATCCCCTACTTGCTACAGCTGCTTTTAACTGGGAATGTGTAGGTTCAGAGGTCGATAAAGAAGCCATTAGCTTCGCCAAAGGACTGGTACGTATGAATGCCAATATGATGGGTACGCGGATCCGAAGGCAAGAGTTCAAGAGCCAATTGCTCCAAGGGATCATCGAGAAAAAAGAGACTTTTGACATACTGGTCTGCAACCCGCCGTTCTATAAAACCAAAAGTGACGCCCTGGCGGCAAACACGCGCAAAAACAAGAATTTACACGGGAAAGAAGAGGCCAACCACAACTTTGGTGGTAGCGCCAATGAGTTGTGGTACAAAGGCGGTGAAGAGGCCTTCTTAAAAAAATTGGCTCTAGAAAGTGCCGAATATGGGCAGCAAATCAAATGGTTTACCTGTTTGGTTTCGAAAAAAGACCACGTACGCACCTTCAAAAGATTTGTCCGTAAAGGCAACCCCACCGAGATCAAAGTGGTGGAAATGGAACAGGGCAATAAGGTGAGCCGATTCGTAGCATGGACCTTCCAAAAAGAGAATGATGAGCCAGGCGAATAATCCCCTGCACGGTGTTAAACTGGCCCACATGGTGGAAGCGCTGGTCGAGTATTGGGGTTGGGACCAATTGGCCCTTCGTATTCCCGTACGATGCTTCATGTACGACCCTTCTGTAAAATCGGCCCTGAAGTTCCTGAGAAAGACGCCATGGGCGCGTACAAAGGTGGAAGAGCTCTACCTCCATACCTTTCCAAACGGCGTTGAAGAAAAGCTGTAATTCTGCCTTATCTTACCGGTCTAATTACCCAGAATAACATGAAAAGAGTATTGTTTATGGGAGCAATGGCAGCGATTGCCCTGAGCTCCTGCAACCCTCAAGAAGAAATGCACACCGAAACAGACCACAGCGACTTTCAGTGGCAGGTAGACCGCTTTGCAGATATCAAAGTGCTCCGCTACCAAATCCCATCGTGGGACGACCTCACTCCACAACAACGCATCTATGCCTACCACCTTACTCAGGCTGGATTAGCAGGGCGCGATATTATGTGGGATTGTAATTACCGTCACAACCTAGAAATCCGTCGTGCACTAGAAGCGATCATTTCTAGCGAAAGTGTAGATAAGGCATCTGCCGAATATGCAGATTTCGAAGTGTATGCCAAGCGCGTCTTCTTTGCCAACGGTATTCACCATCACTACAGCAACATGAAGTTTGCTGCTGACTTTGACCAAGATTGGTTCCTTCAAACTCTTGCAGACCTTGGCTTTTTTACGGTTTCTGAAGAAGCGCAGCGCGCCATCTTCGACCCAAGTTTTGATGCGAAGAAAGTAAACCGTGCAGACGGTGTAGACTTACTACTGGCCTCTGCCGTAAACTTCTACGCGCCAGACATTACACAAGCAGAAGCTGAGGCTTTCTATGCCGCGAAAGAAGATGCTGATCCTGCACGTCCCGTAAGCCACGGTCTGAACAGCCGCCTCTCTCGCGACGAAAACGGTGAGATTTACGAGGAAGTATTCAGCGCCCGTGGACGTTATGCGAATAGCATAAAAGAAATCATGGGCCACCTCGCGAAAGCCCAAGCAGTAGCCGAAAACGAGGACCAGGCTAAGGCACTTGGTCTGTTGATCGAATACTACGAAAGTGGCGATCTCACCAAATGGGACGATTACAACATTGCGTGGGTAAGCACTACCGGCGGCGATGTAGATTACATCAACGGTTTTGTGGAAGTGTACAACGATCCTATGGGCTACAGAGGTTCTTACGAGACCGTAGTTCAGGTGAAAGACTTTGATGCCAGCGCGCGCATGGCTGTGGTGGCAGATAACGTTCAATGGTTTGAGGACAACAGCCCTATCATGGACGAGCACAAAAAGGAAAGCGTTGTCGGCGTTAGTTACAAGATTGTTACCGTAGCTGGTGAAGCAGGCGATGCCTCTCCTTCTACGCCTATTGGTGTGAACCTTCCAAATGCGAACTGGATTCGTGTGGAGCACGGTTCTAAATCTGTATCACTTGGAAATATTGAAGATGCCTACCACGCAAGTGCCGGTAAGGGTATGGCCGAAGAATTTGGCTTCTCTACCATGCACAACGAGCGTGCCGAGAAATACGGTGAACTAGGTTCAAAGATGCACACCGCTCTTCATGAGGTGGTGGGTCACGCTTCGGGTAAGATCAACCCTGGAGTGGGCACACCGAAACAAACATTGAAGAATTACAGCTCAACACTAGAAGAGGCGCGTGCTGATCTAGTGGCTTTGTACTTCATCTTGGACGACAAGATGCAGGAGATTGGTTTGATGGAAAACAAAGAAGCAGGCTATGCCGAGTATGACAACTACATCTCGAACGGTATGATGCTGCAATTGCGCCGCATTTTGCCTGGAGACGATATCGAAGAAGACCACATGCGCAACCGTCAGTTGGTAGCCTCATGGGCTTTTGAGCGCGGACAACAAGAGAATGTCATCGAGCGTAAAGTCATCGACGGCAAGACTTACTTTGTGGTTAATGATTACGACAAACTGCGCGGGTACTTTGGAGAATTACTTCGTGAGATCCAACGCATCAAGAGCGAGGGTGATTTTGAAGCAGGAAGAAATCTTGTAGAGACCTACGGAGTGAAGGTAGATGCGGAACTTCATGCAGAAGTACTGCGTCGTTCTGAGCCGTTAAACCTTGCACCGTATAGCGGTTTTGTAAACCCAGAAATGGAGCCTGTTATGGAAGGTGATAGCATCATTGATGTGAAAGTCACCTACCCGATGGACTTCCTAGGCCAGATGTTGCGATACGGTAGTACATATAGCTTCGAATAAAGATTCATTTCTGTATTTGAATAAAGGGCGCCCCAACCAGGGCGCCCTTTTTTATAAAAGACCTATCTTATAGACAACCAAAAACCTGTAGATGCAACAACAGAAGACCATAAACTACCGAATTCACAAAGACTGGAGATCCTCAGGCGTAGTACCTAAAGAGATTGAAATCAAATTAGAAGAACTGCTTGAAACGGCCTATGCACCCTATTCTAATTACCCTGTAGCTAGCGTGGTGGTACTAGAATCTGGTGCCTTAGTTGTAGGAACGAATCAAGAAAATGCGGCATTTCCAGACGGATTGTGTGGAGAGCGTGTTGCGGTCCTTGCAGCCAAAGCAGCCTATCCTAAAGAATCGATCACGGCTGTATACATTATGACAGGTGAACGAGAAAGAGAGCCCGCCGCACCATGTGGATCTTGTCGTCAAGTACTTCATGAGACAGAGCTTAGACAAGAGCACCCCTACCAGTTGTTCTTAATGAATAGAACCTCGGATGCTCTAGAATTTACGGGAGTACAGGATTTACTACCCTTCAGTTTCACATTACCTAAAAACCTATGAAAACAAAAAAAGAAATCGTTGACAATTGGCTCGTACGATATACCGGAGTAGCCCTGGAAGACTTTGGGAGTTATATCCTATTGACCAATTTTCAACATTATGTAGACCTCTTTGCGCAGCTCACGGGCGCAGAAGTACAAGGCAGGGATAAAAGCATGAGCAGTGCAACCCACAACGGCATTACCATGATCAACTTTGGGATGGGCTCGCCCAATGCAGCAACCATTATGGATTTACTATCTGCCATTGAACCACAGGCCGTATTGTTCTTAGGTAAATGTGGCGGCCTTAAAAAGCGAAATAGCATTGGTGATATGATTCTTCCCATTGGCGCCATTCGGGGTGAGGGTACTTCTGACGATTACTTCCCGCCTGAAGTGCCTGCTATGCCTTCGTTTGCTTTGCAGAAGGCCGTTTCAACGACCATACGCGACAATAACATCAACTACTGGACAGGTACGGTCTATACCACCAACCGTAGAGTTTGGGAATTTGATGAAGAATTCAAAGAATACTTAAAAGCAATACGCGCGTATGCCATAGATATGGAAACGGCCACACTGTTCACAGTAGGCTTCCATAATCACATACCAACAGGTGCCCTTCTCTTGGTCACAGATTCGCCAATGGTTCCCGAAGGGGTAAAGACCTTAGAAAAGGACAAGTTGAATTCTAGGAAATTTGACGAAAGTCATGTTAACCTTGGAATAAAGAGTCTCGAACAGCTCATTAACAAAGGAGATACTATTCGTCATCTGAAGTTCTAAAAGGCAAATAAAGGACACACTTCGAATAGCGTTAGAATGATTATTTCTAGCGCTATTTTTTTTGTCTATTCCTGTTGTTTAGAATCGTTCTACATAATATGTTTGCAGTGTTATTTAAAATCAGTCTAAATAAACATGATGACCACACCCCTACTACTAGCCATTAGCCTATTTGCCTCAGAACCTATCGACACTACCCTACCCGCCCCGGTAGAATTGGAGAGTATAACCATCACCTCTACGCATTCGAAAACGAACCACCGTTCCTCTTCAGAATTGGTCTTACCCATGATCGAATTGGCCCGATTCAATGTTGTGGACGGAAATACCTTGCTACAATCGCAACCTGGCGTATATACCCAACAAGAAGACGGCTGGGGCTTGCGTTTGAATATCGGCATTCGTGGAACCGGAGTAGAGCGTTCCTCACGCATTACCTTAATGGAGGACGGTATTCTCACCGCTCCGGCAGCCTACTCTGCTCCTGCTGCCTATTACTCACCCGTACTTTGGAAGTATGAGCAGATCGAAATTCTAAAAGGTGGTGCGGCATTAATCACTGGCCCTCAAAGTACCGGAGGTGCCGTAAACTTTGTTACCGCCACACCACAGGAGCAAGATTACCATCAGATTAGAACAACTGCCGGCGCATTCGGCAGACTTATGGCCAACGCTCGAGGTCAAGTGACCCTTAGCGATAAAAGCCAATTCTTTTATGGAGTAGGAGGCAACGGCGCACAAGGTTTCAATGATATTGGAGGCCAGCGATACGGTGGATTCGGGTTGAACGACGGCTACCTAAAATGGATCCAGCACCTTGACGACAATGACATTCATCATCTAGAAGTTTTCATTGCTGGCACCACAGAGCGCTCGAACCAAACGTATTTAGGACAGAGTCTTGAAGACGCCATTGAGAACCCAAACGGCCGCTACATAGCTAGTGCATTGGATCATATGGCGATGGATCGTCTCATGACGCGTATTGGCTATACCATGAACCTAAAGAAAGGTTGGTTACGCGCAGATGCTTACCGCCAATTTGTACATAGAAATTGGTACAAGCTCGACAAAGTATCCAACGGCAGTACCACCTTAGGCTTGTCTTCAATTCTTTCTAACCCACAAGACAACATAGGCTTCTACAGCGCCCTAAGAGGAACGCATACAGACCCTTACACCGCTACACTTAAAGCAAACAATCGCTACTACTTAAGTCAAGGTTTGCAATTCAGAGGTCAATACAGTCAGCGTGCTGGAGATGTACTCATTAAAAACGAAGCTGGCGCAAGATTCCATTACGACCACGCTGATAGATTTCAACACAGCGACACTTATACCCTGTTGGATGAAGCACCTGTGTTCTTAGATGAAGGTTTAGCAGGAGCTGCAGGCAACAGGTTGGATGCAGCACGAGCAGCGAGCGCCTATGCCAGAACCACAGCTTCTTGGAATACTTGGAGCGTACAACTTGGGCTTCGCGGGGAGCATATCGGAAGCTACCGCACAGATTGGGGCAGCGCAGATCCTGAGCGCCAAGGATTGGACCTTGGTGAACGTTCTAATATTACTCAGACCATACTTCCGGGGATAAGCATTAGCAAAGAAGTAGGCAACTGGAGCCTTTTCACAGGGGTGCACCAAGGAATGACACCGGCAGGAAGTAAAGAAGGTGTATTGCCTGAGCTGAGCGTGAATACAGAATTTGGTATCCAGAACAGAAAGCAGCCTATTGCAATGACCGTATTCCACAGTCAATACGCAAGACTGTTAGGCTCTGATGCAGCTTCTTCAGGCGGCTCAGGCACCGGAGAGCTATTCAACGGTGGCGCCGCGCAGATTAGTGGTATCGAGGGGCAATGGGCTGGCCAGTTAGGCAAGTGGAATCTTCAAACCTCTGCTACCTACACTAGAGCCGTATTCACCGAAAGTTTTAACAGTGAATTTGACGGATGGGGCAATGTAAAAGAAGGCGACGTACTTCCTTACTTGCCTGCATTACAAGCCAATGCTCAAGTTCTTTATGAAAGTGGCAAATGGAACACTGGACTTCAAATACAAGCATTGAGCGCACGTAAATCGGCCTCTGAGCTCGATGAATATGACCTCCCA